>Ga0210059_1001627_pt1 | contig 34235 bp, 19 predicted proteins | sample Ectturendosymbi2_FD_188042 | JGI IMG/M metagenome (GOLD analysis project Ga0210059, IMG submission 188042) | Ecteinascidia turbinata endosymbiont from Florida, USA - Sample 2 (SPAdes) (version 2) | ecosystem: Host-associated > Tunicates > Ascidians > Unclassified | place: Key West, Florida... | reverse complement strand
ACGCCTTGCTTCGGCTTGGCAACTTAAATGTCAGGCAGTTTTAGTCGGGAGTTAGAACAGTACTCATACAACGACTAGACTGCCTCGTTGGTAGCGTTTGGGGAAACCAGCATCTCTGCATGCAACGACAGCATTCCTTGCAAGCAACGTCTACGCTGGGCAACACCCCAAACCTCAACATTGGGTTCCTACACCAAAAGGAAAACCCTACAGCTGCAAAGAAATCTTGGGTTTTGGACTGACGCAGTTGTTTCTGCGACTGATCCATAACCAGTCACTCCATTCAGAGTGTAATGCCCTCCAGACACCTTACCATGGACAATACACTCAGGGATCCATTTTCGACACAAGCACAGTCAACACAGATCAATAGACTGAAACCGTGGTGCGGCGGCGTGCCACGAGCGTTATGTTCAACATAAGCCATGCCCGTGTGTGACGCAATAATCTTCTCTACGATTAGTCGAATGTTGCACGCAGTTGCGGCCGTTGTTATCATAATTCTATATGCTCGTTGGTGATTTTGAGCATGCTTGTGTTGCGCCTGAAAGCTACCGAATCGTTCCTAGAGACAAAAATCCGGATCACGAGATGTGAAAAGAGCAGATTTTATCCGGTATTGGCGAAGATCCGGATAAACCGAAGATTTTTATGAAGCAAACCGTTAGAAATCATTCGTACCAGCAGTTTTATTTGGTTTTGGCGAAGATCCGGATTAACCGAGGTTTACTGTGTTTGTGCCAAGCCACTAGCTCTCTAGTTTGGCTATGTTAATCCTTTAACGGCCTTTTTTGGCCAAAAATTGCCAGCCGCTAGAGAGCTATTCAAACTCTCTACGGATTCAGCAAGTCTTCTAGTTGAGATCGAAAAAACGTTTTTTGTTTTCGGTTTGGCGATTTCTGGAGGTGACATCACAATGAGGGCATGTTTTCAAATTTTTGGCCACCTTTACCTGGCCCTTAACCCATTGAACCATTCTTTTGAATCAAAGTTTTCTTGAAAACTAGGCCAAAATTCACGTCTATAGAGCCTTTGATTGACCTGCTAGCATATCTGTAGCCAAAATTATGGGTTAAAAACCCAGTTTTTGGCAAAATTCAAAAGGTTTAAAAAAAGGCGTATTTTCCCCTTTCAGGGAAAACTTTGGCCAGCTATAACTCGGCAGCAGATTGAGATAGAGAACTGTTCAAACCCTGTAATGACTAGTGGCGTCGTGTAGTTTAGAGTAAAAAAAATTTTTTTAAATTTGAGTGGGGGGTTTTGGGCCACTGGGATCATGACAAGGGTATGTTTTTTGGTTAATTTTATGACGTCATCATCCGATCCAACGCGCCAATATTTTTGGTTTCCAAGCGAAAATACGCGTTTTTAGAGCTCTTGCTTGAATTTTTAACGTTTCTGGTTCAAAAGTTATGCCAAAAATATTCCAAATATGACAGGAAACTCCCAGGGGATTAGTGGAGATTTCCCCAATTAATATTGTACCATTTTTGCCATAACTTATTAACCAGAAACGCTAGAATGTCCATCAAACCCTCTAAAAGCTCGTACTTTAGCCTAGAATGCATTTAAATCTAGCGCGGTTTCGCGCCAGTGATTCGGCTTGATTTTTGAACTCCCACGGGACGTTGACGTCATGGATTGTTTTGACAGACCTGTCAAAACATACTGTGGTTTTATAAACATGGCCAGAAAGGCCGAAGTCGCACGGTGAAAATTGTTTTTTTTCAATTTATACTACAAGTCTTTCCCGATTCAAAGCAGATTTGAACAGCTCGCTAGCTCGATCCGCTGGGGAGTGTTGTCCATATAGAGAAGGGGTGTGTTCCAACCCAAATTGCGGTTTGTGGGTGCAGAAATTTTCACCAATTTTTGTTTTTTTATCCATAATTTTGGCTACAGGTATGCTAGAAAGCCATTCAAGGGCTTTAAAGACGCAGATTTTTGCCTAGTTTCCGAAAAAAAAACTTGATCCAAAAGAATGGGTCAATTGGTTGGGGCCCAGGGACAGGTAAAGGTTGCCAAAAAAATGGAAAAACACCCCCATTTGTGACGTTCCCCCCAGCAAACGCCAAACCAAACCAAAAAATTTTTATTTGGATGTCAACTAGAAGACTTGCTGAATCCGTAGAGGGTTTGAACAGCTCTTTAGCTCTAGCGGATAGCGATTTATGGCCAAAAAAGGGCAAGCCGATTTATTGGCTCGGGGTCATTAAAGGGTTAAATTTGCGGTGAAATCAAATTGGGACGGGGGCAATTTAGTGTTGGAAGGTTAGTTGGTCCCATTGCATTTTTTTCAGTTGATTAAGCAACTGTTGATGAGTGGTTGATATTGTGGCCTTAAATTGATTCCGCAATAGGGTGTTGTAGGGGGAAAATGGTTGAAAAAACAACAGAAACTGCAAGTTGATAGACTTTTATTTCATGAAAATATGCTTCAACGTTTAAAATTGTTTTCAGGTCAGTGTAAAATATTTGGCAGTAAAAAAGTTAAGCAGCTGGGTCACTCTTTTACAGAAATTTTGGAAAGATGCTATAATATTCAACACATGTGGTGGAATGAAAAAAATTGCTAATGAGTGGGAAATAATCTGCTGTTAATTTTCACAATTTGATGGATTTGTGTGTAGAGATTTATTTGTTTGTAAATTAAACTTATAGCTTTCTTAGTGTGTTAACAAATAGAGCAGAGTCCAGGAGTCTATTCAAGTCAACTTGAATTTCATTGTGTTAAAACGGGGGGTGAGCCTGGAGATATTTTTAGGTTCCTGAAAATTTGGGGAGTGTTCACAACCAGGTTAAAGTCCAAGGGTCTGATAAGTCGCTTGAATTTCAAGGTGTTCACAACCTAGGGTAAGTTGGGGATCTTTGAAATGATCTGGAAAATTCATTGTGCCAGCTAACCAGGCCAAAGTCCAAGAGTCTTAAAAGTCAACAGAAATTTCATTGTGCTGGCAACCAGGGTGAAACCTAGGGGATCTTTGAAATGACCTGTCAAACTCATTGTGCCAGCTAACCAGGCCAAAGTCCAAGAGTCTCAAAAATCGACAGAAATTTCATTGTGCTGGCAACATGGGCAAAGGCTTGAGGTTTTGAAAATCAACTTGAATTCCAAGGTGTTCACAACTTGGGCAGAGTTGGGGAGTCTTATAAGTCGTCTGAACTCTGTTCACTCAAGTTCTGTGCATTAATTTTTCCATATTATTCGCTGCATGCATCTCCACTCCTGGATTTGTGTGAAAATTGTAAATAAATTAAATGCTCAATTGCTTCAGATGTGCTTGCTTCACCCACTTCTCTGCTGCCTGTTCGTGTATCAGTCTTTTGAGCCGCATGACCTTGCTTTGTCCAATAATGTTCAGTTCACCACCCTGGATGTTTTTGAAAAGAACAAACATTCAAGTGTGTGATGTTGATTTGTGACGAACGCACTATCATCAAAAATATGTTTATAGCCTTCAAGGCTATAAGTATAATATGTTTTAAAAGTTTTTTTATCCACAGCCGCTGCTGCTCAAGTCTCGCTTGCACTTTTACACCCCAATATTATCAGCCACAAATGCAGAATGATCTGTGTCTGCTAATTTTTTCAAGAGTATGTTAAATAATTCTTCAAAATATCCCCAGTCTCGCTGAAATGTTTTGGTTTCAGAGTAAAAAAAATATTTACTTTTTTGGTTTAGAGTCTTTTTCAATCTTTTTTATGACTTTTGCTTTCTTAGAGTTAAAAATTGCCGTTACTTTTACATTTTTTGCCACACCATACATTTCTTGAACTGTTTTAATATCAGATTCAGAAATAATCTCGTTCTTATTTTCAACAGTAAATCCTGGTTTATAAATTGATCGCATAATACTGGCTTTGTCTGCAGAATTGTGAAAGAGTCCGATGAAATGACCAATTTCACGAACAGCAACTGAAAATAAGTTGTATTTTCAATCCCCCTAAATTGTTTTCTGGTCTGACCATCTCTTATTATTGAAATGAAGGTCGCCAGATAGGGTTGAACTGCCTGGGTAGAACCTGTGTGCCAAAGTTCCAGATTTTTGATTATTCAGTTTGTAAGGGCAGTTAATTTCCGCATTTTGCTTCTCATCATCAGTCAAAAATGCAATATTCATCACTTGACTCCCATCAAAAACGCTTTCAAATTTCAAATCACAAACATTTTCCCAAAACTAAAAGCATTTTCAACTTTGTTCAATGTTTTTTCTTTTCCAAGCGAAGAGTAATTTGGAAGTCGTAAGTCAAAACTTTTTGCTTCCATGGGGTGCAATACTTTTTATTTCCACTGTTATTAAGTAATGAGCAAAAAAACATTTATTATAACTCTGAATTTATTTTCCTCATTCATGAAGCAAGGGGTCTCTAGCAACTGTTTTGGCCGGTTCCGTCGATTCCTTGAACGATAATCGTTCGAGTCTCACGACACGGGTCTGCAGACCTTCTACCTGGCGAGTGAGGTTGGTAACTAAACCCTGAAGATATTCGATTTGAGAATCGACATAGTGTTTATGGACTGTGTCGTTTCGTTCGGTTGGATTCACACGTCCGGAAATCACATTATTATTCATTTTTAGTTTCTCTTGGGCTCCTTCAGGGTTCACGTGAAATGTTCTTTGCCCTATCTGGTAATCAGCGAAATTTACTGTTGCAGCATCGTTGGGATCAACTGGTTGGCCGAGATTTGCAAATTTTCTGTCCATTGAAATCCTGATCAGCTTCTGGAAGAGAAGTATCATCAACTTTTAAGAATTTTACCGCCTCAATTCAGGTGTTTAGATCAATTTGTCCATAAATTTCTCTATCAACATACCCTTTTGGAGTGGCATCTGATTGCTCATTTTGAGTAAAGTCCAGTGGTCGCAAACCCGTGATTTTATGATCTCCCATGTTTATGTCCTGATCTTTTCTGACGAAATTTCTGTCGACGAATCTTCGTTTTACCGCATCCTGACCATCGCTCGGATTTTTCAAGTTGGTGATTTTGAAATTGTTGACATCCAAATGGGCATTGACAACCGCTGGCGCAGCGCCATTGGACTTCGTCCGAATTTATCAACTGGCATTTATTATATCACCAAAAATTGTTGATTATTTCTTGGAGTGTTTTCTTTTTTGCATCTCTTTCACAACAAAAAGACAAGGATGACCGCAAAACACTTCTTGCCTCGGCTGAATTTGCTCAGTTGGATAGAACACATCACCACTGAGATAGTTGTTCAATTCAGTTGGTGAGGGCAGCCCGAATGCGTCAAAATAAAATTTATCGTTTCCACGTTTGAACCACGCGACCCAATGCGTCCCACTCCCAGAAGTGCTGTCTAAGATCATTATCCCATTCTCACACGCTCTGGCTATTTTCGGCAATGTGTCTCTCAGGAAAACACCACGAAAGTTTTTCAAACCAATCTTTTTCACTGCATCTTCGATTTCGAAGTTACTGACTTTTGTTAGGAAGAAGAACATTTTCTACTTGAATGTCCATTTATTTCAAACATAACTTTCCGATTTACTTCCTGGTCTCGGAAACACCTTATCAAATTCCAAATGCACTTCATCAAAACTTCTGTATGTTACAACTTTCTTCCTATATTTTTTTATTTCAAAAAGGATTTTTTCAAATCCACTCTCATTTATTTTGTCATCTGACGCCTTCGAAACCCTGATTTTTATTGTGTTGACTTGCATCTCAATCAAACTTTTTTGCTTTTAACGATTCTGAATTTTCTTGAAAAGGAGTTTTTCAATTACTTTCAGAAAAATTGAGACGCTTCCGAAAAGCAAGTTAAATCCCTGAAGAATCATCGAAGAGATATGTCCAATGATTTCTTGGAAATTTGATAAAAATCGAACATTCAAAAAACAAGCAGTGCAAAAACTTAATAAGCAATGATATTTTTTGATTATCGCAGAGTGTTTGAGTTTTTCTTCATGAAGTTGTTTTTCGATTTCATGGATTTGTTGAAGTCTGTATAAATGACCCTTGTTCATTTTTATTAAATTAATAAAAAATCATTTACTTTACATTTTGGTTGATTTATTTGTTAGTATATTTTTGGTTAATTATTACTTTTTTGCCCTTATTTTGCTCACCGATGGTCTGGTTGGTGTGTTTATTTTTGTGCTGGTTGATGTCTTGCGTGACTTTTTGCTCAATTCGTTTTTTCTTTTATTTACACATTTATTTAATGTCAAAAAATGCGCAACAGCCAACCAAGAACGGGGATATTTTTCAAAGGAGTGTCTGGACCGAGAAGCAACTCCTCACCACTGATGATTTGACCCCTTGTTTCAAGTGAAGTTCACATCCAACTCTGCCAAGCCCCGAGCCTTTGTATGGTTTCAAATACAAGCCCTGACCATCCGTTTCAACACTTGTGATGTTTGAGCTTTTTTTCAAATACAGTCCATTTCCCATGGCCTTGTTTGTTGCCTTTTGTGCCAAAGCTAATCCGACCCCTGAAAGTGCTCCAGTCGCCAATGTTGGCAAGAGAGTCTTTGCCAAAAATGGAAGAGCTTTTGCGGCTAAACTGGCTAACATCCCTATAAATCCACCCTCAGTTTTTATGTTGTGAACAACCTGACGTTTGCTCCTTTTTATTGTGATGCATTTCCCATTCTCATAAGCTTTTGTCATTCTGTTCACGTGTGAATTGGTCAAAGCAAGAATATCATCCCCGCACAAATCTGAATGCCCAAGACCAATGCTCACCAGGCTCTTTGTATCAACAGCGTGTTTAATCTTGTCTGTCTGATTTTCAGAAATGTTTACACGCACATTAGTATAACCCATTTATTTTATACAATTAAATTTCCCTTAAATGATATCTGATTGTCAGGTTTTCTCCTTCAACTGCCTCCCGTCTTGGTCTGTGACAACTGTTTCCATTTTATTATTTTTATCTAAAATAATTGGAAGATAAACAAGGTTTCTCGGATTTTCAACTATTTTATACCCAGGTGAAAAGTTTGGAAACTACAAATAGTGTTTTGTGTTCTTCCATTCACATAAGACCCACCAATCACGTCCAGATTCCTGAGAAGTGAATTGATGCTCAAAATATTGACAACCCTCTCTGACTCGTGGACACCCTCTTTGAACACCTGATTTCAAAATCCAAGAACGCTTGAAATTGAATTCCGCACTCTGAAATCAACCTGAAAGCCGTCTTGAATTTCCAAGACACTTTTCAAGGCGTTGGTGTTTGCTGTTATTTTAACAGATTCATCGTTATGTCCGTTTCGTTTCATTGCAATTTTCATTGTTTCTGCAATGTCAACGAGATCACAGGAGCCTTCGGGAATTTGAACTTCGACCCATTGCCTTTGTCGCGAGTTGTCCTCACCACCTCTCCCACTTCAATGAAACCGGGAGAATGTCGAAAATCGTTGTTTTCATCAGACAGATTCGGAAAACCATAATACGTCTACAAATTCACCAAAGCCATTTCATACTTTCCTGTGCAGTCCAACTCGAGTGATGGGTTAAAAGCCATCTTAACTTATGCCGAATTGTTTGAAACCACAATCTGAGTCAAAGTTTTCGGCGAGGTATTTTTAATGATTTCTGTATTTCCCGTTGTGTTTTGGTGATGTTAAATCAATCACAACAAAATTATGTGCTTTCGACATGTATGTTTGCAAAGTTTTTTGAACCGATCTTTTGTCATATCTTGGGACACGTGATCGTTGAATATATGGTCAATATTCTTTTGGTTTTGGGGAAACAGACAAAAGAGGTTTGCCTTTTCCCGAATTGTTTGTCGTGGAAGTTTGAAATAATTTTGTGACAAATACAAACAATCGCAATTTGAATGCCTTCCAAGAACGTAACATGCTTCACACTTATTCTGCTTCTGGAGCAAGAGATCGTCAAAAATCATGAGATTCTTTTCCTCTGGAGACAGCTCTTTTGGGTCAGGAACATCGTCTGCTGATTCATAAAAATTGCACTCAATAGGCTCTTTGGAGCGGGAGCGTCAATTTTTTTGCCAATGCCTCAATCAGCACACTCGGTGAAATTTGTTCTCACTGTATTTCATTTTGATTTTCAAACAAATTCATGATCACCTCTTTAGGCAATGGTTCTTCGAAACCTTTTTTCAAAATTTTGTATTCTGGTTGAAACAAACTCTTGCCAAAAACTGACAACTTTGAATAGTCCAGCCAACCGGGTTGAAGCAGAAGGTTCAGTAAGTGTTGTTTTTCCACAGTCTGACTTTCCAACAATCAAGCCCCTCAAACTTTGAGGCAAAAGAGGGTGGTTGCTATTATTTGTCCCGTTTTCATTCCATGAAATATTCTTTACTTCCATTTAATAAATGGTAGAAATGTATTGTGTTAAATGCCGTAAATTTATGGAAACCAGAGACGTGAAACAAAAAACGACCAAAAACAACTGTCAAATGCTTCAAGGCATATGTGTTGTTTGTGGAACGAAAAAGTCAAAATTTTATAGCGACAGCGGCAAAGTTAACGGAAAAGGTTTTTTGAACGACACAATCAACAGTCTCCCAATTGACTGGGGTTTCTGTCGCAAACGCATTGAAAGAGATTTTCAAACAGAGAAAACCAGAAAAGCTTTGGACAGATAAAGGGATAGAATTTTAGAATAAACACATCAATGCTCTCACTGAAGAGTTGGGTGTTGAACTTTACTCAACTGAAACTGAGGAGAAATCGTCGGGGGTCGAACGTTGGAACCGCACAATGAAAGAAAAAATGTCAAGTATTTCACGGCAAACAATACTAACAAATATATTGACGTTCTTGATGACTTTGTTGACAAATACAACAACACGAGGCATTCATCAATCAAAATGACATCTGTCGAAGCGAGCAAAAAGAAGAATGCTTTAACAGTTTACAGAAACCTCTATCCAGACTTAACCAGACGTCCCATGAGGACAAAATTCAAAATTGGAGATAGTCCGAATTCATAAGAAAAAGAAGCTTTTGAAAATGGTTTCACCCCAAACTGGACAGAAGAAGTCTTCACCGATTCAAAAGTTCAAAGAACCGACCCAATTACTATAAAATAACAGACTACAACGATGTAGAGATACAGGGCACGTTCTAAGAACAAGAGCTTCAGAAGACATCTCAAGAAGTTTTCAGAATCGACAAGGTTGTGAAGAAAGGTAAAACCAACGAAATCGTTGGTTAAATGGAAGGGCTATCCAGAAAGTTTCAACTCTTGGGTTGACAACAAAGATCTTATTAAACTTTAATATAAATGAATAAAAGTCTTGGAATCAAAAGCTCAACAGCCACTGTGTTTCTGAACGACAAGCTCACCCCAGCGCAAATTAAAGAATTGCAAAAAGTTATGAATCTTGATCCAAAGCTGTATAGAAAAGTTTTCATCTATCGAGGTTAATTTGGACCCTATCCCAAATTTAAACACATAATAAATGTCACTTTTTTAAATAAAAGATCCATCAAAACGTGACAAACGTGTAACTGAATATATCAAAACCAACAACAAAATTCAAGAAGATTTTCGCTCAGAACGATTGGGTGAACAATCCTTTTACGAAGATTTTGGAAAAATCGTCAAACCAATAACTGAACAACAACAAAAATCATCTGAAGAAATTGTTTCAAAGTTTGCTCCACTTCAAGAAGCGATTGAAAATATGTCTCCAGCATTGCTTTGGGGTCAAGCTGAATCTGAAGCGGTGCAAGCACTACCAGAATCTCCTCTTCCGATCAATATAGACCAGCTTGCAAAAAAGTATCTTGTTAATTTATATGGAAATACAGATGATAAAACTTTTGGGCTTGATAACAGAAGTGGGCAATTTTTTCTTGGTAACACTGAGGTTGATTTTGAAGGGAATGATTTAGTAATAGGAGGTAAAGGGTATGCAGAAACACGAGGTCTTTGGGATTTGCTTGTTATGAAAAGACCAGTAGTTGGTCTTGCTACAGAAGAAGGCAAGAAAAATTATGAAGAAATAATGGTCGAAACAGGGGCAATGAGGAATAGAAAAAATCCACAAAAACCGGCCGTTAACAGGGGTTATAAATGGGAAACTTTCATAAGACCCATTTGGGAGAAGCATCTGCAAAAACCAAAGAAAAAAGTGAAACGTCAACAGAAAAAAACACAAGGTCAAGGATTTCTTCCAAGTGACCCAAACGCCTTGTGTGAGAGACTCGAACTTTTGATAGCATCAAACCAAGCAGGAAACACGGGTCTTCGAAACGGAATCGTGAGCATTTGTGATGAACTTTTGAGACCAAAAATTTGTCCCGTGATGCTTATAAAAACTTAATACTAGCATTAAATTAATGATTATTGTACATAAAATATCAACTTTCAGGACAAGAAATTGAGAGTCTGTTTCACCCTGGACAGGCAACAACGATGCTTGGGCTGTTGAAATTTCCATATGATTTTCAAAAAAGCACAGGCCTGAACCAATTATGGTTCAAAGATTCAGGCACAGATGCTTCGATTGCTGGAAATAATATCAATAATGGCTTTGCAATCCGACAAAGTTATGTCATCTAAAAGCCAGACCCATAAGGCACTTTTTCATTCAGAGTTCCATTGAAACACATCTTTGGATTCTGTGATGACCATGACAAAGTCGTTTACAGTTGTAAACATCAATTCACTCTCGTTAGAAAGGGTAACAATGACGTGATTTTCAGAGCCGCTACTGTAGCAGCTGCTAACGGTAATCCTGAAAGACAATCCGTCAAAAAGGTTGTTTTGACAAAGCTTTCTTGGTATATGCCACATGTGCTTCCAAATTTACAAGAAAAACTTGCACTCTACAAAACAATTGAAACGAAATCGAGCATCCCAGTCGGTTATCGAATGATTCAATGCGACTCAATCCCAGTCCCACAAACAAGAAATTTCACCTGGCGATTGTTGGTGAAATCAGCCCCGGAGAAACCTCGCTGGATTATTGTGGCTTTTTGAACAGACAAATCTGGAAACCAGCAACACAATCCATCATTTTTCGACCACTGCAGTCTCACCAACATGTTTGTTATGTTGAACTCTCGTAGGTATCCTGAGATTGATTACGACGACACGAACTTTACCCAACAAAAACGTTCAAGGGTTTATGGCGACGCAGCAGCATGTCGAACAAAGTTTTACAATGTCGAAGAGCTGATTTCAAGTACAAATATAAATCTGGCAGTTTACAAGGAATAATTCCCAATGTTCTTCTTTGACGTCTCAAAACAAAGTGAGAAACTGAAAAACTCGGTGACTGACATTCAGATTAAGGCTCAGTTCTCGGCCAATGTAGCGGAAAATACTGAAGCTTTCCCCATTGTCATCAGTGATAAAAGCTTGATTTTCCAAAGTGACGGCAGCAAGATGCGTGTTGAATATTAAGTTAAAAACATTTATCGTAATATAAATGAATATCTCGAGACCAACGATTATTTCAGTTCTGAAAGAAAATACCAGATCATTACCTCATATGAATCGAAAACAAATGTGGAAAATCGTTGAAGAAAAAAGGTTGACCGACAAAGCTTTTGAACTTGAAAAAAACATAAGCGAAAACAAGGTTCACGAATGCCTCCAAGAAAATCGCTTGAGGTCGTTGACCTTGAAATAAATGAAATAAAATGTTTTCCAAGTTTATTAGAGGCTTCCAAGTATTATGGAAAAAGTAAAAATTATTTCATATAACAATGGAAGAGTTTGGGAGAATAAAAAAATTACTTTAATTAATCAATAATTTGTTATTTCCACAAGAATTCCCTCTTCCACTCACGAGAGAGAGAATTTTTTTTCTTGATGTTGATAAAATTTTTTGAGTTAAAAGAAATTTTTTCCATATAACAAATGAAAGAAATAACATTGCAAAAACTGATAAATCTAATCAATGAAGGATTTTTGAGAGAATTTTTTGGGAAAGAGAAAACTCTCAAACAATTGAAAGCCGAAGAACGACTTCGGGGCTTCAATGACATTTCAAAACTCAAAAGAACGAGTTGAAAAATTGGCTTTCAAAACCACAAGATTTGGATCAATTGAGAAAACGAAATCTATTGGTGAAAGCAAAGAAACTTGGAATAAAAAATGCCGCAAAGCTCAAAAAGGCACAACTCATCAACGAAATTGATGATAAGGTGTTGAAATTCGTGGAGGAAAAACAGTCTTCCTTCAGAGGTTTCACAAATCAATTCACATTTGAACCGAGCGGCAATGTGACATATGATCCAGAATCCACTTTGACCGCCGTCAAACGAAAGGTGCTCGAAAAAATCCAAACGCAAACCAAAGTGAATATAATTTTGAGAGCAAAGATGGAAAAGACAGATCTCCAGTCTGGTCAAAGCCTTGTGGAAGAACATCGATTTCAGTCAAAGAATGAAATTATTCCTGAATCAACAAACAAGAACGAATTATGGATTCTTTTGACTGAACAAGTTCTTGAAAATCTGACAACTTTCCAGATGAACGGAAGTGGTTGGTCATTTCATTCGATTGTGGCACTTGATATTCACACTGATGGATATGAGCCATTGAACGGAAGTTCATATATTCCACTTCCAAAGTTTCTGGCAAGCAAGAAGGCGGTCATCAATATGAAGAACACTGACAATCAATGCTTCAAATGGTGTGTTGCAAGAGGGTTAAATATGGTTGAACAGAATCCTGAACGAATCACAAAAATTTTGAGAAAGCAGGCAGAATCACTCAATTTCAAAGGTTTTGAGTTTCCAATGGGGCTGCAAGATATTGACAAGTTTGAGAGGCTCAATCCTGAAATTGCTGAAAATGTATTTGGATATGAAAACAGTATTTACCCTCTAAGAATATCCAAGTTCAAAAGAAAAAACAACGTGATCCTCCTTGAAGGCAAGCACTATTGTCTTCTCAAAAATATGTCAAAAATTTGTTCAAGCCAGTCTTCAAAAGACACTCGCAAAAAGGAATATTGCTTGAGGTGTCTTAATCACTTCCCAAGCAAAGAAGGGCTTGCAAAGCATGAGGAATATTGCAAAAATCACGAAGCTGTCAAGATTGTTCTAACGAAGAAAGGCACTATTTTGGTGTTTAAAAATGACAAGCATTCAATGAGGGTGCCAATTGTGGTTTATGCAGATTTCGAGTCTTTCACAAGACCTATCGACACATGTCAGCCAGATCCAGACAATAGTTTCACAAAGAAATATCAAAAGCACGAACCATCTGGATTATTCTTCTTTTATATTGTTTGTGATGGGAAAAGGTAGGAGCCTGTCTTGTATACAAAACAACCTGGATGAAAACGTGGCTGAAATCTTTGTGAAAATACTCCAAGATGAAATCGATCGAGTTTGGTCATCAGAAGTGAAAGAGATGATCTTGATGGAAGAAGACAAGACAAATTTTGAGAAAGCAGCTGAATGTTGGATTTGCAAGAAATCATTTACGGATGGTGAAGGGAAAGTGCAAGATCATTGTCACTTTTCTGACAAATTCAGAGGAGCACCTCATAATAAATGTAACCTGCTTTTCAGAAAACCTAAACATTTGCCAGTGATATTTCATAATTTGGCCGGTTATGATTCCAACTTGTCGTCAAGAGTCTCGGGAAAACACAAGGTAATATTGATTGCATTCCAAACAATGAAGAGAACAGAGGTGTACGGAGTCTGAAATTTTTGACTCCGACTCCGCTCCTGCTGAATATATTCCGATTCCGCTCCAACTCGAAACATTTTAAACTTTTGGACTCCGACTCCTGTTTAAACTCCAAAGTGAATTATCTGAACTTTTGGCAGTGTCTAAACGACCGTATCCGGTTTACGCATTAAAAAGACTAAAAAACATATCAAACGAATCTGCTGATCACTGCAATACAAGCCAGTTGCTTCTCCGACAAAGGATTAAGGTGGCCATAATTTTTTTACCCTGTAGCCTACCCTAAACCCTAACCAATTACCTTAACCGCAAACCCTAACCTCAACACTAAACGCTAATAAACCCTAACCTTTGACAAACAAACTTCAATCAGGCTCTACTGGCGCTAAAAACATAAAAACACGTTAAAAACTTGCCAACGTTTCGACAGTTGATACAACTGTCTTCATCAGGGCTAAAAAACGAAATGCCATGACATGCGAGCACAGATGTTATGATGAAGACAGCTGTATCAACTGTTGAAACGTTGGCAAGTTTTTAACGTGTTTTTATGATTTTAGCGCCAGTAGAGCCTGATTAAAGTTTGTTTATCGAAGTCCTGGCGTCTCCGAAATAGAAAGATGTCCTAACCTTTGACATTAACACTGAACCCTAACCTTAAACACTAACAAAAAGCCGGCACCCTGAGTAATCCTAAATACCAAACCTAACCCTAGTCCAAAAGCACTTGTCTGCTTTTCAAAATCTACATGACAAGGGGTCCAAAAATTTTACTTGCAATCTTGTGTAAGTACATCAAAAGAAAAAACAAATACAACAAAGAAGTCGCTCGAACTGACGATTGTCTAGTCCAGTGGTTCTCAAACTTTTTGAGATCGCGTACCACCTGATGTTTTTTTAATGTTGGAGTGTACGCCCCTGGTTTCAGAAGAACGTAATTTGCTCCAATGTACTTAAGATTAATATAGCAAATAAACATTAGCATAACACACCAACGAATTATAACACAGAAACGAATTAACAAAGCTTTTCGAATATGACAGGAAAGCTGCTCGCGTACCACAGTTTGAGAACCACTGGTCTAGTCACTTCCCAATCGACCATGTTGACAGTAGTGAGATTTCTCTAACTCAAGTTTCGTATCTGGCAGAAAACTGGATGCGGGATACGGTATTTTTTGTTCTTCTAAACAGAAAACTGGATATGCTGGTTGTTGAGACATTACCTAAACTTTTTATGTGAGCTAAATTTCATTGGCCAGCAGATTTTTAACATATCACAATGAACAATAAATTGTCCAAATCTTTACACACATGAAACTCATCAACCTAACCTGACTTACATCCAAGTTGTGTTAACATTTTAAGACTTCCTATGTAGAAGTTTTGCACATTTGAAGGTTATGTTATAACATGCTTTGTAAAAAAACAACCTGCAATAATAATAATAAATAAACAAACTAACCTCTTATTCAAAAACTGTCTCCGAAAAAAAAACTTATTCCCAATTTGAAAGGCAAGAAGAAGTAAGTTCTTCATTATCAAAATTTGAAACAACATCTTGAGATGTGTTTGAAACTCAAAAAGATTTATCGCGGAATCTCTTTCAGTGAAAAAGCATAGCTGAAACCATACATTGATTTGAATACGAACCTTCGTTCCAAGGCACAAAATGAGTTTGAGAAAGATTTTTTCAAACTCACGAACAACAGTGTCTTTGGCAAGACGATGGAAAATATTCGAAACCGGGTGAATATTCGGTTGGTCCATAATAAAAAGTCTTTGAAAAATATGCAGCAAAACCAAAATTTGATCATTGCACAATATTTGATGAAAATCTTGCCGCAGTGCACATGAAGAAGACAGAATTAGTCTTCAACAAACCGGTCTATCTCGGAATGAGTATTCTGGATTTGTCAAAGACCTTGATGTATGATTTTCATTATAATTACATCAAGAAAAAATACGGCTCAAGGACAAATCTGTTGTTCACAGACAGTGACAGTCTTTGCTATGAAATCGAAACAGAAGATTTCTACAAAGACATTTCAGCTGACGTCCAAGAAAAATTCGACACTTCAAATTTCTCACCAAAGCATTCTTCAGGCATTCCTACAGGAATCAACAAGAAAATTCCTGGAATGTTCAAGGATGAGGCTGGCGGTGAAATTATTGAAGAGTTTGTCGGATTGCGGGCAAAACTGTATGCTTTCAAGACGCTCAAAGGTGTGGAAGAAAAGAGGTGCAAGGGCGCCAAGAGAGGAGTCGTCATGAAAAGCATCAGTTTCGAAGATTTCAAAGAATGTTTATTCTCTGGAAGGCAACAATTAATAACAATGAATGTCATCCCGAGTCATAAACATGAAATCTTCACAGAAACCATCAACAAAATAGCCCTCTCAGCAAATGACGACAAGAGAATCATCCTTGCTGATGGCATACACATACATGCTCATGGCTTTCAGGCAAAACATGAGCGGCAGCGGCGGAGGGCCTGCAAACAGGGGTGCAAGCTGACAAGGGATAGAGGTCTCGTGCCTCGGCTGACAAGAGCAAGAGGGGACTGACAAGGACAAGAGGGGGATAGTGGCCTCATGCCTCGGTTGACAAGAGCAAGAGGGGACCTGACATAGACCCACAAAACTAGGGATTTTGAGAAAATGCACCAGGACACAGAAAAGCACTCTACTCCCATGGCTACGGGCCTGACTGAGGGCAGACTCACGAATACATAGCAGAGAAGGATAGACAGAAGAATGCATATGAAAAACCAAACGCAAAATAATTTTTTACAAAACTGCTAGACAATTATACAAATGCAAAGACAAAGTTTTCTAGCCTATGCTGCTGCAAATATTTCGATTAGTTCGTCAGGCCATGTGACCATCCGTGAGAAGTTCTAGGATAGCAATTTTGTGACGTGAATTGCGACAACCATGTCCATGGAGAGGAGATGTTCAGTTTATAGGTCGAATTAACATAAAACAGTAAAACACATGTATCAGTAACTGAAAAGTTGACCATTATAACTAGGGTTAGTTCGAATGTCAATAACTTTTACTATCCGGATAACGGATGTATATTTAAGATGGGATACTACACGAAATGTAAAAATACATTAATGTTCATCTGTAGAGTAGGTATGCCACCATCACTGCTCTAATTGGGCCCAGTAACAACACAGTTTCTGTGTTTTTTTGTATTCCCCAGCCTAGAATGAGTACGATTTGAAGCTATGTTGTGCGGCATACCGCAGATTATAAACCAGCAGCGAAGTAACAAAAACGAAATACGCCGGATACATAGATGTATATAAAAAGAAAACAGAAAAAATAGGAAGAGCAAATGATGAGAAAGCTGGTGAACGGGCAGAAAGGCAAGACCCATAATTGAGAATGAAAAACAACATCCATTTAGTTTCAGAGTGCTTGATTCTGATGTTCACGATGTTTTAATATTTCCTACATTTTTTACTAAGCACAAGACATGTTCTTTCCTTTTTGAATTATTGTAAGCAATGGGAGGGATGGAAAGGGAGGCAATTTCACGATGCCACTAAGCGCAATGTATCGATTGTGGAGTCATGTGAACGAGAGTTGTCCACACGCATTGACTGCCATTTCTGTTTCCACAGGAGTGGGTTGGATAGTGAGCTGAACTTCATAGCGTTTGAAGATTGGCAGACCGTTGAAAAAAAGCGTAAAATACATTAGTAGCGGTACTTTTCTTTACTCGGTTAACCGACAGAAAAATATCAGGATGTCGGATAGCAAAAATACTCTTGGTTAATCGTTAACCGGATAAAACAACCCAACTTATAACTAATATACTTAACGCTATTGCACAGTTGCAATTACGAATTATAATTTTGCAGAAGTAGTCAGTATTTATTTAAATATCCCACAAATAAAAATCATCATCTGCCTACCTTCAGTACCATATCCATATCAAATCCATTTCAACATGAAGTTTATCAAATCTCAAAAATTTTCCTAAGCATCAGATCTGTTGTCGTACAGTAACAACATACTGTAAGTTTCACCGCTGCTCTAAAAGCACACGCCCATACGCGCAAGCATATTGCAAGGAATATGAACGCTGGATCCCATTGTAACGAACTACAGAATGAGAGCGAAGTCGGGAAGTTCGCAGCCCTGGCTATCTGAATGCATTGTGAGGTAGTCGCGACACCGTTAGTCAAACCGCATGCTGCCGCTGATTGCTGGAAACAGAAGCTCCGCCTTATCACGTCACTAAGGCTCGTACCTGTTCTTGCGAACCTTGGCGATCTTGATTAAATTTCGCAAATTGGTAGCAGGCGCTGGCATTCGATATATTGTAAATGTTACGTAACATTTTGTCCTTGATTTGGCGTCCACAAAATGCTGCGATCGGGGGCAAACGTTTTCCCCTTCCCCCCAAGTTACGCCACTGCGATCGAAACCACGTTTTCACTCTTCGCAAAGTACTGAACGATCTCTCAACGGCGCAGGTCGTTACCGGAAGAGTCAGGGCAATGCTAATCGCATGACGGACAGCTGGAAACAAATCAGCGTGCTTCTGCATTCCGTGAAGTTTTCCATCTCCAGTATGTAGCTCCTGTTTTTCCCTCCACATTTCGAACCATGTTGCTGCTTTAGCTTCTAAACATTTTTTTGCTTCAGTATACGAGTTTGCCAAAAGGATGTACTTTCCGTCATTCGCTACAGCTTTTGCTTATTGGGGTATAGTCCAATAATGTCATCATTGTGAACTGCAGATAACTGAGTCTGAATTGGACTTGAACCAGAATTGTAAGTCGGGCCGGGTTCGGGCTTAAGTTTGTCAAAATGTTTCGGACCTGCTTATACGGGTAACATTTTTTCGCAACGACGGGCACTTTTGTCGCCATTTGCTGATGAAGCAATCGAGCTGATTACATCTTCAATAAAAACTTATCAGCTGTTGCTGTCAGGATTGTGATACACGATCACCACTACATCAGCAAGGAACCTCACACCTAGCTGAGGTAAGCCTAAAGTTTCTTCCTTCTCTGAAGATATGTATGTGATATATGTGGCATATATCATATTACTTTTATTATGACAAGTGGCGATTCTAGAATTAAAAAAGTTTTAAATTAAAAAAAGGAGTCACTGCGGGACCAAGGAAAAAGTAGAGGGCTAACATAAAAGTCGGCCCTCCAGGGTGATTTTTCAGTGTTTGAAGAATAATTTGTTATGATTAACCCTATCAAACCCAACATAGGCTTGTGAATATCGTTAAATATGACCTAGCGTTATTATTTACTAGAGACACTTAAACGCCACTAGACGCAATCGGACACTTGTACTGTTATGTCGAATATTCTGTGCTAACCATGCAACTTTCACAGCCCTACACATGCAAAACTAAACACCATTTTCTGTACACAAGTTTACCGGCCCCACATGGACGCAAACAGTTGAAGGAAAGTGAAAACAATTCACATGAAAGCGAAATGATTCCAACCAGGCCCGTAACCAGGGGGAGCGAAACCCCCCTAAAACTTTCTTCGCCCCCCCCTGTAAAAATGTGTTGGACATAATTTAAAACTATTGGACATAGTTTAAAAATTTTGCGCCCTTTCAGAAAACTCTTCGCCCAACCTGGTGTCCCAAGCTGGTTACGGGCCTGGTTCCAACAATGAATTCCATCCTGACACAGAGACAATTATGTTGTTGATAGCCAACTAGTTTGGTCAAACTATTCTTACTACAAAGCAAATCTTTTAAAAAAAAAGAAACCAACTGTCAACAATATGGTGAGCACTAATCCGTTTTTGTGGTAGCTTACGCACACTTTGTGGTTGTGGTACAACTAAAACAAAGCTATGCAACTATTACCACGAGTATTATACCCATTTGCAACGTGGATAGGGTAAGGACAATTAAATGCATTATGCATTGAGCAACAGCTTAGTTTTGACACCAGTCGCAAACTAACCGCCGCGCCGCAAATAGGTATGTGTGCATCAGCGTTTATGGTGTGTACCTGACAGCAAGATGTAACAAGCAGGGCGTAAACTTGCCTTACAGAATATTCCCAAAACGTCGTTCATTTTAATATTCACACTAAATTTTCTTCTGACTAATCCTCAAAAGCTGACTTTTAAAACCCTGCGTTGACAGTCTTGTCATCAGCAAAAAACGCAATACCTCAAATAAACCAAAAAAAAACGATTCAGACAAATAAACAATGGGTAATATGATTCTCACACAAATCCCTGCACAGCCTACGTCAGAATTTCATATCAACATCAGCTCAATGTAACTTAATGCTTCGATTGTCATGTAGACTGTTAAATTCATCAACGAAAACATCAATCTTTTTTTCAGCTCGTACCCTTTAAATTGAAAGTAGAGCAGTGTTGCTCAATTCTTCACTGGTCATGGAATTTCTGAGAAATCGTTTCACTAAGTTCATTTTTCAAAAACGTTTCTCGCATGAAGCGCTGGTGGCTGGAAGAGTTACAACTATTAGTAACAACTTGTATAAACGATCAAACGGAGGTTTGTAAGGAGCTATAAATGAAATAAATTGTTCGAGCGTTGCAGGCAGCTTGCGGCATTTTCTGAAGCAAATTCTTTTCCAGGGTATTTCATGTTTTAAATAATTTTCACTAATTGAACATGTATCTGCGAATTCTTTCAAGTGTTCTTTTAATAGAAATAGTTCACCTCCTGACCAAAGAACTGAAATACCGGAAAGAATTGCTCCGCAATCATTACAGAAAAGCCTGACAAAGTTCTATGAGTTTGCAGGACATGTGTGAGTAGACTTATAACTGAAGTTACGAACCGGTTACGTAAAGTGCTTCGAAGTCATACACACAAGACAGCTCAACACACGACTGCAGTCAGGACAGAATCGTCTCCAGAAATTTTTCAATCAGGGGGTTTGACATTCTGAAATTTGATAAAAACTCCAGCGATTTATAGTAGTTCATAATTCAATCCGGGGGTCTTGGAGCTTAGTTTGCGGGGTTAAACCCCCCGTGGCGCCGGGACTGAGTCAGGATAAATTCGAACAAATTAACTGGCACCAAATCTTTCACAACCATTTTGCTACTGTGACAAGCAACAATGTGCTGACAGTAATATAACCCAGTTGCCAGAGGCGGATTAAGGTGGCATGGTGCCCCTGGCTGAAACTTAGAAGGGGGCCATTTGTATATATATATATAAACATATATTGTGTCGTAAATAGGGCAAAAATGCTAAATAAACGAACTGAAGTACTGTACTTGAATTACTGAAACAAATAAAGCTTGAGCAAAAAAAAAACGATTCATTAACTACTGTAATATGGAAATCACAATATGAACGAAACTCATGGTTTAGCAAATACTATAATTTTGTTCAAATGAAATAACAAGCTTTCATCTTGGAATGGTGTTTGGTTACGTTACATGGATTTTTTGCCATCTTTTTTAACAGCAAAGTTGCTGATCAAATCAACGAAGGTCAGTGACCGGTGACGTGCAGAGATCTGATGGTGCCCGGGCGACTGCTTGATTGTATGCCCTCTACCAAATTCTGGTATTGTGCAGTGGCGTATGACGGTCATTGTTATTGGATATATGCTGTTTGTAACGTCATATTTCCGTGTGCGAATCAACGCTTTGGCAAAGTTTGTTGATGCATTCTGCATATTATTCTACACGCACTCTCCTTACTCATTGCTGTACAATGTGTCACTGTAATGAACATAAATTAACAGTGCTTCAAATTAGCAGCCCAGAAAAAATCACAGAAATCAACGCAACGACGGAGCACTTCATACAGTAACCAGGACCGCCGCCAGGATGTAACAGCAGGGGGGGCAAAAACCAGAAGGGGGGGCCACATTTTTAAAATACAGTATTGGATGTATGCAGCAACCGGCGGGCCAAACGTGAAATGGGGGGGCACCGATTTCAAACGAGGGGGGCGGGCACCACTGGTCCCCCCTCTGGCGACGACCCTGACAATAACTGCAAAATATCCGGCAACGCGCGAAAATATGGGAGTAGAACACTTTGCTACGTCATCGCATTTCACATCTGCAAAACTATAAGTCTGCGCGAATGCCTCGTCGAACAACAGTCGGGCAAAGAATGCGGCTGAGATGGCGGTCACCCAGGGTTGACAGTTTGAACTACACAAGAATTGCAAATGCGCATAAAGTACGCAAGAAAAATTTCATTTTTTTATTTTGTGACTGTTAGCCTATATGTACAACCACTGGAAGGACAGAACAGATACGGGTTTGTCTAAGCCGTTATGATCAATCCGCCTAATATGCCAATTAATGACAAAGCTCGAAATGATGCACATATCGCAAGCGCAGGTGTGCGGCTGTTGCGCACACCTGCGCTTGCAACATCAAAAACAGAAACTAGAGATGCATCAAAAAGTCAGCTAAATCAAGCAAGTTGAAATAGAACAGTTTTGAAATTTACCCCTGAAAATCAATTAAACGTCCATAATTATCTTTCAAGCCTTTCTAGACCGCACAATCTGGAAAAAGTGACATCACTATCAGTTTGATTGGGTGTGCTTCGCACACCCTAGGGTATATGTCCCTGGCATTGAAAAATGTGAAAATTACTGGTATTTGAATACGTAAAAACAAGTGTTGGAAAAAAAACAAGTTTCGAAAAATTAATTCCATGCAGCATGTATTAGCAGGTTTACAATAGAATAAATCATCTAGTTCCAGCATTTCCATTTTCGTAGTTTCACTCTTGGGATGCCCCCCTGCCTTGGATGTCCAGGGCCGTCGTCCCCCTCTCTGCACGCCACTGTTAGTGACTCTACAATATCATTTTTAATGTTCACCAGGGAAAAAAAGCTGTGCCGCCGTTGACCCATGCAACTTCGAACCTCATATTTAATTCTTTTCATTTTTGAAAAAGCTTATTGCCCACTGCAGTTTGATGTTGCCATTGACAGATAAATGCGAAGTGCGATGGGGACGGTTTGGGAAGCTAATACGTGAAACCTTTAGAAATGCAAGTGTGATTAAATCCACTAACGCGACCACTCTGGCCATGCTAACATGACCAATGAGTGGCGTCCAGTGGGTGGTCGTGCTAGCGGGGTTCCACTGTACATATATATATATATATGTATATACCAAAATGACATTTTAGGGTAAATAAAATTTTCGTTAAAAAGAATTTGCAGAAAAATCAGCTCTCCATATCAGATTCCAGAGCAAACTAACACCAAACCTAAAATTAACCTAACCTAAATTTTAACCTAGCTTTACCTACCATAATATCCTAGTTTAATATGTTCGAAATTGATATGGTAAAAATAACAATTGTAGCCTTCTCACTACAATTAATTTAGTATTTCATTTTTCTGTTCACAGTCAAGGACAAAACAGTAAGACTATTAGTAAGAACAAGAGCATGCACTCACTTATCAATAACTGTTGTGAAACTCACTTTCACTTACAGTATTATGTATGGTTTTACGTTCATTCATAAGACATAACACTACTGAATTGTTTTTATTTTTCTATTGCACTTAGTCTTAGAATATAAAATAGCACTCAACAAAATTCTTAACTAAAACCACATCTTACGACGGACTAAATGAGTCACTGATTGTAGCGTGAGCAAGCTTAGAGTTACTTGAACGAATGTAAACAGAACTATGATGTGCTTGATGTGGCTTAATTCTTGCTTTTTAATTATCTCGATATCTGCCGGCTTTCTGTTTATTATTGCGTTTATTCTGTTTAAGTCGGTTATCAAGAACAGTACCAAATAATGGTGATTCACCTACAAGTACTGTAGTATGTAGCAAAAAGTCCAAACTTGCATCTTGGAAATAAATAGTATCATAATTCGTATTAAAATATCAACTGTGGTAGACCTGCTTTATAACGTCATGATTTTTTTATCCCAAGCTAAAATTTTCTTACTTCCACCATTGTTGAGAGACCTGACACCACTTAACATGTTCACAAGTTCCTTCGGGCTGTCTGCAGGGCCGATGTTCAAATGAAATGGATACCGCATGCGCACTCGAAACCAAAACAAGACAAGCGGATGGAAGACCTGACCTTTTCAGACCTTGGAGTACTAACTTGCTAGTGAGTGTCGGCCAGACCACACGTCAAAGAATCAACTACTTTTACGTTAACGAAGGAGTTTCAATGAGTTAGCACCAAGGCCATACTTCAGTTCCAATTGGGGGTGGTATCTGTTACCGCGTGTTGTTCACATATTACCCTTTTGTACCGGCATAGGGATGGGGGCCCCCGGCTGTAGCCCAGTCAGCCCTTGATCCGCCACTGCCAGTTCTACCTCGCACTGAAAAGCACGGAAGATCAATCTTCCCATTTCGACTGTTTCTTATCTTCGAACTGAATCTTTCACCACCGCGACCGCGGTCTGACGAAATTTCATGCAGAATGCGAGTAGCCACTGGTACGTGTGTGTCCTCACAAACAACTCCCACTTACCCGGTCGTCAAAAAACAACATAGCTTATCGTGCATTTGGGAAATACTGAACGCAGGCTAGAGGGCTTCGAAACCATCTTTTAATACAGGGGTCTCCAAACTACAGTCCGCGTAGACATTTTGTCAGTAATAAGAAAATAATCTTCTCAGGGTTGAGTCGGAGATTTTTTGGTGGAGTTGGGTTCCCAAGAACCAGGCCCGTAACCAGATTGGGACACCAGGCGGGGCGAAGAATTTTTCTGAGAGGGATCCAAATTTTTTAAACTATGTCCAACACATTCTTCCAGGTGGGGCGAGGCCCCCTGGTTACCGGCCTGCTAAGAACACTTGGAGTCAGATTCCGGAAGTCCAATTGAATCATTTTATACATTGCACTCCTAAGTTAGGAATCCTAACTCATGCCTGTTGAAATGCTATAATTTCTTTTGAAATTTCTATTGAAACAGATGGCTGTGTACCACATTTCCATTGACTGCTAGTTGCTACAAAATTGTTGACAGTCAAACGTCATTCGTGATATTCTAAAGAGTCGGGAATCGGAAATTTTGGAAAGGTTGGAGTGGGAGTTGGACATTTCACCTCTGACTCCGCAACCCTGCATAAAATATTGGTTGGTTTGGTAGAATGTGACATATCCCAAAACAATCACATTATGTAACACAATACGTCAGGCCCTTGAACTAATAGTGTATGTGACCCTCTGAAAAGAAACTTTGGAGACCCTGGTTTAATATATTGCTGACTGAAAGTTATCTGCTGTATATGTCAACCAAACGAAATTGAATGTAAAATTAAGCACACAACTGGAGGGGTCAAACTGGGGGCCAGCCAAAAATCTGGGGGGCCATGGCCCACCCTTTAGAATCGCCACTGAACATGGCTATGCCATGAGTCTCACAACATTGTCTGTTCAACTGCCCATAAATGGAACATGCAACAAACTGAATGGCAAATGTGTTCACCCAAAACACAGTTAAAACAAAAGCTCTTTTGTAGTTGCTTGGCATGGACTCCACTATACTTGATTCCTCAGTATACAATTAATTCAAGCACATAAATGAAATGCCTTATTTCGGCCTAACTTTCAAAAGAGTCAGTTTCAACAAATCAAAACTTTAGCGGGTGCGCTTGCACCCCATCTCCTACACCACTGTTGATACTGTTGATAGAGGAAATTTATATTGCATAGCATCCCAAAAACTTTATGCAATATGGCACATACTCTTTGAAATGAAACAAGAGATAAAAAATAATTACAGGTTGCTCATAAAAGCTTATCAAAGTAAAGATCTTTTTCTGTCACTGCAGTGAAAATAGTAAAATGTTGCATCCATCACAGAAAACATTCTTCATGGATATTTACAAACAACTTTTAATCTCTTCTACCATCATAGACAGAAAATAAACCAACAGTTTTGGTTTAAATGTGTACATTTCACACAGATACTTATTCTGTAAAGCAACACAAAATTAGAAATTAAAAGTTAAGGTAGTTTGTCAAAACACACAGCAAAAAAGGTTAATGGGATTACAAATGCATTGATGTGAAACATTCAATAATGAGACAAGTTTGTCCATTAAAACAGATGGTTTGTAAAGATTAATTATCTGAATGCAAGGAAAAGAGTTACTCTGCTGAAATTAAATGAAAGTTGATGAAGTTCATCCAACCATAGGGGTGTTACAGTTTACAAAAAATCAAATACCTTAGTACTCCTACAAACCTTAAAATATGCTTGATTACACAATATTACATGGTTGATTTTTACCTCAAACTCACCATTGCAAGGCATTGTTGATTAGAGTACAACAAACCATGTCTGCATATCATAAAAAATTTAGAACGTTGTTTTAACTTTGTTCAACACTTCAGGACACTTGATGCTTTATGTAGTATTAATTCATAGCAATGTTCTTTTACGTTTTGTGACATTTCTTAGAAATTATGAAACTCAAATAACTTTTAATGTAGTAAGTGATAGTTTAAGTTCAATCAAAATGCACACATGTATCATATGTCAAAATTGTTTAAGACAAAACTGCATTATAATTTCTTTCCGATCATAGCCACTTTTACAGCAGATTTCAAAGTAACATGTATTTTCTAGTTTGACATAAATTAACATTTTGTTTCAACCATTACTATATTAGTTTTATAAAAAGTGTAAAAATTATGGGAATTTAAACATAAACAGCTCCAAATTGGGTTTTAACCACATATAACTGTGTCCCACTTTCATGCTGAATTTTTCCTCATTTCATCAGAATTACGTTATGTGAGGAAATGATCTCAAAAACAATAATAATAGTATCTACGCAAACTGTGGCACACAGTGATGTTCTTCAACATCACTCTATTTGCACCAAAACATAGTTACAAGCTTGCAGTTATCCCCACAAAGAAATTCATGCTAGGGAATTGGACAATTGGAGTTGCTTGTCAATTATTCTACCTTGGAAATCAAAGCCAAACATTGGAGATTTCTTAAAATTTGTGGCACCACTATCTATAAAACGTCAATTCAACCTATGTAACTATCGGGGATTCACACATAATTACAGTACCAAGATAAAATATGCAATGAATTTCTTCAAAAAATTGCACATCAGGACAAACAAGTTAATCACTGGCAACTGAACACAGAATGTTAGTCTGTATTGAACCAAGAACTAATGGCTTTCATCCATATTGAAACTGCCACTGCTCCAGGGTCAGGTTGAGTTAGCAATTTTGCTGAAACATAGCTTGCTCGTCCAGCTTTAGCTTTCATTGAGGTTGTAGCAATAGCAGCCTTTTCAGCAGAAACAGCTGCATGCTTTATTGAATCAACCAAAGAATGGTTTTTATTTACACTGTTTGTCAAGGATGTATGGACAGCTACTAAAGCATCTAGCATTGTGCGATCTCCAGGTTCAGCACCACCATACTTTGAAACTGAATCTATTCCAGCCTTGACACAAGCAGCCATTGAAGAGGTTGACAAGTCATTAGCATGTCTTGCACATGAAGTAAAGAATAAGCTATACAAAGCACCAGAAGCTCCACCCATACTAGTTTCAGCAGCAACAGCCATCTTGGATAAGATATCACTCACACTAAACACATGCCAGTTTTCCAAATGTGACAAAATGTGATTAGCACCACGCTTTAAAGTTGTACCACAATCACCATCACCAGCAGATGTATCAAGTTCATTAAGATATTGCTCATTCTGTATAAGACCATTGCAAGCTTGTTTAATTACAGATAATATTGAAGAATTACTATGTCCAACTCGCATTTCAGTGGTGGCCCCAGGCTCAGTAACATTCTGCATCTTGGAAGTGATTTTTCTGATTTGTTTGCTGTTTCTTTGGAAACCTGTTTCAAAAGACTTGTTTGCACGTGGCCATGCAGGAGCAGTTGTTTCAGCATCTAAGCAAGCAGAGAGTTTATCATCCAGTATCAACACATTAAGATTGAATCCTGACATATCAAGTGAAGTCATAAAATGGCCAACATATACTCGTTGAACTTGTAAACCTTTATTTTCTAAATATTCTATAGCTTTCCTTGTGACGATGTGCATTTCAATCATGGCAAGACCACCTAAATTGTTCATTATCAAAGAAATTTCTTTTCCATTTTCCAAAACAAACTGACTGTCCTTGTGTGTAGTAGTCATGTGGTCGAGCATCACCTTAACAGTTTCATTTGCTGGCAGCAGTTTCATTCTTTTCACACCAGCTTCACCATGTACACCAAGACCAAGTTCCATCTCAGAAGGATCTAAAGTAAATGAACTTCCTCCCCCAGGGATTGAACAACCAGTTAAACTAATTCCAATGGTTGCCATTTTAGAAGCAGCTGCAGTTGTGACTTTGACCATATAATCTAATGAGTTGCCATTTTCCGACAATGCACCAGCAATTTTCATTATAGCCATTATTCCCACAAGGCCTCTTTTTCCAGCTGTTTTATCTTGACTTTCCACTGCACAATCTTCTCCAACAACAACCATTTCAACATTTATTCCAAAGCTTCTTGCTCGCTCCAAGGCAATTCCAAAATTGAGTCTGTCACCAGTATAATTCGCTACAATAAGAAGTGTGCCTGCTGGAGAAGCAACAGCTTCAATTGCTGCTAAAATATCATTTACAGGTGGTGATGTGAAAACTGATCCGGCTACAGCCGCAGTCAGCATTCCTTGTCCAACAAAGCCAGCAGCAAATGGTTCATGACCAGACCCACCACCACATATGATGGAAACTTTTTGGGATGCAAGAAAAGATTTTAAATCTTCTCGTATTATTACACGATGACCCTCCAGCAAACACTGACCAGGATTTTGTTTCACAATTCCCTCAAGCATTTCATCAACACAATCATTAACATTATTGATTAGTAAACGATTCAGCCGAGACATATTCCACAGTAAACCATACAATTTTAATTAATAAGTCAGAATATCTAAACAGCACTGAAATTGGTCAAACAAACACACGTTTGTACAATCAAAGACAAAAAAGTTAAAATTTTGACATAGTACAAACAAAATTTTGAGTAACTTTTCTTTCAGAATTTAATTAAATTTGACTAATATAAGTTTTATACAATCTCAGCAAATTACTGATCCTCCACTAAGTCTTTCGTATTTTAACAAGATGTACAATTTAATTCATTAGTTTATTTGATAATAAAGCAAACAAATGACTAATTGCTCAAACACTGAATGAGTGTATTGTATATAGAATCACATTTTGCAAAGTCAAACAATACGCAACACTTGTTTTATGCATAAAAAGTCAAAGCAAACTGCACATGCAAATCAAACGAAGCCTTCCCAGATTTTCAGTTCATTTAAGGGTGGTACTGACCTATTTGTTTTGATGAAGTTAACACAGAGGATCATTTGTATTTGCACTACCAGTTTTAAGCTTCAGGATATTTGTAACTCACTTATCTTGACAATACTTAAAACAACCATGCAGTTTACAAAGGCACCATCAACTCTGACAAAACTTCGACATTGCGACATTGCAGAAATTACGAAACTGCGTTATGATTAGTCTTTCTGGTCCTGAAAATTGAGAATTTCAGCATTCAATCTATTACATTTATCTTTATTGAAAGTACTGCTTTCAAGTGATATTCTAAGTGAATAATAATAATAATAATAACATTTTATTTCAGACACATGGTCCATATCATAGGTATAATCAAACAGCGTAGGAGCACAAAAAATGAATAACCAAAACAAATTACAGAATAGGTGTTTGCACATGATCACACTGGTAGGAGCAAAACATTTTAACAGCACCCAAACTGTAGCATCATACACCCATCATAATTGATAATATAACAGATCTAGTAGTGTGAGAGAAATGAGGGTGTTCTAATTAAATTTGACCTACGCTTTCAGGCAAAGTATTTAATATAACCAACTTTAACAATGATGAAACTGAAGTGCTTATTATACCAACAATTTTTCTAGTAATTGTACATGTCATTTATAAAATGTTTTGTCTAATACAGGGGTCATCAACACAGTGCCCATGAGCACCAGGTCGCCCGCAAGGACCACGTTGGTTGCCCGCGGGCCTGTTTTGAAAATTGCATTAAGATGATGAGTATCGTCACATAGATTAGCATCATTAATGATAACATAATGATAATACTTAATAGGTGAATTGAACTAAATTTTCGTTTCAGAAGTGTGTATCAAACTAATAGCCCTTAGTATTAATGGGTACCCAAGGAGTAGCTCTCAGTTACATAAAGGTTGGTGACCCTTGGTCTAATAGATGCACAAAATCGCTTGGTAATCTTCTTTTACCAAGAATTACAACTATCATTTAATGTCAGTTTTATTAGAATTCAATTACATGACTTGTACTTTCTCAAATGATGATTAGCAAGTTCTGTGCATGAAGAGCTTAATATCAGTAAAAATCAATTCGGACTTATCATAGTTTTCAACATCATTAAATTAATTTACAATATCATGAAAAGGTTATGACTTATCTAAATTGGCCTATACTGACCAAAAACTTAAAAAGAGTACACGGATATTGTTTTCACATTTTATACTTTATGCATATGAATGCTGCATGGCAAAGCTTATATGTGTGCGCTACTAAAAATTTGTGCGAGCTACTAACATTCACAGAAAATTTTGCACCCTTGCACCAGAACTACAGTTTTTAAGTCTGAACATTACAATCATTGTTGATAGCACGAATTGAGAAGTAACCTTGCATTGTTAGGTAATGATAATAACTTAAGCAATGCAATATGAACTATCTACCTTGTGACTTGAGCTATCAATTCTTGATGATCATGCTCGATGACATGATTTTCATGATTCAAGTTAGTCATTTTGCACGATACAATTATGCATACAACATTTTCCTGAAATGGCAGACACCACAATGTTTGCTAAACCGAATGCCTAAGCTTTAATCTTGTTGAATGTTTTTTGAAAGTCAGAAAAATAATGAATTAACTACAGTACATGAAACTGACTAACCCATTATTGCATTAACTGTGCAATAAATGTATAACACAAAACGAAAGAGTTTGCGATAAATTGGACCAAACTCGTTTATCACTGTAATAATATTTTCACATTAATGCATTCTTGGTTGGGCTAAAAGTCAGTCTCTGCTTTAAAACAGTGTGAAAATTTTATTCAAGTTTGTGCATTTAACAATAATATCATGTGCCAATTTGTGTACAGAACTTGCTGCAGAATTCTCCCTTATCCTGATCTGCAGCAACTATGAGTATGAATACTACGGTACGATGATGTATGCAATAAGTGCCTATTCTGTCAGTCTTAGGAAGAAGTAATTTGCTAGCATCTCACTCGTCACTGCAGTGCATCACACAGACACAGGGCACAATTAATTTTTTCACCGATGAAGTGGCACTGTCAGCTACATAATTTTATAGGGCCATGAATAGTTTATTTGGTAATATACCTTGGGTTATGTAGTAACTTTTTCTTTATTGCCGCTTGGACCGAACAATTAAAAGTGCCACTGGGTATCCGCCATGCAAGGACAACATAGCGAAATCTTGCAGGAGAGCACATATGCAGCAGACTTGTTCAACCATGCAAAGGTGTGCATTAGAGCGTGAAATGAATAACTTTTACTCTGGAGATGGCAAAACGAATTTTGCCTTTAATTAAACCATTGATGTTACCGAGTCATATTTGTCGAGTCACAGACAGTCATCAAAAATTTTTCGAGTGAAGCCAGAGTCGAGTCATGACTTGGTAGAGTCAAGTCACAAAAGAGTCGAGTCACTTTGAGTTATGTGTTTGTAACAGTGGTTTACATGATCCAGATTTTGGAGTCCAATCCGGCCGGATATTAGAAATTTTTTGGATGTGGATTGGTTTGGATATGTTTAAGATGCAATCGGATCCGGATTCGGATTATCCACTGAAGCAAATTGCGGCCATGTAAAAAACTTTATATGAGGAATAATAGTTGTATCAGGAAAAATTCCGATTTTTCGAAATCATATTAGCCACAACTTTCTTTTCTAGTCTCTCTTGGTTAAATGCAATGTTGACGCTCGGGATCCTAACTTTCAGACTGAGGACATCTCAATTTTCAAGCAACTTTTATTTTGGAACTGTGTGAAGATGAGCATGATTCTGTTGTTTTGATATGAGGAAGCCGGCCGTTTTTCGGATGAAACATGTCTCATTTTTGAAATATATATATTAGTAGAAGTAGATCACAGTAAAATGTTGGTTCTTAATATATTTCATATTAGATCATTGTAAAATGTAAGTCATTACGAAAGATTTTTTTCAGAAATGGACGAAGTACACCAGTTTCTGTCTCAACAGCGCAGCTCACTAATCTAAGTAGAAGTGGCCTTAACCTAAAAACTAATTTACAGTAATAAGCATGTTGAAAGAGTAATAACACCTTGACCATGTTGTTGTAGTAGGTTGAAATACACCAAAAGTTGGAATGGAAGCTTGTGAAGTGTTGGATTTTAATAAGAGTGGCAAGGTTGCTCATTCTAAGCCTAGCAGTGCTGGAAGTTCAGTTTGGAAAGAATTTCGACAGAAAAAGGTATTTAGGTAAACATGCTTTCACTGGACATAAAATTATGGTGCTCACTTTGCCACCAGTGGTGAATATTCAGGGTGTTCAAGGTGTTCAGTGAACACCTGGAAATGAAGAAAAAAATTAAAAAATTGGTTTTAGGGCATTCCTTAACGATTAATGTTAAGAACTGCCTTTATTTGTATTGTTTTCTCATGCAGCAGATATTTTTCGTAGAACGGCCAAATGATTTTTGCTTGTCTGCTCAAGCATGACTGCAGGTTGTTCAAGAACACCCGAAGTTAAATAAATAAACAAATAAAAGAAAGAAGCCAGTGAAGCCACACTATAGCACTTTTAAAACAGCGAGGGTGTTCACCTTGGCTGTTGAACAACTTGGTTACGTCATGCGTTGTTTTGCTAGCATTTTCGCTTAATCTGTGCAGTAGAAGCAAGCTGTGCACTAGGCTGGATTCTTCGCAGTGGACTTGTACAGATGGGTTTTATTTCAGGTTGAAATAGCCTACTTTGGCTAGGTAGGTGGTGTGGTGTGGTAATGGAAATGGTTTATTGTTTCATAAGAATCAGCCAACAAGCAGAAGCACCATAAAAGCCATCGCATGCAGTAAACCAACCATTAGCGAAAATTAGAGCAAATGAAAACACAATGGCAAAATAACTGATTAGTGTAAACAACAGTGATGTAGTCGAGACCGTAACCTCCGAGACCGAGACCTGGCTCAAATTTCGAGACGAGGCCAAGATCGAGACTTTGTCATAAAAACCGAGACCGAGACCTGGAAGATCAAAACTCGATACTTCACATTTGCCTGATGGTAATTAAAGCTAACTCCTTGAATAATGCAGCAACAAAACAAATGATAAATTGCCAAATATCAAGATAATAAAAATCATCCGAAATTTGTGCAAACGGCTAAATACTGCAAACGTTCATTTTCACTTTCCTCTTAGCAATTTACAACTTCAGACCTGTGGCTTTATTTACGAATTCAATGAAGAAATGCATGGACATTGAAAATGCTGTCAGCGTTTAGAACAGTGGTTCTCAACCTGGGGGTCGTTTGCCTTTTTTCTAGGGGGCGTGAGAGCTTCTAACAAAAATATTCATATTTACTTCTCTATTTTATATTTCTTATGGAACTACTTATTGTCGTAGCCAAAATAATTGGATCACCAGGCAAAAATGATAGCCTACTTTTTCATTAAAAATTGTTTTAAGTGTGATTATGACCACCACAATACAGAATACTGTTGCGTTTGGCAACGCATGAAAAACTTTGTGACGTAAGAATGTGATGTGTTTGCAAATTAGATATCCGATTGCGGCAGTTAAGGGAGTTTTTATTCTAGTGTTCAATGAGTTGTGCTGTGGAGTGATTTGTGTACGGCACGGGTCTCTCTCACTGATGCTGCTATGTGTATGAATTCAAAAAATGAGTCTTGGTTCAACACAGTGACATCGTACGTTATTTTATAGTCATTGTGATTTTCTATTGTGCAAATACAACTGCATTTCATGTGTCTCACTGGAAATTTTCGGAAGGGGGTCGTTAGGTTAAATTGGGTTGCAAAATGGGTCGCCGCATGAAAAAGGTTGAAAACGACTGGTTTATAGGTCCTACGCATTTTCACTCCAAAAATGTTGGTGAGCCAATTGAATATTCGAGGTGTTTGCCGTTGCCATGGTTCAATAATTTGTTTTGACTCAGGAAAATTTTAATTCTTTTGTTCGTTACAAAACAATACCAACCATTCTGTGTAAGGACAGGAGGTGATGCCCTGGTGAAGGTCCCATGTTCTGGTCTCCTACCTAGTATTGAAGTAGGCCTATGTTATTTGAGAAATTGGAGAAGAGGCGAATCATTACTTACATTTTAAAACAAGCACAGTCGATGTAGGCGAGTGTATACAGCCCCAGCAGCACTGGAAAAAACAGCACAGTAATGGTAATGGTTTATTGTTTCATATGACTCAGCCAATAAGCAGAAGCACCATAAAAGCCATCGCATGCAGTAAACCAACCATTAGTGAACATTAGAGCAAATGAGAATACAATGGCACAATAGCTG
>Ga0210059_1001626_pt1 | contig 34242 bp, 22 predicted proteins | sample Ectturendosymbi2_FD_188042 | JGI IMG/M metagenome (GOLD analysis project Ga0210059, IMG submission 188042) | Ecteinascidia turbinata endosymbiont from Florida, USA - Sample 2 (SPAdes) (version 2) | ecosystem: Host-associated > Tunicates > Ascidians > Unclassified | place: Key West, Florida... | reverse complement strand
CACTCAGCGCTCACCCGTCCATCGGGTGCAGCTGCACGGCGCCTCAAATCGAGACACCCATTTGTACCCGCCGCACAACAACTCATCAGTTTTTCTGACAACAGCAACATACGTGTGGCGCAGTGAGCGGATCATCAATGGAACGCGGCGGGTGGACAACCCCACAAGACTCCGCACTTCAATTCCAGACACCGGTACACACACACCCCGGAATGACCGTCCCAAGAAGAGCCTGGGTCCGGCTCAACCGCCTCCGCACCAGTGTCGGACGTTTCCACTCCTGCCTGTACAAATGGGTATGGCCTGAGAACAAACCGTCGACCATGTCGTCCTCCGCTGTTCAATCCATCGACCCCCACGGACTACACGGCCTGGCGGTTCTGGACGATGAGACAACCGAATGACTGCTCAACACCTGCCCCGATATCTAGGCGGGCTAGCAGTGGATAAAAGAACTCGCTCAAACGAAAGAAGAAGAAAAAGAAGCTGAACCTTCGTCCACTACGCGTGTTTAAGATTGTGCTCCGCGGTAATTCACATTATCCGAAACACTTATCTTTATTTTGTCTGCTATGGCTGATCAGCGCATTCGCTGATCGCATTAGCTGCATTACCAATTTCTGTAGCATGATAAAACTGTTGCACGAGCTCAAAAACAGCAGTTTTTAACACAGAAGCATTCAGGCATTTGATAATGCCTCAGCAGGGAAAAGAGAAAACTAAAAGTTTGCATGGACTTCAACACATAACAGAAAAACAAAAGTTTTCTTGCATACTTTATGCGCATTCTCAATTCTTGAGTAGTGGTTCAGCAAGATTCGATCTTGCAAACCGGGGTGTGCGTCAGCCAGTCCAGCCGTACACCTTCTATGCTCAACTGCTCGTATTCGACAAGACATTAGTGCAGCCTGATTTTTCCGTTGTAAATTACTCTGACTTAGTGATGAGTAGGGCAACCAATTTTTTGACCTAAAAAAAACTTAATTTTGACTTTATAATTATAAAATTTTGACTTTATTTTGACCTATCAATTTTCTGCGTTTTCAGTTCAAATGAGGAATGCAAAGCATATTTATATGCAGTATTAGAAAACAAACCAATAGGTTGAAACAAAACAAAAAGTAGTTTTTCTGCAAAATCTGATATAGCATGTTTCAAAAATGTCTGGCTACTTTCAGTTTTATGATACGAACCTCGTTGATGCTTTGCACTGCGGTGATGTGATTCCACCATAAACCTTTTGTCATATTTCACTAAGCACTCACAGAATTTGCAAAATAATTCACCCATAGGTGTTTAGGTAAACTCAGAAGCATATTCATGCAGTATACTTCGAACTTATGAAGAATTTGTTTGTTTAGACATGATATGTTGATAAGTACATTAATAACTACATTAGTGTCAAATATGCGAATAACATGAAGTTAAAACACTACACATGCTTAATGGATTAAGTATTTGCCAAACCAAGTACTGTAAGACCACGTTTCTTGCAATGCCATGCCTAGTCTACTTAATAGTCCATTAGTGGGCTAAACAACATTATTACGTCAGAAGTCGCAACAAACCCATTAGTATTTCAGAATTGCAACTAAACTTGCAAAAACATATCAAAATATGTTGTTGTAATTTTAATAAAATATCGATAACGAGAAAAAACTCTGCTGCAAGAAAATTTTGACCCAACGATAAATTTTGACCTAACAATACATCTGGACTTTTTTTTGACCTGATAACTTTTATAGAGTGCCTCATGGGATCAGCGTGAAATTTGGTTTGCAGGTGTTTCATAAACTTTTAAAAAGGCAGAAAAACTTTGACTTTATTGACTTTAGGTTGCCCTAGTGATGAGTGTGTTTTACTCCCCTGTTTTAACGCGCAGCCTGATTTTTTGCAGCTGTGAATTGCTGTGTCTTAGCATTGAGGGCATTTCCTCCGATATCCTAACTTGGAGCGCTGATAGTTTATATTCAGAGCAATGACACACAAAATAAGGAGAATGCGTGTAGAAGAATATGCATATTGTGTCAACAAACTTCGCCAAAATCTCGGTTTGGAAACATGAATATGACGTTACATTGTCACGTCACAAACAGCGCACACCAAATACAAATGATCACCATATATGTACTGAATGAACTCCCCATGAAAATTTTCTGCGTACGCCACTGATTGACGTTTCGTTAGATTGCTACACAATGCTAAGGAAATGGTGTCAAGTGTCGTGCGGGCTATTTCCAAACTAGCGTTAGGAGTCAGTTACCTGTGGCATCGCACGCTTTTCTAAAGACGCTCTAAAGCAGTGGCTTCCAATGTGGGTCGAACGCTGCACAGGAGGCAATTTCATTTTTAAGGGGGGATTGACGCCGACTGGCGAGGTCTGGGTCCAAATATTTGAATTTAATTTTTTATTTCATTCTTTTTTTCGTGTATTATATGTTCTTTGGAAGTTTGTTCAAAGCAAGGCATTGGCGTTTTAAGTTTCTCAGCTGAAATGGAACTCATTTTGAAATCATAAGATTTATATACCACCACTTGGGGTGCAATAGGATTTTAGATGTGAATAGGTGGGGCATGGGCAAAAATGGTTGGGAACCACTGCTCTAAAGTCTAAACATCCTCGTTGTTTTCAACCTCCAGTATGGTATTTTGCGAAGCATGACACCATACACAACGAGAACTAGGCAGATATTGCACTCCTTTCTCGATTTTATGATCATTTCGATAGAGATTTTCAATTTTTTAATTTATTGTAGGCCTTACTGTCTAAACTTTAGGGAACTAGCTTGAAAATATTTCTTCAACATTTAACAGATATCACCATGTTATAGCCTGCTGTGAGGGGCGGCATTTTCGGTGAGAGTCATGGGCGGCAGATCATGCTCCTACGCCATTTTCTGTAGCTCCAGCTTTCTTGTTCATCACAAGACTTAAAACATTTGTTCACGTTGGTTTTAAATTCCACTCATAAGCAAATTTGTTTCACTCCGACCGAGTGAAATAGCCACGTGCAATGGAAATACCTATTGATGAGCTCACCAGTATCTATATTGTGATCCATCTGTTGTCGTGTTGTTATCAAGCCGCACAAAGAAAAAAAATCTTTGGAAATTTGCAAGGTCTGTGTACTGAGGCCTGTCTGTCCCTGAAGAACTGCGAAAGCCATTGTAGTGACTCTGAGGCAATTTCGACCATAACTAGCCGACCGATCGCGCTAGAGAGCCAATGAAGGCGTCATACGATGCAAAATCTCGTGTAGCCTACTTTCTGATAAACAAAAAACAGGTATTGCATTTTAAAATTTGCCTGGCAGTATGACGTTACCATGAGGTTCTTGTGACGTCATGGTGATTCATGACAAAATTTCAAATGCCACCTTACCTGTTTATGGTGTGTATCACAATGTCCCAATGTCCCATTCATAGTCATATGTTTGCATGGCACTTCGTAATTGCGGCTTTTTCGATTGTGCCAGTCCAAAAATTGTGGCCAACATCGGCCACAACATCTTAAACACCTGAAAGTCGGTCACAAACTATTGTGGTTTTCGAAGTCTGGACCACCTCGCAAAATATGGCCCAGAAAAACGTATAGCAAAGCCACAATGTGGAGGATGACTCAGCAATAAAAAAGCTACAATCGAAGCGAAGCCAAAATTTAGTCACAATGAAATAAACTATGTAAATGCAGTGAATGATGGCTAATTCAATGTGCAGTTACGAATAACTGCAGATCTCCAGAACTCAATTCTGGTTTGTTCGAACAATTCCTAAAATGCTTTGAACTTAAGATATGGTGTTCAACTGAATTTACAAAAACAAACATGCGGTATTTTTTAAAGTTATTACTCACAAAGTGCATGCGCCTCCTCCTGTTGATTTTGCATACAAATATATATCTGGTAACTAATACCATTTGGCTCTTCTGTACAGTGTACATATAAGCAATAGCGTACGGAGAGGGGACCACTGTGCCATGCCCCCCCTCAGACTCTAAAAATAAAAAAATGTATAAACAGTATTCGGCAGTGGCGTAACTAAGAGGGGGCAAGGGCCTCAATTTAAAATAAACTGACTTTGTTTTCTGGTCACTGATATACGCACTACGCAAATCTTTTTATGACTACTGTACGTTTCCTCTGCTTGATTTTCATTTTACGATTTCGTTCTTTCACTGACAAAATTGCTTCACACGTGGTTGTTAAGTAACTTAAAGCAGGTAACAATGAACACCAGAAAAAAGCTTCGACTGGCGTGAGATTTGAGCCCACAATCTTCAATAAGCGTCTTCAATAAGCGATACATGACTAAAACTTATAACATCCAAGCAGGCATATAGATTTATTTCATGAGCCTCAGACTTAAAAGTTCAGTTTTCTGTCTCATCGGCTAATAAGTCTCATAAAAGCTTTATACTAAAACTTGCTTCCAGAATGCACAAAAATGGGGATTTTTAGGTGTAATTTTGCAAAATTTTCCCGGGGGCGTGCCCCCGGACCCGCCTATAATGGTCGTGCCTTCGGCACTTCCTCTAAAGTTGATTTATGACGTCACACGATTGTGACGAAACTTTGCCCCCCCTCGGAAATTTTCTGCGTACGCCACTGCATATAAGTATAGCTTTTATGACCCCATCTGTATAACACTCAACCCACAATGATGTACAGCAGTTTATTTCTTTCAAGGCAGTTTTCGGTGTGTCATCCCATCAGTTTCTCACATAACTACAACATTTTTGTTTATGGTTTCATTGGCAGTTGTTTCGGATTGTTTTTTACTAGTTGACAACTACAAATAAGGTTGGCAACCATGTTGATCCACTAACCGTTTGTCAAATGTTTGCGTCCCACCTATATACAAATTCTCCAATGGCGAAAATTGTTCCTGGATTCATTTATAAGTCACGGAATGTATGTATTTGATTTTAATTTTGTGTTCAACAGTGACGGGGATTTTGTGATGGTTTTATTGAATTGCTTGAATGAACCACATTGCTCGTTTTATTGATTTTGTATTTTCAATCGTCGCTGGGCATGTATGTGAATATACCCAAGCCATGGACATCGGAAGGATTTTTTCCAGGGGGAAGCCAACAGAAGTGAAATTCTATTTTACCAACTCGAAACTAAGAGAAAAACATTTTTCTACTAAAAAGTTAACAGGAAAATATCAAATTTCAAAATTCAGGGTGCAAGGCCTCCCTACGCCTTCCTTACGACGCCCATGAACCGATCTTAAGCCTTCAAAGACCTTGTGGTATAAAGCTGACTGATTTTTTCGTTCCAGCTGTTCTAAAGGTAGTCAGTTTGGTTCTACATGCTATTTGTCATGCAATGATGGATTCGAACTATTTGGAAACGAATCCCGAGTGTGCAACGAAGTTTTTGGGTGGTCTGGTGCTGATGCAAGTTGCCAAAGTAAGTATAAAACAAAGATTTGAAAACTGCGACCGCTTTGCAGCTAGCGATGGCGTTTTCCAGGCTTAATTTTAAGGCAATTATTGATTTACAGGTATTTCACCCACACCAACCTGTGAAGTGGACCGGTACCTGATTTGCAACGGCGTGTACGACTGTCGCGACCGAAGTGACGAAAGCGGATGTGCTTGCCCTTTCTACCGCTTCAAATGTAATTGCTATGAGGTTGGCTGTCCATCAGCGCAAGGATGCATAGAAGCGGTGCTGAAATGTGATGGCAAGAACGACTGTGGAGATTGGAGCGATGAGTCAAACTGTAATCGGCTTGACACAGACCCGCGATGCAAGTATGGCTTATGTCATAACCAGCAGCAAATCGAAAACAGCAGTCAAGATGCACTGATTGATCCCACAACGTTCGCTTGCACCGCTTCGCAGGACCACGTAACGTGCGGTTGCATAAATGATAACGGTCAGTGCGTACCTACAGGTGGATGTATACCCAGAAGTTTGGTTGGTGACGCAAGAGTTGATTGTCGCGATCACAGTGACGAGCCATGTAAGGTTTCAGAGGTTTGGTGCGAATCTTGTATGATTTTTTTGTACCAGTGTTCTTCGGATGAAAACGTTTCTACGTTGCGAAAGTCCGGCAGGAAGAATCTAAGATGCCACGCCGTTGCTATTTCATCGCAAGAATCAGCACTGTTAAAATTCAGTTGGGTTTGTGTGAATTCTCCGTGTGGTAAATGCTTGGACATGTTTCAGTGCGAGAGTGGGCAGATGATTGACAACGAATACTTTTGTGACGCGGTTCACCACTGCTATGACGGCAGCGACGAGCAAGCAAAATTCTTCGGATTTAAGTGTTCTGGAAAATCTAGAAAAGGCGAATGTCATTTACCGCAGCAAAATTTATACGACTCTTTGGCTCAGTGTGCAGACAGTTCCGATTTATGCTTCGCAAACGGCGAGTTTCGATGCTTCTTATGTTTGGACCAAAAGCTTATCATATCGCCCAAGCAGGTTTGCGACGGGGTTGTGGATTGCTACGACGTGTCTGACGAATGCCTGTGCTCTGACCAATCCGTATGCAACTCAGTACTTGGAGGGGAGAATTCAAGATGCCCGTCTGGCGAAATCCCTTGTCACAACGACACAAACTGCGTTGAAGCAGCTGGCGTTCTGTGCAACAAAACGATAAGTTGTAGAAATCAAAGCAACAGTGCGTTTTGCCATGAATATAGCCAGTCCAATAATGTCAAGATTTGCAGAGCTGAAGCTACCACAGCCGATTATCTCGTATTTGTAAACGCAGTCCAGTGCGACAAACGGCCAGAATGCGCGAGAATGGCCGACGAATGCCAGTGCGACCAACGGCCGAAATTTTGCAATGGCGTTTGCGCCCGAGAAAGTCGTCGAAATTTTTTCGGGTATCGAGTATGCGACGGTTACCTTAACTATGTCGGTGATTTTCCTCGTTTCAATTGCAGCCTGGAGGTAGAGCTGGACTGTCCTAAGCGATATTACTGCAAGAGCAAGGATATGATAAGCATCGACGAACGTTCAGTTTGTGACGGAGTGATTGACTGCGACGACCAGTCAGATGAAAATGCGACGTCGTGCGGCGACATGCGATTCTCTTGCCGAGCCGGAAAAGCGATTTCCATCAGTAAGACTTTCGTTTGCGATGGAATCCTGGACTGCACCGAAGGTGAGGATGAATCTCATGCGCAATGCGAAAAAACGAGGTTTTACTGCAAAAACGGCGACCCGCTGTCCGTGGACAAAGCCATGGTTGATAATGGGATCAGGGATTGCTCTGACGGAAGCGACGAGTGCGCTTCCTTATTTTCCGACTGTTGCGAAATGATCGCCGATCCTGTTCTTCGGACACTGTTTTGGATCATGGGGCTGACGGCTACGATTGGAAATATAAATGTCAACGTGCACGCCGTAAAAGAAATATTTTTCGGCGATTACAGCAACAAAATAAAACGAGCAAACAACATTTTTATCGCAAATCTTTGTGTTTCCGATTTCTTGATGGGATTATACTTGATAATGACAGCAGCCAGTGGACTGAGATATTCAGGATATTACTGCTCGGTTGACAAATGGTGGAGATCGAGCAACATATGCTCCGTTCTTGGGACACTTGCAATTTTGTCATCGGAAACGTCGGCATTTATTATGGTGACTATGTCAACATTCAGACTAATTACTATTCGAAAACCATTTCTGTCTGCTGCTTTGAAAACGAAATACATTGTGGCTGCCGGAGCTGTTTGTTGGATTTTGTCGTTCTTGTGTGCAATTATCCCATGGATTCCTTTCAAATCCGGGTATTTTGTTTCCGATGTGTGGTTCCCGAACTTTTTCCTCAAATCTGACACAATTTCCAAAGTCAACATGTCCACATTAGCACACCGAGTAATCGGGAATAAAACTATTTCTATGTCTTGGCTTGAGATTAAGAAAACAATCTCAAACCGGTTTAAGTATACAGGAATCAAAGGAGAGTTCGGTTACTTCAGTGGGACAAGCGTGTGCATGCCACGTTTGTATGCGTCTAAAGGCGAAGCTGCCTGGGAGTATTCACTGTTCCTCCTTACACTAAACTTTTTGTTATTCACTTACATGGTAGTTGTTTATCTCTTTGTTTTGAAAAGAGCGAGTGGGATGAAAAAGTCGAGAACCACTGGAAAAAATACGAACAAAGGTTTACAGAAACGTATATCGAGACTCCTCTTGACAGACTTTTGCTGCTGGATACCAGTCAGCATACTGGGATACGCGAGTATAGCTGGGGTACCTTTGCCCCCCACCGTGTACATCGTCAGCGCTGGAATTCTGTTTCCGATAAACAGTGCCATGAATCCTATTCTCTATTCGAACTTCATTGATCAGCAACTTGAAAAAATAACGAGAAGATTTACAAAACTGCCCACCATCACCTGGCAATCGTCTGTACATGAAGAGAGCACGGGCAGAAATATTTCCAGAACCAAAGAAACTTAGTTCCAGAGGCGAGATCGCCAACTTCCACAACGATTGCTTTGCAATGTCGATCTCACAACAATTTCGATGACAACGTCATCACAGCCTGTTGATGATTTTATTGCGGTTGTCTGTCAAAAAGTTTCGTTTTGAAACGTACCCATGCATCGCAGAATGACCTTCAGGCAGCCCATAAACCCCCAGCAGAATGTAATCAAGCGCTGGTAAGAACATTAATCCAATCAATACCGGAAATCGTGATACTTGCCGTTAGTAGGATTTACTTCACAGCAAAAAGTTTCTGATTCGATGCTTGAAATACATCACGTTTGTTTTTAATATAGTGACAATTTACCTCAAGGGCAAAGCAGATAAATTTGCCCGCAAAGTGTTTTACAAGTAAATCGATTTCTCGTCAATAACGCACTTTCACTCATGTAAAATAAAAGAAAAGCTTTCGGGTGTAATAATTAAACACTCAGGCAAAGACTTATATAAATCACGCCCACTCCAGTTTCAAACAAACGCTAAGGCATTTAGAATTAGAGAAAACACGCGCACTGTAGTTTTAAACACACGCTTTTGCAAAACATGAATCCATTACCAGTTCTGCGTTCACCAGTGTCCATAACTCGAATGAAGATTGAGCACAACAATGTGAACATTTACTTTGTACGTTGCAATTTTTGATTTTTTAATTAAATTCTTATCAGTTTTTAACCTCGCACCAGGTTTAGTTCTGCGTTTCCGACTATTGTTTTTGTTGAAATGCATTATTAGGCATTTTTCTTGCTTTAAACGTGGTCTTTTTTAAAATTTCTTTTTAACATTTTTTTACTTTTGCTGCACAAACCCTTTGAATTTTATGTGTGAAACTGGCAATTGCCATTGGTTAGAATAAAGAGAAACAGCTGTGCTTAAATTTTCTTTGCAACAAAAGGTATCATTTATTTGCATATTGAGTAATTGCAACATAAAATTCATGTCTGCATAATGTACATACGATCTACTTAACAATGTACGCGCCTTGCACGAAAATACGATCTTGATTTTTTGTGTTACTGTGACTCAATTTTCCAAATGTGTGCATTATGATTGTTTATTGTATGAAGAAAAACCATCTCAGGTGTATATTTTCTATTCATTATGAAAATAAACGCGGGTAAAAAATTCACAAACTGCTGAGAAGTACAAAAACTACGAAAGTGTTGGCTGCAGTATACTTGAAAAACATTCTTTTCAAACAGCAAAATGGTAACAGACTGGCGCATAATATTTAGCCTTTCAAAAAACAAGTTTGTTTTTACAAGCATCCTCAGGCAAATGATTGTTCCCTTTGAAAATTAGCGTATGGACTCCATAATCATCGAGGGATGTTTATTTGGCTGAAAAAGGTTGTTTTTCATGAAGTATTTGTAAAGCATTTGTGGAAATAAATCTCGATCTCTGCTTGTGCTTCTAACTTGCAAGACTAGTTTGTTTCACCGGATCATTCACAAAGCAGTGAAAAGGATTTTTTCTTTCGCATGTGCGCTTCATTGTAAGGAAAACGTGGACAGCACAACATGTGCTACAACTTTCAATGTTAAAAATATTTCAAGTCTGCTCACTGAAACATACTTAGAAGTCAGTGCGCACACACTTGATTCCATAGGACGCGAAACCAAGGCAATAAGCAATTTTTAAGGTTTTCTGAGTCCCAAGCGTTGCTTACCACAAACATTAAAAAATTTTCTTGACGTACTATCAATCAAATTATGCAGTGTACGTTTGTCTAGGGATTCGAATCACACTGACTCGAATTTTTTCAGTGTTCAATCAACTTTAATCGCAAATTGTGATTATAGAAAAGGGTTCGGTTCTTCGCAATTGCCTGTTACCCACTTGGTGTGACCAATTATAACTTCATCAAAAGATGTGCAGTTAATCTCGGCACGGTGTGTAATTGTTATTAAAATCTAGATAGTTTGCGACAATTGCACTTTTATTAAGAATGCTTCTTTAAAGTACATGCTGAAAGCAAGAATTTTGTTTTTCGCTGCAAAGTTGTGGACGCATCGATCCTTATTTCCTTTAAACGGCAAGAAAAGCGTTGACGTAGAAAAGGCACTTGATCCGACACGATTCTAATTCCAATAATCACTGCGTCATGTCGAACTGAGGTGATAAGAGCAATGCCTTCACCACAGGCTTTATACTTCTAGCTTTGACTGACAGTCACAGCAGCCGTTTCTTGTGGTGGTTCGTCAAGCCGGTGCTGGAGCACGTGAACCTGAAAAAGTAAAGTTATCGATCAGGCTCAAAGTGCTGGACAGCTGTTACCCGGTGCACGTGCCGAATAAAGCTGGGTGGCTGACAAATCTCTAATGTGAGCAGGTCGTTAGTATAGTTTGTCACCTTAACTACATTCACTTTTTCAAAACGCTACAGATTTTAATCCCAATTAACAAAATTTTACAAACTTATTTCGAAATCAGCTGGCGATTTCTTTGGTGATGAGCGATTTTTGAGAAATAAAAAAGAGTTCACGGAGAATTTCGCAATTCAACTGTGTCTACTGATGGAAGCGCAAGCATGACATTGGCTTGGTGGAGAAATGAACACTCACTGAAAGTTAAGCTCAGTTTATTTCTAAAATGCAACAGGATTGTTGGCTGGGCCTCACAATGCAGTAGCAGAGCCAGCTGTTAAAACTCGGACTGTCATCAGGAGCCCCAAGCTATGGCCATCACTGAATAGCACATAGATGGGAATAAGCTGAGATGGTTTGTGTGTTGCCTGACCTGAGTTTTCCTTGTTAGGCAACTACTATGCAAGAGCAAACACCTATATTTTAGTTGGAACTAAGAAAATGAAGCCTGTTAATATATCAGTATCGCTAAAAGTGTGACTGGGCAGTTGCAAAGTTTATTGACTTGGGAAAAAATGCGACGGATGCCAACGAGCGCGCTTCCACAAGCTGAGTCAGGCGGTGAAGTGTATCAAACGTTGTAGGTTTCTTGCGGCGCAACATCTTTTCTGAATACAGTTGATGTTACAATCAACAACATTTGACCAACAACAACTTGTTTAATTAGATCGGAATAGGAAACGCAAGACACGACAAAATCCAATGATTTTAACGAAATAATTTTGAACGTTTCGAAAACAACTGTTTTCAAAGTAAGTGAAGATTACTCCACAGAAAAAATTTAATTGCACTGACACACTTCTATCTTTTTTAACCTTTCTGGCAAAATATTCTGCTCAGATTGAACTACCAAACAGCTTTCATTCACAGGTTTAACTGTACAGAATAATGGGCTGTGCAGTAATAATTACACAGACCTAACACATACCTAAATATTAATTTAATTGTTAATTGAGTGAGAAACTAAACTGAGCATCGGCTGATGTTTACCTGGGATTTCAAGGAAGTTATAGTTTTCTCCATATCATCCTGGATGGCCTTTGGCAACAAACCTCGCATCCGTTCTTCGTATTGCATCTTCACTCTACCAATCTGCAACAGTAGATCAAAGGAGCAATTTAAGGCTACTTTTGAAACATTTAATTTTCAACTTTTTTCCTCCTAAAGTTTGTATGGACAGAAACTATGAGCGCGCTGCGCCGCATGCACCCAATTACCTGTTCTTTGAGAACGTACTCGACTTTTTGCAGCTCCCGCTGCAGCAAGTAGTTTCTTTCCCTTTCGCTTTCAAGCTCAGCTTGAGCACTCTGTAATGTAAACGTAAATGCTCACCGAAAGTGATTGGATAGTTTCGGAGTTTCTTGACTTTGGGCAAAAATACGACGGAGGCCACCGAGCGTGTAAAAGTGTAACAAAAATTGCAATCATCAGTAGATTTTGAAACCCAACTTACTTCTGTGGTAATTTAGCATAGCACAGCAATTGCGCTCTGCTAAGGTTTATTAGTCTTTCGTGAAGTGCTTTGCAGAAAGCAAAATAAAGAAATTTTGAGGTATGCAAACAGTTTCAAAAGATAATACAGGAAATTTTTCAAAGCTTTTTTGGTCGAGTACAGCAGCGCAACAAAACAGCAGCGCGCATGCTAAATAATTACAACACAGTGATGAACGTCACGTAAGTTGCTGCAAGTAAATGCATTCTGCATAAATGAAACATAGATTTAGTTGTGCCGACTTCTATCATACTGAAAAGAAGCTATAGAGGCCGAATCTTGCATAACGCTTTGCTGAAATTTCTCTCCTAAACATAAAGTTCGAGTTAATTTAATCTCCTGACGAAAACGAAAATTTAACATTTTCGCTCACGCCAGATTTCAACGAAATGGTTGAGGTAAGGATTTTTTTGGAGTTTGGAGCTTAAGGTAACAATGAATCCAGCACGAAATTGTGCTTAAAAGAACTGAGTCATCTGATAGAAATGCAGTAGTTAAAAATAGTGCCAAGCCACACTCCATCACTGGCCAGCAGCTGCCTGCGCGAGTAAAACTTTTATTTCAGCGGCTAAAAAACAAATCTCTCGTAACGTTTCACAACCCCTTTCACTACTTGGAGAAAAGTGAACTGTTTGAACCTTGTCACAGCAGTCGCTGTATTTCCGGTCGAATTCAACATGCACTAACCAAGGATAATTACTTCATTGAAAAGTTAGTTGCATTAACAGATAAGGTTATGCCAAGGTTGTTGCGCCATCAACCACTGTCACGATGAATTTAAGGATGCAGAAAGGCGTTGGAGACGGGCATAGCCTTAAACGGTGAGTATAGCCAAAAGAAGGCAAGCGCAAAGCAGCAACAATATTTTTCAGAGGTGTCGCTAATAAAAAAAGCCAGTTGGAATAGCATAAAGCTGTGCCGGAATTATTTGCAAATCTGTTTAGAACAATCTACCAATTGCTTATAATGTCTCCTTCTTGCACTAATTTGTGTTTTTTTTGCTGAATATTAACTTATCGCCAAACAAACGTCAACACAACTCTATAAATATCTATTCTGTAGCAAAGATAACTTATACCTTAGCTCCACAATAAAGCTAATATTAAACATTTCCATCCTTGGCACTGATCTTTTTCAGTTTCAGATCCAGATGTTTTCGGTATTATGTTATGAAACGTAGTTTTGACAATTTTTACTTTTTTACAAACACGTGGATATCAGCACAGAAGCATCATTTTCTGTAATCTGTTCAAGCGTTTTTTGCTTTCATTCCACTTTATCCCGATTCTAAAGTCACCGCTGCTAAAGGTGTTATTGACTGCCTACCATAATGGTAGCGCTAAACTGGTTTTTCAGTTTAGATTGCTCTTTGTCCAACTTGGCTGATGCTCGGAGAACAACCTCGCGCGCCTCATTTTGAATCTTTGAAATCTGATCCACTAAGTCCGCTTCTTTCTCTTCGGCATGGGCAAGCCGTTCTTTCGCCTTCTCCAATTTCTTTTGGTAGTCTTTTTCGAGCTGCCGCAATCGCTTGTTTGCCTGCCATCAACATTCAGCGTCTTAATACGATTCGCATTCATTGCATGCTGCACATTTGATTCGCGCTATAGAGACCACTACGCAAAATGCGAAACATGTCGGTACTCATCAACAATGCATGGTGGCGTAAATGCGATTAACAACACAGCTCCTTCAGCGATACAAGGGACTATAAGGAGGTGGTAAAATGAAGTTTACCACACAGTGCAAAACAGATGTTGGTATATTCGTTTTTTTTAAAGACATCAACAATAAGAATTGAGAGAAATGTTTCATTTGCGAAATTCCGGTGGCTCTCGAAGCAGCATGCACCGCACACCCGTTAGCTGCTTTGTTGCTGCTGGAAAATAACCGTGCAGCAAATCTGGATCACTGCAATGCAGTGAAAATGACGAAAACATTTTGTTGACTAAAATGCGTTAAACAACGGAGCACTGAGATTGATTTATGATCGAAACCCTATAAGAAACTCAGGTGGAAATGTTGAGCAACTTTTGATGGCAGCAGATCTGCTGCCAGAAGCAGCAGATCAGACTATAAGGTCATGATACACTACGAAGGTTTTTCGACAAAGGAGTGATAGCTCAATACTGCGATGCCTTTTGACACTCAATCAAAAGTTTCAGTGTTCAGCCCATGGCCGCTGATGCAATTGCTGTACAGCGCTATGTCAGCAATAGCATTAAAATCTGTGTAGGCGAGAAAGATCGATTTAGCTCTTCAACCCGCCGCTGCCAATTGCCATCAAGCAAATGATACAAAATAAGCCCTTCGGTTCTGTCCATCTTTAGCCTTTATGGCCATGTATATCCACTTATCGTTCGGTTGTTACGTGGTTGCCAACAGTAAACAACAGGCAAAAGTCCAAGATGCCAATATATAGGTGACTATGCATTCTCCTTTTGATGACTCACGTGAGAGTACATGATGTTGATTCAAGAAAAAATCACCTCTGCGTTATTTTTAAAAAGAAAACAGATTACCATGAGATTTTCCTCTTACATTTCTTTGATTCGCGTTTCAACAGTGCAAAGTCTTATTTACCTGACAGCGGTTTGCAATACACGTTGCTTCAAAACAAACTGTTATTTTTCAGATCAATGCGAAGATACATCTTCCTGACGACAAAACCCTAAGCAGAAGGAATTCGGTTGCTGGCTTACTTCGTTACTGCAAGCTCATTCAGTTACATACTTTAGAAAGACCACTTGGATATTTCGCTATATATTGAATTATTTAGAAATGCCAGAACAACACACCATTAAATTTTCACCACCGGGGCAGCGATAGCAACAGCTTGAGAAAAGTATAGATTTTTCCAAAATATTTGTAGGACCACTGTAACAAAATAAAATACAGGTTATGATAGTACAAACATTATCCATACCATAGTTTTTTTTTGTAACTGAAACACGACTACGAATCGGCAGCATTGCACAAAATTGAGACAACAGACACAAAATAGAACTTTCAAAGCAGTGTGTTGGTTAGACTTGTGACAGAAATAGAAATATGATAATTGACATTTACTCTTTTATAGTGCTGCATTTTTGAAAGTTTGTAAAAGCAAACGGAAGCTACAAAGAGTACCAGTGTATAACCTAAATCAGGGGTTTCCAACCTTTTTCTGGCCATGTACCCCTTGAGCATTTCGACAGATGAGCATGTACTGCTAACATTTCTTATGATAAAATATTTTATTATGAGCAATCATAGATATATTTAACAATAAGCATATAATGATTTTTTTAAATAATATTCACTGATAAAAGATATAAATATTTGGAAATAAAATATATATTAATATATTTTTCCCTTCTATTGCTAACCTCAAATGTATCCCTTCATACAGGCCAGTTACGTCCAACCCAAATGGCTTACTGAGCCAAAAATTATGTCATTATCTTAACCAGGGCCGCACATCGAATGGCTTACTTTGATCATAGCAAACTAAATTTAGCTGCTAATGTACTGAAAGCGTTCGAATCCTAACTGTAATGGTAACAGACTTGATAAAGTGGCACCGAAGATAAGACCACCTGCATCAAACATGTAAAATTTCAAGATTATCACAATAACAACAGTGTGTCAGTAAAGTATATAGGATACTTTCACTACAGCGAAAACCTAAACTGGGCGGCACAAAACTTTCCACTGGGCCACATGCGGCCCGAGGGCCGCGGATTGGACATAGCTGATATCGGCAAATGCGCTCCAGGGTGGGAACCCCTGTTCTAAATGAAATGAAGTTCTAACTAGTAACAAGCGTCTACTTGCATATCAAAAGGATTGGCCTACAAAGTCCCATAACTACACACAGCTGGAACGATAAAAACGCGACATGGTTTATCAGTTATAGACCTACCATCTCAGCGTGCCTCTCGAGTTCGCCTGAATGTCGATCACGAAGTTTCGACTGTTCGGTGTCCGTGTTAGATTTCTGCGTCGAGGCGCTGCTCTTGTTTTGGTCCACTGATTCTTTTTGTTCTCCATCGTGGATCACGCTGAGCTCAACTAGGTTCTGGAGCTGAAGAGCGTTGGCAGACACCAACTCCTCGCGGAGTTCGCGAAGTTGTTGTTCCAAACCACTGATCACCTGGTGATTTTTTTATTTCAGATGGTTAGTACGTGGCAAAAGCTGCCAAAGCTTCAAAATAAACACAGCCCATCCAGCGCCGGATCAACAATAGTAGCAAATGTAGCAATTGCTACGGGCCCCGCGGGGTCCTTTGTGCTAAATTTGTTCTTTACTGTATGCAGGGGTGGATATTAAAACTTAGGTACCCGAGGCAAACTCAAAAAAGGGGCCCTATGTTTTACACATGCCATACAGAAACGTTATTCGTTGAAAACAAGTTAAATTTTTCATTTTGTCTGGGAATGTGCGTCTGCGTGAAAGTCCATTTCACATTGTACGTTGTTTCAAGTCATTTAATTTTAAATTGTTCTTAGTCTACACATTAAGTTGTTAAAGGGCCCCTTTTAGTACATTTGCACACAATTTTTGCTTTATTTTAACAAACAAATGACTTGCTTCAGAGTTGAAATGTTGCTCTAAAGTGATTAATAAACTTTCAAACAAAACAACACAGAAACTTAGAGCGAAACTTTCAAAAAGAAGACTGTCACGGCATCTCTTAAAGAGGTGAGCCCGAGGCGACCGCCTCCCGTAATATCGTAATATCCACACCTGATTATATGTATAGATTTGTTTCAGTCCAAGAAGTCACAATGTTGCTAAATTTGTTATAAGCAATTAAGCGAAGGTTTTTATTTGAATGCTTTTATATTAGACTACTGTTATTTGAAAATTAAAAGCATTTTGCAGTTATTTGTAGCATTATGGGACCACTCAAGCAACGAGACCAAATTACAGCAATTTCCAGATATTGTTGATTGTGAATAGCAATTTTAGAAAATATTATTACATCAAATTGACCTGTTCTATACGTTGCGTCACCGTTTCGGTTCTTTCAAAAACATTTGGCCAGTGGACCCAGACCTGGGGTTTTGCACCCAGATCTGCGGTTTTCAATGCCTTTCCGGATTTCTGTTTTTTATCTGAAGATCTGGAGATTTCAGGAATTAACTACCTGTAGAGGTGATATAAAGTAAGGTATGATTGATTAAACTTTATTTCTAGCCTCATCTTTCTTTATCTTGTTTCATCAAGGCACCTTAGTCCTCAGCATAACTGATGAACAAGCAACTGGTACCGCATAAGCTGTAAATACACTATTAGCTAGGTGCAATGAGTTCAAATGACAGAGATACTAATGAAGCAAACCCAAAGCAAAAGAGTAAGTGGCATACACAGCAATTTTAAGGTAGAGTGGTTGAAAGATCAAAATCTCAAAGGTTATAGCTACAGAAGGGCACTGGGAATGAAGATTTAATTACTGTAAATTCTGACAGATCACCGTCAGAAATGCAAAAAGTCCATATTACTGCGATATACTAATTCCGACAGACTCAAAAGTTCATTAAAAAAGTTACAAAACGAGCAAGTGAATGTACATATATTGTAACTTACAGATGCCTAGACATGGCAGATAGAGTAGAAAGATTCACCAAATTTTGTGTCTTCCTGGGATTTTCTGTTCAAATTTGTTTTTTTTTTGGTGATTCTACAAACGAGGTTTTTCAAAAAATTTTATTGGCAGTCCTGAATTTGGCATCTATTCATTAGCCATTGAGTGGTGCACTTGGAGTTTTCATTTACAAATGTGACAAACGATTTACGTATTTGTTTAACTCTCATGATTACCCGCTGCAGTGGAGAACGGACATTTTCTAAACTAAACCTAAGATGTTACAATGAACAAAGGAGCACCTTTAGACAGAACAAGCTGAACAACCCGATTCCAAAGAGTATAGAGCATGAACTTCTATGTGAAATAGACACTACCAGTATCACAATCAAATTTTCTATGGCAAAAGCTAGAAAAAGCAATCTTAAGCAGTAGGTGTGCTGCTTTTGACAATCGACTTCGACACATACTGAGGCTACACTACCTGTGTTTCCTAACCTTTTCTTCACCACGCCCCCTTTAAGTAATTTTTCTTTGTTTCACGCCCACCTGATTTAAATAAGTTGTGAAAACAAATGTATTTCTTGTAAATTTATCTAATTTTAAGGTTTTGTGACAAAAACGAAGTCCACAGAGTACAAACACACACAGTATGCACAATACAGATTGATAAAAAGAGACACAACAGAACGATTACTAGCGAGTTTGGATGTGGAACAAGACACTTTTTAAGACTATTTTTCGCTAACCCGCAACGCTTGCTACAACACCACATCCAGCTCAACCCTTGTCAGTGCCAGGTAAAGTATTGTGACATGCACACACCCCTCAAACAAACACTGTAACGTCTTACAACTCAGTCGCAAAGTAAAATGCGGTTGTAGTGTTCAAAGAATGAGGACGAATATAAACAAGCTGACTGCATCAAAAGCGCGCAAACATACTGTAGTGTATTTGCCGTGTAATGATCGCGGTCACGGGTCATTATTGGTCGTCGCATTTTTGCGTGGCTTGCTGGAATGCAGCTGAGTGCAACCGTACGTTTTCTCCGCGTGTTCACCGCAGAACGTGTTTGTCAGTCTGGTGTGCGCTGTTAGTTCAATCTACAGTACTAAGTCGAGTGGTTAGTGTAAATCGTTGTTTTCTTTTCTTTCAGCATGCTGCGTCACTAAGCTTGCTTAAAGTTATAGTAAATTACAGCCTAGGTTTTAAAACGAAAATCTGTCGGTGCTACAGGCCAGAGCACATACGTTGTTAGATTTCCTCATCGTTCAAGAGAAGTAGGCTACACATTTTTGCAAATAAAGCCTCAAAGGTAGAAATTTGCATTGAACTTATGACTACTAAAAGTCGCTCGTCACGGCAGTTTGTATAGAGCCCTGCACCAAAATTATAGGCCATTGATTACTTGACAATTTTGGCCAATATTTGGTGCAAAGTAATGTTGCAGTATTAAATGGAAAACGTTTTCTTTTAAGCGACATTGCGCAAGATTTACCGGTACTCGATGATACGCATGTTCCCACTCTAGCCCGCATGCTCAATGAGTTGCAGTTGCTTTCAGACTTATGCGAAGTTATGCAAATTCTTTTTTGTTCTATTCATTCTGCAAAACTTTACAACCGCACAATATACTTCGCAAATTGAATACAGCTTACTCCGACTAATTGCGTATCGGTTGTACGCGATACCCGCGTTTTCGCAGATTCCAGTATCTCAAACCAAACCATTCATACGTAAAACATAGTACGCAGTGGCGTAACTGATGGGGAGGCAAGGGGGCGAGCTGCCCCCTCTGGCAAGCTAAATGTAAAAAACGGGCCCCTTCTAGTTGACATTTTGATATTTACGATTCTTTAGGTTGTCGTTTTTTTGCATTTTTCGGGTTTTTTTTTTTTAGGTAGTACAGACATCCACAACATCCAGAGATTCACTATCATTAACTTTTTTCTGAGTTTTGGCTAGTGGGTCCCCTTCAGCTAAGCTTTGCCTCCCCTGGCTCAAACCTCTAGTTACGCCACTGATAGTACGGTTAATCGCATAAGCCGGATATTCCAGTAAAAATACTTTAAATTCTACGTGCACGATGCTGTTGTCAAATGCGAGAACGGCATAGACGTTATTACTAAGCGGACTTGGCACGCTGACTAAACACTCTCCCAAGCAGCGCCCCTGAATGATTGTATGCAGGCTCGAATTCGGCCTGCAAAATTCCAAGAAACTTAACCTCGGCTTCCATCTTTGCCAGAACTAAAACAATTAAGATGTAGCGGCGTAAAATTAGCACTGGCATAACGTTTGGAAGGGACACATTCCCTTTCAAAACCTTTCCATGTTGTAGACCATGTAAGGGTTCGCGCCCCCTGGAAATTTCCATGCTTTATGATTTAACAGTTGTTCACTTGTTCAAGTGTATTTTTAAGTTAGGGCCCCGCACTGTTATTATATGCTACAGGTCCCTCGCTACCTTAATCCGGCACTGAGCCCATGGCCATGGCTGAAATCTCAATCTCTGCAATTTTACGAATGTACGGAAGTGGACCACTATAAAAAGCATTTAAGAGCAAGACAGCAACTGATGTTAGTTGAAAGTGCGAGATACAACAAGCCTTTGACATACTTTTAACAAAGCTAACACTAATCGAAGCTTCTAAAATCTGTTTACCTCATCTTGATGTTTATCCCTCAAGTCTTCTATATGAAGCTTAAAATCTTCCTGCATCGTGTCGATTAATTGCTTACAATTCACCACCTCGGTTTCCAGTATGCCAACCTGCTTCCGCATTCCCTCGTAAAGCATTTTTTGCGCTTCTCCAACCTGTTTGAAACGCATTTTTTGCAATGCAGATAAAATTTGTAGAGAGTCACTATTTTAGGACTATTGCCACTTTTTACACAACCGAAAAACGCATGAAAAACAATTCACTGAACAGAACGTTTTTTAAAATCATATCGTTGTTGCGGTTACTCCGCAGCTCAGAAAAGTTTGATGCTTGTTAAGTTGAAAAACATCGATGAGGCGTTTGGAGAAAAACGCGTGAATAGCGGGGGTTTCAAATAATGCGTCTGGCCTACATTCAAACGGAGAGTAAGTTCCAGTTACAGTATGAGGTACCCTAAAGCATAAGCTCTTGTTGTTTCATGAAAGCCTCCAGATTCGTAATGTATTTGAACGGTTCATTAAATTAAAGATGGTCATCAATCACATGATGTATGTATTCCAGGTGCCAACTGCTTTGGGCTCATCCCCGTACTAATATTTTTGCCATCGAATACAGACTTTCGGCTGTCACACGTGTGGTTTCCACAAGATCCATGTGTGCTACATGACGAGAGCAAGGCGATGACCTCCGTGATGACAGCTTGGTCAGATCATGAAGTTGCACATTTTGAACACACTTGCTAAGATCACTACCCATCGAAAGGAATTCTGTCACAGCCAAGAATCATCAAAGCTTGTTACGATTACATTACTTGTTGAGATGTACTACTAGCCGTGCAATTTTTTCCTTGAACTATGTGGCTGAGAACCATAGTATTTGAGACACTATGGAACTATAATTGAGAACTATAGAACTATAGTTTGACTGCTGTAATTTTCGCTTATTTAGCATTGTTCAGGTTTTAACTTCCAATGACATACCTGCAACTTGTAACTTTCGATAGTTTTCTCTGCTTGCAAACCGGATTTCTTATGCAAAAGAGTCATTCGTACAATCTGTTCATCTTTTTCTCTACAAATAATAAAGTTTATAAGATAATGAGAATGAGATTCTGCTTAGCCCTACTAAATGGTGAAATTAAGTTTTGATTAATGAATTTAGTTTGTCATCAACCTAAAAATAAAATCAGTCGAAGCAAACTGTTGAGAGTTGAAACAAACGATGCACAAAAGCATTAATAATGCACAGCAAATTCACATTTGGTAGAACAATTTATTACTACAAGGGCTTGATCATCGCACACATACTTATGCTGGGCTTTTGGTTTACAGCTTCATAGCTTGACGTTCTAATGACACTGAAGAAAGTTTCATCATAATCGCTTTGCATTCCCTGGGGCAGTGTTTTTCAACCGGGGTTCCTCGGGTGGCTCCCAGGGTTTCCGCCGAAACGGACCGGAAATTGCCTGGGACGAATTTCCCAACCACAGTTCCATGTGGTTGCAGCACTACTACTGCTTCACAGTTGCATAGGGTTCCATGAGCAACGCAAAACATTTGCGGAAGGTTCCGCTGCAGCAAAAAGGTTGAAAAGCACTGCCCTGCGGAGTGTCCGATTGTCAAGTGGTCTGCCGGCCACCAACTCTCCTCCGTGGGCCACGCGGCTACTGTCGTTATGAATACTGCGCTACTGGTAAGGCGATGGGAGCACCGCTCGCGAAGCTTCCCCTTACGCGCATCCATTTATTATTGGTGGGCACGAGGCTGGACAGGTCCCGAGTAGCGTTTTTCAAGTCTTCCGTGTGTGACCGGACGGATGCGGACCCAGCTTGCCAGCTTTAGTGACGTGCGCTCTACCCCACTCAGAAAATTTGAATACAAAATTATTTTGTTTCCTAAATCAGAAATATACTCATGTAGCCAAAAATTAGACACACTTCGAGTAACAGACGCCTAGCAACATCATGTAGAACTCAACAAATATTTCTCTTCAAAAGTACAGGAGAAGTTTTCACTGTGTTTTGCTATTTAAGCACTAAAACGCGTTTCGTTTCTGTGAAGAGAATAATGAAATTGCTGACTGGAGGGGAGACTTTCATCTCGCGGTTGTTCAGAACTGCTCCAAATTTTTTGACGTGACTTTAACCCAGGCTAGGGACATCTAGAGTGCTAGATATTCAAAGTTTTAGATACCCCTGATTTGGCCTCACAGAAATTTACAAACATCTCATTTGGGCCAAGGGAGCTTTCACTGATAGTTGATTCCATTACCAGTTTATTAAGGGTTGACAACAATTAAATGCTCTAGGCTTTCTGTAAGCTTTCGAGGAATCAGCCGACTGGGTTCTTTCTGCTTTCAAATTTTTGCGATTCAAACTTGCAAATATCTGTATTCAAGTAACCACTTTCCACAATGGGGTAAAAAGATTTCACGACTGAGAATGTGTAATTTAACGTGAAATCGATTTCCTGTACCGTAGTAGAAATTTTCCGATCGATTCCTTGCTTACTTCCATTGTGGAGAGTACTTATACTTGCTAAGGATAAAATCAAAAAGTGCCATTCGCTCTACTGGCGAACGTCGCTTCGAAAAATCATAAAACGAAAAAAAAACTTTACACACACAAACCTAATGACATCTTCCAAAGATCCAGTGTCAGCAGTAATTTGAAGGTTTTCGTTTTGCCATTCACCCTTCAAGTTGTTTAACTGCTGTTCATGCAACAACTGCATTCTTGTCAAGGCTTGATGATGCAAAGTTTCTTTATCCTAAAAACAAATGCCCAGCATTGCTGAAGTGCTGCAAAGTCAAGCGTGGTAATAGCTTGAAATATTGTTCTGTACCAGTGCTTATCAGCCACATCGATCTAAAAACGGACCATTGCCACAGTTCGTCTGCAATCACAGTTTTCATAAGTTAAGATCCCTCCTGCTGACGACTTCCTTTTGCAAACCTTCAATGCTTTTGTTTAAAGAAAGCAAACCTGACACTTTCATGAAGTGAAACGTACGAACCTTTAATTCGCTTTGTCTGCGATGATTGCTGTTTTGCAAAGCCTGAGTCAAAAGTTTGATCTGATCCTCAAGAACGCGAATTCTGTCGTGAGCCTAAACAAAAACGCGAAGAGCGCAAATAATCTTTAACTGAAAGCATACGTTCATTGATGAAACTTGTTCTTTGGTTCTCTTTCACTCAATGACGTTTTCTCTCATTAGAAATGGCCAAGGTCATCAAATAAATGCATCAAAGTTTACTATTGCGTAGTAAAGGTCATGAATGCTACGAAGTATACTACTGCGTAAAAACATGTCAGCCTCTCCAGGAAAACTCTGACTTTTTCAAAGAGCTATTCACAGCGTTTTTGCCCGTAACCAGGGGGCGCAGGGGGAGAAGCCTCCCCAAGAAAATTTTTCGCCCTCCCTGGAAAAATATGTTGGACATAGTTTAAAAGTATTGGACATAGTTTAAAATTTTGGGCCACTCTCAGAAAACCCTTCGCTCCCCTGGGTGTCCCAAGTTGGTTGCGGACCTGGGCCATGGCCCCCCGAAACAAACTTGCTATGATTTTTACTGGTGCTTTGTATCAAATTTCAACTGTCAGAAAGACGTCAATGAATATCGAAGCGATTGACTAGCCCCTCCCGAACAAAATTCTAGGTTACGCTACTATTTCGTATGTTACTGGTTGATTTATTTTCCCTGTATAACACTTGAGGAATGATTGAGTCGAAAAGGGAAATAGCATGCGTTTTGAAACTGACTTCACTGTTCACTTCAAAACTCTTTCAAGGTTGACTGCTTTTCTGCAGATTTGAATTAGTTTTCCGTGATAGACTTAAACATTACCAGCACTACTACTACAAAGCAATTTTGGTCTCGATTAACATAAAGCACAAGCAAAGTTTCTGAATATCGAGGACATTTTTAGCTAATATGATGTTTGCGTTTTTTTGTTATAAAACGAAAATTATTGCAGTAAAGCATGACATCTTTCAAATTTTTATGTAATCTACGAATTTGTCTGCAGTGCGCATTGAGCACGCGTTTTTTTTCAGCTTCTCTGTTTGCATCAGGGACGTAACGAGGTTAGATGACGCCTGGGGCAAGAAGCAAATTTGGCGCCCACATGTTCGAACCTGAGGTCTTTCGGGAACAAATGTACTGTATTGAAGAAAGTAGTAACATTGTTGAGACTTTTCGGCGCCCTCTGCAGTTATTTGGCGCCCCCGGCAGTGATCCGTCGCCCCTTAGTGACTCGGCGCCGGGGAATTATGTCCCCCTTGTCCCGCTCGTTACGCCCCTGTCTCTTTGTAGTTTCTTTAGCGAACTTGAAACTGCAGCAGAGTCGAAACGCAGTAATGAAGGACAAAAGGTTTTACTCGAAAATAACGAATATAGACAGTGAGTGCACACATTTTCGGTAATCAATGCATCATTACCTGGTGAAATTTCACGAGACTCTGCCTGATCAATAAAATACCAAAGTAGGATAAGAACACAACGATGGATTCATTCTCCAACATTTTTACCTTGTTAGCCAGATCAGCGCCATCAATTTTCAGCAGCTCTAGGTTGGTCTCCAACCTGTCGATGCTAGAACACGTGCCTGATTGATCTCGGTTTTCCTTGTGGTGATATCCTCTGCGTAGCAAAAGTAAGGCTCTTTGTTGACTCATTCAGAAGCCTCTTGTATGTACAGTGGTGTGGTCAGGGAGAAACAGAGTGGGTTTCCACTCCTTTTTTAAAAGGAAATGCCATTCCTTAACGAATTCATAGTGACACCAAAATAATGGCGTTTTTGTTGCCATTTTTTGTGAAATTAAATAGAAAAATTTCGTGACTGACTCTCTTCACCAACATAGTCTTCTTCTCATGAAGCGATCTTTAGTTTTGTTTTCGGTACTACGCCACTGCTTGCATGCATAGTAATGGCTGACTGCGTTTGCCGGCGGACAAGCAAATGGAATCCGGTACCTTAATCAGAACGTCACTACCAGGGTCTTTCTGCGGATGAGTTAACTCGCCGCAGGTTTGACGGTATACTCGCACTGTAGCGGCGGACACTGGAATTCGTGGAGTAGGGCGAGCGATGGTTAAGATGCTTGCTGGGCTTGGGTGTTAGCAGTATGGAAACTAGGCGGGTAATCCACATGAGCGGGTTTTCACTGAGCAAGACCTAATAAATTCCTTCGCCGATATTACCCGGATTGCGAAATATATTTCTAGCTCTGCAACGGCAGTTCAGTTTATTTAGCACCTCGACCACATAGAGGACATGTGCTCAGGAATGTCAAGGCTGCAAGCGACGACTAAAAAAGTGGGGAAATTGGGAGTTGAAAATTTTTGGAGTAGTGTGACGTCACGAAGAGGTTCCAGAACCCTTAATGGGACGTGGGAAAAAAAGCAAGTACCAGTTAGGCTTACAGCGGCACGCAGTGTAGGGTAAGTTTCTAGACTTTCAAAAGTGCTAAGTATTTCTAGGTATAGAATTTTTAGGTAAATTTTTTTTTTTTTTTGCGGACTTTCATGCACACAACGGACGCCCAACCAAATAGCCCGGTTGGATTTGAGCAAGGGTCGACAGTAAAGCTTCAGCCACATCGATTTGCAAGCGAAACTGAAGAAAATGTGAATAGCCCTCATGACATTAAGGAAAAACGACACAGGAAAGGGCACATGCGTTTATCGTCGAATAATGTTACAAAGAATAGATTGGAAGGACGGATTAAACCCACATTACTTTTTGTCAGTACCTAATTGGATGGCAGACAAATAAAATCCTGCATGTCATCCAGGAAAAACGCGGATAAACTTGAAGTAACAACAACTCCTAACACAGCAATGCAAATTCAAAAAACGACGTCAACAGCTAAGATGCATCATCATTACTACAAGCGTCAATATCAGACGTTGATTTGGGATGATGTTTGAAAATAAAGAATGGATTTATATGAGCGATTAACCGCCATTCCCCACATGGAGGCGTATAATTACCTCCTGTAACTGATCTCTCACAGCTGGAAGCATCTCACAAGTATGAACTGTGAAACATACTATACGTTATTGTTCTTAGTCGCTCGAAGGTACTGTAGAACAGCACAGACAGTTTGAATCCGCAAGCGGTTTGTTTTTTAGATATTCTCCATTGAAACTGATTTCAAAATTCTATGTTCAAAAATGAAACATATTTATTTGTCAAAAACCATGTGCATTCTTCCTTATTTTTTCAGGGTACCTGCTCGTGAAGGCATCTAGCAACCATGCACTTTTTGTTTCAGTCTACAAAAGATGTGCAAGAAAGGAACGAAGTAGAAGTCGTAACAATGACCTACGAAAGCAACACACAACATATACAGCTCGCCATAGCTGGCAGCTCTCTAACACAAACCCCAGTCAACTTTTAAAAAAAAATGAATAATTTTGACTTTGGTACTTCTATGCATTCTTGTGCTGCCCAGACAAAAGGCAGCAGTAACATATCAGACAGCACATACCTGTCATTTCCTGTTCGGCCCAAAGCAGAGACGTGCTTTTCTGAGTTTAAAGTTGGTGATGGCGTTGACAAAGTGATGGTTTCCTGCGTCGAATGACTTGAACAACCATCCAAAATGATGTCGTCGAGCCCCTGAGGAATATAAACTTACGACTGAATTTTTGTGGAAAGTAGCGCATCGAAAACTGCTGTTTGAGAAGATCAGTGGAATTTGTACATGGTGCTAAGTTAGTAGGCTTTGGGAAGAACTTCCTAGCATACCCCCGGCCCCAACTGCGGCTTGACAGATTCTCCAACTGCAATTGTTTATTTGGAATGTAGGTCTGTGGACGTCAGGTTCCTTTGGTCATGAACTCTCTGACTCATCGCAAGTGATACGCCCAGTATAACATTGCGAAAACATTCCAGGAGAAACTGTATGGCGAGCAGCATTGGGCTTACAGCGGCACGAAGTGCAGGGTTAGTTTCTGAACTTTCAAAAATGTTGAAGTATTTCTTTAAGGATCTACAAGTATAGGCAGCTAATTCTCATCAACAGAATCTACGAACTGAAAACAAGTCATGTGTTTTTCAAAGTTAACACGAAGCAAACACTCCTGTTTCTGTAACCTTTTGTCAAAGCCTTCCGGACTTTCATGCAGGTAACGGACGCCCAACTAGACCCGTAGCCAGGTTTAAAGATTTGGGGTGCAAAAAACATTTTAGGGAAGCTAGACTTTTGTCTTTATTATGTTTTAATAAAAAATTTTCTGGGCACAACAAAACTGGGGGGAAAAAGAATTTGGGGTGCATTGCCCCCGAATGTCGCCGTGGCTACGGACCTGCGTCCAACCAAACAGCTGAGGTGAAATTGAGCAAGGGTCGACATTAAAGCTTTAGCTGCTTAGCCACATCGATTTGCAAGTGAACCTGAAGAAAATGCAAATAGCCTACACAGGGGCGTAACGAGGTTAGATGGCGCTTGGGGCAAGAAGCAAGTTTGGCGCCCCCATGCTCGAAACAGGTCTCTCGGAAGCAGCATCGAAGAAATTATTTGTGACATTGTTGGGACTTTTCAGCGCCCCCCGCAGTGATTTGGTGCCCCCATAGTGACTTGGCGCCCGGGGAATGGCGCCCTCTTGCCCTCCCCCTCGTTACGACCCTGAGCCCACATGACCTTAACACACAGACAGGGGCAAACTCCAAGTTTAAAAATCTAAATATATCGGAATGTAGAGCTTTTTTTAGTTCAATTATTGTAACTGCAATAACAAGTGGTATGAATAATGTCTCAGCTAAAAACAAGTTGACAAGTGAAAATCAAGGACTTGCCATATTTCATAAATGAGATGCGAATAAAAACAACTGAGGGAACCACTCAAGTTGTTATACGAATCCATTTCATGTGCAGTGTATTCACAGCTAGACTGAACTATGCACTGAGTTGAGCCTGAAGCAAGTCTTCAAATTTTAACGTAATCTGGTATCCGATTGCTCTTCTTCAGCAGATATATTGTTTCAAACATGATATTTCTTTAATGCAATTTATGTAACGGGCAATATTCTTTCCACAATGGCATTCCATACATTTTCCTTGCGAAAAAATACGCGCAATACAAAAAATGTTCAAGAAAAAGTCATCTGCGAATGTCTCATCCTATCTTTTGTTGTCTGGAACTTATTTGTCCAGGCTACGAAAAACATTTTTATCCCTCTGATCCTTGAAAGTTTAACAGGTAATGCACGGAATTAAAAAGCTCATGTTTCTATTTCTAGATAGATAAACCAGTAAGGCTATCCTTCTGCTTAATTGGAAATATTATCATTACTTTGACATATGCCCTTCGGTATAGCAGGTATGAATAAAACCAGTCACGAAGCACTGATACTTTTGTAGTGACAAGAACTTATTTGTTTATGAACAATCCGTTTGTCGTTGCTGATTAGACGATATGTGGTCAAGAATTTGCGGATTCAAGAAATCATGTTTTTGAATAAGTTCGAGGTTGTAGTGTAACTTGTTGAAAAACTATCTGCAATTTTTTTGATTTGCAAAAAATGAAACAGGGCGAAACTAACAATAACTGTTTAATAATTGGGTTTAAAATTTTTCTTAACGTGCTCCTTACTGCAACTTCAGTTGTCATCGGTAACTATATCTGCATCTAAACTAATCATGTCACCCATTGAGAACAGTACTTTCTGACCTGAACATTTTTTCAAATGGCTTTATTTTTTCCTCTGTACCATTTTTTCCCCTGCACCTATAATCGCCGGAAATTTTTGGTTTATTGAAAAACTATAAATGAGAGCGTGAGCGTAAACAAGCTGCAGAAATGAAATGAAAATACATATTTTCTAACAAGTTCATACTTTTTGCAAGATGGCCATAAAAAACTGCTAAATCAGTAGAACTTTCATATGCAAACATAATTATAACTTGCTGTCCTCTTTCTGCAAAACAAAAATGAATCAGCCTCGCGTTTACAGCAGCAGGGGTAAAGTTGTGCACGGTTCTATATCTCCAAAGACCTGTCCCTATATTGTGGTGTTTCCTCGAGCAGCAGAGGAACTTTCATTGAAAGTTTGATCAAGAAATTCTATAAAATATTGACAAAACAAGAAATCACATACTCTATTCTCTACTAATCACCACAACAAGAAAGAAGGACAGTTTTACTTTTGCTAAACAAAGCTGATACACAATTAGCAATGTACCTCGGTGTTTTCACTATCCGTGCTCCGTCCTTCTATCGATGTTTGCGACCCTGTAAATAACACTCAGATTTGAAGCAAGTATGCACAATACCGTTGCTTCTTTAAAATCCTAAACAACTTGTAAAATATTTTTGTTTGAATGATTCTACCTACCCACCACTTGTATGTTACAAAGTCGGTGGCACAACACAGAGAGATTTACCAGGTGCTCAAAAATTTGGTAAGGTTATACATCAAATGCAGTTAATCGTCATTTGAAACTTCAGACAAATATTTTGCTACAAAAATGAATCGATTTTAAGCAAGAAAAAAAACACATGACATGTTTTCAGAGACAGATATTCAAATTTCTGTTCAATAACATAACAAATTGATTTTATTTTAAATTATCGTTGAAATGAGAACATTCTAAACAGCAGCTGCAGAATTTTTGTTTCTTGCATGTCATATGAAATCTAAAATTTGATACAGATCCAATAGGTATGGCGAATTTCTAAAAATTTGAACAAATCTTGCGCAGGCTTGTAATAAAGAGCTTAAAAAATGTTGAAAGTTTACGAAAAATAATTGTGTTTACTTCACTGCAGTTCTTATAAAAGCCACTCCATACATATTCGGTGATCTAAATCACTGTGACCCGTGTTCATTCTTAGAAAAAAAATAGCTCTACTTCATACAATAAAAACATGAAAAATCTGCAAACTGACAGCACGTCAATTTGTAAGTGAAGGTGACTGCTTAATTCAAGGATACGTTATCGTACGACGGTGTCTGAGGCATGAGCGTCGGAAGGATATTTTCCAGGGGGGTCAATAGTGGATTTTTCCAGAGGTGGTCAAAAAGATTTTTCCAAGTGTGGCCAAAAGTGTTGACATTTCATTTTACCCACTCGAAACTAAGAACACAATCTTTTTCCTAAAAATTTAAAAGAATATTGTCTAATTTCAAAATCCAGGAGGGGCAAAGCCTCTTCCTGATCCCCTTCCGACGCCCGTGATCTGAGGAAGTCAAATTAAAATTTGACAATAACTTCATCTTTATGCATCCGGCCTGGTATCTGTTATTGTTACGCTGACCAGTAATTAATTATATGCAACCAAACAAAAAATAGACGTGAAGAATCGAACTGGATTTACTAAACACCACAGAACTAGTGAGTCGCCCACAGATCATTTTCAGCAAAGCAGTATAAAAAGCTTATTGCTTGCTTAAACTTACCTGCTCGGGACTTGCTTGTCATGAAATGGAACATGGACACTGCAAGGCCAATCATGGCCGCTTTGCTCACCTCCAAGGCGAGACATTTTATTGCTTGGCTAATCATGAACCCACACAAACAAACATGACCACTGGACAGTTTCACATCGACAAATACACGACAACCAAACTCAGGGAATGGTTTTCTCTGCCGTTCTCAGCTTGCTGTTTTGCTTGACGTTGGAAGATTGTGGTGCACCTTAGAGTATGTCACAAAAATCATTGTTATGAACAATACCCCTTTATCAATTACGTACAATGGCCAAGAACTACAATTGCGGCAGTAGCCTGCAAATTAAAATTTCGCAGCTTTCAAAAAGTCTTACACACTGATTTTCAAAGTACTTAGACCTATGAACAACTTTGAGGTTTAACATGGTGGGCCGCAAAGTGTTTATTCAAACATTGGTAACATTCCCGATATTTTATGGAAAATAAGATTGAGAAAAATCAATGGTAAAGCATAATTGAAACGTATTATTACCAGACCCGGATGTCCCATAAAGGCTTTCGGGCTATAGCCTAAGGCGGCAGAATTTCCAGGGGCGGCAAACTTTTTTGAAAGTATTTTCAAGTTGCTTTAATTCGGCATTTTGCAGCACGCATTCCAGAGTTACCTGCATGTCTGTTTTTCTTGTTTCAGTGCATTCAGGTAACTATGAGGTGAGGAGACAAAATTCTTGGGTGAGGAGAGGACGGCAAAATTTCTGTGACCTATGGGCGGCCAGCAGTTGAAAACCGGTCCTGATTATTACCAGTTATAGGCGTACGTGAAGGTTTCAGAAGGGCAGTAAAATCTGTTTACCATGTAAAACTTGTAACTACTTCAGTTTTTTGCCACACGATTTTTTGCGTAAAGTGTTTTACCTGCCGTCTGAATTTTGACAGAATTTCCGCAATTTTCACCTGAAAATGTAATCCATTTTTTCCAAACCAAAATACCGCTAACAAGGACAAACCCTTAATGTTTTCAAAATCTTCTGTGATGGATTTTTTGTGGCTAGAAAAACTGCTCTTATTTTTTCTTCTGTCCCGAGAATCATATTTCCTTGCCTGAAAATTCACAAATAATACTGCTGTTACTCATTTGACATCCCCAAATTTTGCAGTTCTATGAGGGGTAGGTGTCGTTCTAGATCCCCGTCTTTTGCGGTTCGCAAAATCGTTTACTGACTATGAACAAAAGAAACGTATCAAAGCATAAATATCAGTACAGTAAAACGGATGCGTTTTATTTTCATCAACCAACATTTCTCCTGATCAAAGTAACCGTTCGTAGAGACCCATAAATGTTGCTTATTGTCTTGTTTAACCAGACTGAAATCATGAGTTGCAGCTTATAAATAATTGCATTCTTCTCTCACTATGCCTCTGATGGAACTGCAAGAAATAGTGTTTTTCTGAATTGGATGAAATGGGTTGCTTTTAGGATTGTAAACCAGTTTAGGAGAAACTGTTCAGCAGTTCAGACATCTACGGTGGCCTGTTTGTCGTCTGAACCTGTTTTCGACGATTTGTTACCGACGCTTTCTTAAAGCATAGCAAAGTATATAGACAGTGCTGGCTGTTAGCACAAGCAAGCACATTGCATCCTGCTTTGACGGCGGTCACAGCAACAATTGTAGGAAATGCTATAGGTCAGGGTTGGGCAACCTTTCTCTCGTCGCGGGCCAAAAACAAACTCTGCAGGGTATGATGGGCCGTACTAATTTTCTACCGACAATTCCGTTCCTTTGCTGTTTATAATGTTGTTAAAAGCTGGGAATTCATGGAATTATAATCAAATTAAACTTCTGATTTTCACAGTTCACAGCGCAAACCCAAAATACGAAATACAGTACAATTGTAGCACAGTGCGGTTTCTCAAAAAAAGTCCCCCTTAGTATGTAATACAAGAAGTTGCAAGGAGGGCAGATTCATAAAATATAGCCTATTAGCACTAGGCGGGCCATACAGATACTGTACTACAATTTGCAAAGGGGCTGCGGGCCGGATGTTTATGCTTGGCGGGCCGGTTGCCGACCCTACTATAGGTGCTGGTGCGCTGGGATACCGATTGCCTGGCTATAGACATTGAAAGCACCTTTCATAAACTTCCTCAAATCTCGCCAAATACCATGGCCCGTAGCCACGGAGAGGCATTCTAGGGCAGTGCCCCAATTTTTTGTGCCCCCAAACTTTTTGTACCCCCAAACTTTTTGTACTCTCAAAAAATGTTATACAATTAATTTTAAACATATAATAAATACGAAAATCTTGCTGCCCAAAAATATATTGTGCCCTTCCTTAAAACCTGGCTACGGGCCTGGTCTTAAAACCAGGCCACTAGCTTGCCAAGTACGCATGTCTTCAACAGGAGCGGATACAGACAGCTAGTTTAGACGGAGCGATTTTAATGATATTTGACAGACAAGCCTCATTACGGGTTCCCTACTGTAAGAGAAATGAAGAACACTTCACAACACTGCTGTGACAAAAGAGTGGACGGCAAAATGGCCTTATATCGCGAATGCTGTTTTCCGAATTGTACAAGATCATGGTGAAAAAAGTTACTTTCGCAGGTTTAGGAAGGGGCGATCGCCCCCCCCCCCGGTTTTTGAATAGGTGCTTTGCAAACTTTGTATCAGACTCGTCGCCATGATTTCGCAGCAGGGGGGGCCAAAAACCACAAGAGGGGGCCACATTTTTAACAATATTAAATGTACTGTATGCAGCAACCGGGGGCCAAACATGAAATGGGGGGCACATATTTCAAATGGGGGGGCGGGCACCACTGCCCCCCCCGCTGGCGACGGTCCCGCTTTGTACCCGTTATATCAACTGCATTATTTGACTGCAAATGTGCGCTCCCTAGCCATAATTTATGTGAGTTGATCGCATTAGGCAACGTTTTATTAGCATGCCGTTGAATATTTTTGGCGATCTTAAAACATCTTTGATTTCAACAGAAAACATTTTTTCTGTTATGTTCGTGCAAACAATTAATAGGCCTACCTATACAAACACATGGGAAGTTACTGACTAAAGTTAGCATTATTTACGATTGTAACTCACTACGGGTCATCTCTTAAATAGTTGTAGACAAAGGCGCAGCCAGGGGGGGGGCTGAAAGGGCTCAAGCCCCCCCTTAGCAATCAGAATATTGATGTTTATTTTCTTAGTTATTCACCAACATTGTAAGTCGAGATCGGGTGTATTGCAGAATGTTCTTCGGCAGTACCACAAGGCGTAGCAACACGTTTGTTAT
>Ga0210059_1001625_pt1 | contig 34246 bp, 28 predicted proteins | sample Ectturendosymbi2_FD_188042 | JGI IMG/M metagenome (GOLD analysis project Ga0210059, IMG submission 188042) | Ecteinascidia turbinata endosymbiont from Florida, USA - Sample 2 (SPAdes) (version 2) | ecosystem: Host-associated > Tunicates > Ascidians > Unclassified | place: Key West, Florida... | reverse complement strand
TTCAGTGCATTTGCTATGCACTGAAGATGATAACAGTTGTTATCGAAACGTTTGCAAGATGTCAGTTGTATCGTTTGCTTTGGCCGTAGTATTTATTATAAGGCTATTTAGCACTTCCGCTTTTCGTATAACAGTAAGCCTATAATGATTTTTGAAAATGATGTTCACACTAATATATGTGTAAATATGTGGAATATTTAAATATATTATATTTTCCCCTTCCACTGCTAACAATAAATTTACCCCAGTTTGGGAACTCCTGCTTTAGTGTTAAGTGTTTTACGGATGCATTGATACGGGGGAGAAATGTTAAAATCAACACACAAACGTAACAATCAACACAGACAGACACACTTTTGTGCGGTTTTGCCCAGAAACAAGTTTTTTAAGTATCCCAACCTTCAAGCAGTCGATCAGTTAGCTACGTTGGTAGCAGCAATCCAGTTACCGACACACTGGTGCAAGAACTCATACCTTATTATTGCACAGACGTCCCCAGCAAGATTCCTCCTGCACGCCGTGGCGCTTAGGTATTCCATGGGGTTCAGCCGGTATGTGTCTATCATGAAGTTGCGGTAGGCGAGATAGATCTCTGGGGTCTTTGACCTGTTTTTACCGTTGAAGAATTCAGGCATGGCCCTGGACAGAAACAAGCCCGTGGGTGAGGTTTGTGTGACGTGTACACGGAGGCCTCTATGGTGGCTTCAATGCATGAGGGGATCTCGGCGCTATGATCACACAGCCAGCAGGGAATAAAGGACACCACTACCACGGTGCAGGCCTCACACTGCAAGAACCTGTTTTTTCGGTAATATATCGTTTTTAAGTCATTTCGGTCAGAATGTCTGAAAGTATAGTCTAAAAAACACTGTTACGGCGAGTTTTAATACAACTGTGAGACAAATGACCGAAATGTTTCAGCAAAAAATGATCGAAATATATCAGCGAAAAAAACAGGCAAGAATGTGAGCTTGCTGCAACAACGCTAACTCACCGTCTTTCGATTGCATGGATAGCATTGTAGTCGAACCATGCAGAGTAACTGGGAACCACTATGTGGTGGGTTTGTTCAGTGACGGCCTCTTCCGACATTGTGGTTGCTGAAAACAGACAGAGAACCATGTACTCACTGCAAAGTGTGCATTTAGAACAGCCTTCACCAGTATTTGTGAAATTTACTTGTTTGTTGTTGATGTTCGGCAAATGTGTGTGGCTCTAATAGGACATCACTGTCTTGAAATTTGTGGTGATCTGAGGATGGCTTTTCAACCATTTTAAGCAAACCCATTTCCTAGTTCAGTTGCTTTTCATCATGCCTTGTTTAATACCAGACAAGACCTGCGCTGTTGCTAGGAAGATTTTAAAGATAAGTTCAACGTTGCTACAGAATGGGATCGCTTGTGCTCAAGACATCGGAGCTCTCAGAATCGAAGATAAATCAAAGCCTTTCCGACCAGAATTGCCAGCAACCTGAATGCGAATTGACCAACGGCAAAACACTTGTCGCTGCTCATGCATTACAGATAACAATAGGCAAGTCGTGGTTGGAGGCTGTTCAGTCCAAATGCCTACATTCACATCATTGAGCTCCACTGCTAGTTCCGTGGCACAACAACATCAGGGGATGCACCTGTGGCTTGGTTGCGTACTTTTTATTCAAAGCTGGTAACAACTGATTTCCGAACAAGTCGCGAATTTTTCACAAAAATATATTGTTATCACTTCCAATAAATGCCCTCCTTTTTCAGTTTTTAATCTTCAAAACAGCGAGGTTCAAATAGTTTCTTGACATTACTCACCGCTGATATTGATTAAATTACAGTACTTTTAGATTGACAACTGACTGATAACATGCGGCAGAGAATAGATGATACCTTGCGGTTGATTATCAGCTGTCATTTCCACTTCATGGGGTTCAGTTTCCTCAGCCTCACCGACCTCCTGCAGTGACCCACCTTTGATGGGTTGGGTTTCGATGTCCTTCTTAGAATACATCTGACACAAAAACGTAGATTTGGATGACAGAGCATCACAGCTGATCAAATTGCAGAATCTAAATGTATAAAAACCCTTAAGGTTGTGATAAAGAGACTACAATTTCTTCCTCACCAGTTTGGGAACTGACACCTCCTCCACAACAGGAACTGGCACCGGCTCTTCCATGTTCTTTGTCAAATCTTCCTCATCCTTTTTCTTGCGAAGACTTGCTGGAGTTCCAGGACGTCCTGAAAAAGCAACGCATGGCCAAGTGCTTGCGATAAACTCGTCACAGCCAGGGTGGGGGTTTCTGAAATTATGTTTGCACACAGCACGTTTACAGCTAACCTTTCTTACTTTTCTTCTTTGGTTCTGGTGATGGCGACTTTTGCTTTGCTCTCTTTTTTGTTAAAGATTTTCTCCGATCCCCATCAGAACTCAATGGACTGTCTGCTTTTCCTGACTTGCTCACAAAACCTGCGCGAATGCAAATTATTAAAACTCAGCTAACACACTATGAAAACCTTTTTTTCAGTTATTGGCTGAATTTTGTTTGAAATTACCAAAATAATTGAGTATTTTGATTTAATGCCTTTTTCAGACAAAAAAATTCTGAAAATGAAAAAACGACTGACACTTAAATTATTAAAGAAAAATGACTGAAATGTCTCAGCAGAAAGAAAAACTTGGTAAGAAGGTAGGTATAAATGCTTTGATTTTGGCCATGTTCATTTCAGAACTACTACATTCCTGGGAAGAACCGAAACCTTGCAACAAACTATGCATGATCATAGTTTCTAAATATTTGTTTATCACTCAACCTAACTTTGAGTTGGAAACCAAAAACAACAGCATCTCCTTGTTTGTGTCACGTAATTCATGCTTGTTAGATTTGTACAAGTACAGTTATACTGTACTACAAATTAATTTACAGCCTATTACCAGCAGTGAGCCTTGTCACAGTCTGAAGGTAAAGCGAGCCTCAATGTTGAGCCTGAGACTGGGAATGCTTTACCAACATGCTTAAGTAAAGCTACAGCAGGTGAATGTGTTTACACTTGGACTAATCTGAAGGGGCAAAATCAGAAGTTTGTAAATGTTTCAGAGGTTCTGACAAGTTTTTTAGTTTTTCATGCAAATTCGAAACCTATTTAAATTTTTACCTCTAGTCAGATGTCTTGTTTGTGGCAGTAGACCTAAGCATCTGGTTGGATTTCAGTCACTAGATGAGAAATTTTCAGCTTCTGTGAGCAGAGGCCTGAGACTAAATATCAGAATTGCGGATCCATCATAATGAAGCTTTTCCATTTTATGAACATGGCCCCACAACTCTCGGTTTTCATGAGCATGGCTCCAGCTCTCTCTTTTTCATGGCTCTGGCTTTTGTTAGTTTTTACACATTAATATTTTTAATTTCTTGATGTGCCTTAAGTTGACTGGAAAATGATATGTCAACTGGAGGCACACCAAGACAATTGAGAATAATCTAGTACACAAAACCACAAAATATATCACAACTTGTTTTTTCTGAGATGCGCTTCACATAAAATTTATATTACTGATGCTTTCTTGTCTTAGTGTCACACCCAGTTTGTGAGCCATTGCTCCAATTAACTCTGTACATGCAGGTGAAGACAACACTAATAGAGCTATATCGTTGTTCACGACTAACTGAATCAGATGCTTTATAAATTTTTGCTTAGTTATTTACATACTGGCTTTTTCACAGTGGAAAAATTTTAAGTGTTTCTTTTTTACATACAGCATTACTTGCAGGCGTTTGATAGGTCTTAGCTTCATCTGTTTCGACAACATGTTTGAAAATGTCAATATGATGTCTTTCAAGGTGGCGTTTCAAATTGAACGTTATGATGTTAGTTTGGCTCCACAAATATTGTTATTTAGTGCAACTACAGTTAAAAGCTCTTGGTTTTCTGTATCAATCATGCTTTCAAGGAATCAGCGAATGGGCTCTGCCTTCATCTTTCTGCTATGGTTTGAACTTGCACATATTACCTTCAATTACAGTAAGTACTCTAAACAATGGAGGTAAACAAGGAATCGATCAGCAAAATTTCAATAGGAAATCGATTTTACGTAAAATTATTAAGAATGCCAAGCTCCTGCACTCCAGTTCCGCGGCCCTGCTAAAAATTTCTTATTTGGCCAGCCAGCCAATCTAACCAAATAGTCATGAGAACAACATTCTTTAACCGAGCCAATAGACTGTATTTTCTTGTGCTGATGATGCTTTGTTGAATACTATTACCTGTATTAAGACTTCAACATTTTCACTACTTTAGCACCAACCATAAAGTGAACCATTAACTTAATAAAAAGTGAATCTTTCATTTTTTTAGTTTCCACAACTGCGTGAAGTTTCAGAGTATGACAAAAATTGCTTATGTACATCTAATAAAAATATAAACATTAAAATTATAAAACAATAGCTGTACAGTGTACTGTGGTAGAAACACTGGAACAACAAAGCAAATCAAGTTGGTACTTACTCATTTTGAGCAATTTCTACTGCATTTGATGAAATAAACCACTGTTGGTCACACTAACACTGCCACAAGAACTTAGAGTACAGTATATAACCACTACTGAAATAAACAGCAATACAATTAAAACAGAACTCCATCACCAGGTGGCCCCTTTGAATACTGTAGACCTAAATTATCATAGTATGATAATTTATTATAATCAAGCAACTGCTATGTGGCTGTAGGTCACAAATTTGGTTAAAAAAAGCTGCAAATTAGCCTTTTGCTGTCTTATATATCTTTTTCATCTGGACTGCATAGCAGCTGAAGACAGCAGTTTCGAAAGTCACGGTGACGGTAGGAGGTCCGCCGACGCCATGCTTAACGCACTGGTTGCCACGCCAAGACAGATGAGCACTGCTTTGTTGCTTCTTTGCACTTATTTCATTCGGTGACGAATTATCACTGCAACGTTTCCCTGAACTAACTAAACTGACAACACAAGTTACAGCAGCGATGCAGCCGCACCAGCTTTGTATTCTGACATCACCAACCAGCAGTCGAGCGCAAGCAATCGACTGGGAAGGTGGTTTGGTTGACGAAGCGGGCGCTGCGGGCGAAAGGAAATGCGCGCCGCACACACACCCACGCAGACAATACCAGTTTGTTGCGCATCACACGGCCTCACGCACACGACCACACACACACACACGTGACGTACGAGTTCAGTCAAGCGAAACGCTTTCTCAATCACGGCGGTAATGCTGAACCGGCATGCCCGTTTAGAAATGGCTAAATATTAATGTTGTGGAAGAACTTAACGAACTAGGCAGTACTGATATAAAAAACTGAGGCAATTTGAATTCAAGGCAGGCTCTTTCCTCATCACTGACCGAAATCATTGGAAACACGTGGCAACAATGGCGGACGTCGTTGCCACGTGGTTAGTTTGACTTACGAAGACCGCCACCCACCCAGCCCTGAAATATAACTATAAGGGTTACCGGGAAAGTTAGCAACAACCGCAACACACCCTCCTGAAAGCAGTTTTCAATGTCGCAGATATGAAAATAAAAGTGTCAGGAATCGTTCCTGGTAATCAGTTCCGCAGAGTTTGTGTTTCGGCAGTCAAAGGTTAATTTCACCAGCAACATTTCTGTGCAGGGTTCATATCACAGGGGTTATGGTAATGGTTTGTTCATGCATGTTACGACTGCAACACGAATGCAAAAAGAGGAAAAACAACATCGAAGAGCAGATAATATTTCATGGTGATGAGAATATTAAACAACAGAAGCTCCTGGTGTGGCAATTTGATGAAATCGTGTTCTAACATGTTGAATCACAAAGGGTTGGCGAAAGACCACTGGGTCAAGTTCTCAGCCAGCCCTGCTGCTAGCACGAATTAATTTTTAATTGTAGACGTTTCACGTGCAGTGAAAGGAAAGTAACAAAATGCATCGAATTAACGTCAGATCAGTGGCGTAGCTAGAGTGTGGGCTGCCCTTGAGTTTGGCGCCTCCGAAGGCCATAAAAATACATATTGCACATTGACTGGCTCTTAAAGCTTTGTATATATATTAGCTGGTTTGTGCACCATTATAAAATTGCAGTGCTCTCACATACTCAAAAATGGTATGCTTTTAATTACACACCAAAAACTCAAACATAGTAAGTAACAGTTAAACAAAAAGTAAAATGACATATAGGGAAAAATAGTAAAAAAAGTGTAAAAAATTAGGACTATCTTTAGTTCTGAAATGAAAACTACAATTTTCTACACAGTAACTTTTGTTGCCTTTTTGTTGGCAAATTCTTCAGTGGCAATGTCAAAATTTATTTTAGCTGTCAGTTGTTGCTTTATAGACATAATGGCAAGATTTCTCAACCGCAAGGTGCTCATACTAGATCTTAAGTAATTCTTGATCAGTTTTAGTCTCGAAAAACTCCTCACAGGTAGCAACACTAACGGCAATTGTGAGGAAAATCCGCAGCATTATTAGTATATTTGCAAAAGAGTTCCCAAGGTTATACTTTCGAATAAACTGGAAAGTTTAAGGAGGCCTTCTTTCACTATGCTGTGAACTGTACATCGGCAACATCGTACAACAGTGATGCAACAATAACGTTCTTGTTAATTGCATAACAATGAACAACAAACGACGCAACAACTATCAATATTTATTTTTCGGCTATCTGCACTCCACGTCCTGTACAACCAACTGGCCTACTTGGAATCTGAATGCAGCACGGTGATCTAAAAATTTTCATAATGACGATCAACGTACTCAAGCAAGAAATCATTTCCCTTAAAAAAAAACGAGGAACCCTCACGGAACCCTTAAAACTCACGTAACCCCACTACAGGTTTCCCGAACACTAGGGTTCCACGGAAAACCCTGTTGAAGAATACTGAGCTAGATTTTATATCTCCACACACACGGAAATCCATTTTGACGAGCACAGATCCAACTACACATTTACTAGATTTACACAGAAATGTTTTTTTAGACCCAACAATTCGTTTTTACTCGCAGGTACAAAACGTAAGAGCACTTACAAAAGCCTAGAGCTCACCACAGCCATACGTTTGCCCACAGTCATCCACCATACTCCTACCAAGTTCTATAACATCATATAAGGACTACGATCAAACGCCAACAACGACCCAACACTCGATCAATCAACCGCGTAGTGAATCAGTAACATTTGACATCAAGTGAGTTGATAAGCGTGTTGAGAACCGTATTACAGCTTCATGTAAAAAAAGCCTATAGTGATACAACATCCTTGATACACGATTGTTTATTGTTTGGCTAAGACAACAATCGCTTAAATACACATGCCATAGTTTAAATTACTCAAAATCAAAAACGTCCTTAACTGCGAGTACTGCCCCTTCATTAAAATCACTTTTATTTCAATACTGTACAGCCTTTGCAGGTTTATAGCCTACAGCAGCATAGCCCATCGTGCCGCCTGGATGATCTTTGATGTCATTCTTTTGTTTGGGGATAGGTTGGTCCAACCTGCTGATGAAACATTTTGATAACAACTTTTCGAAATTTAGCTTCAAGAACACTGATGCACCGTAACTCAATTAGTTCCGTTTGATATTTTTTGTGGCATCTCATCAGCATTGACAGAAAAAGGGTTACCAAAAATAGCAAAATCGATTTCCAGATCTTTAAAATCAGAAAAATCTTTCTTCGAATCCTCATGGAATCTACACAAACTCATGGTCTTGAACTCAAAAAGTTGTTACCGTTGGCTTACCCAATTATTGAGTCCTAATGTCGTGTTGCGACTATATATAAAAAACACAACTCTGCTGTAACATGATAATAAACGTAACTCTGTCAGATCTAATGCAAGCACAAAACTGACATTATGCGGGCCGCAAAACGGGTGCACGGCGGGCCGAATTTGGTCCGCGGGCCGCCAGTTTGACACCCCTGATGTAACGATTTCCTTCGACTTCGTGATGCCATTGTTACGTCACATCCACGGCTCAACGATTCCCTACTTAACTACGTTACGTTTCGGTAACAAAAGGCTTGTGTGGCGGCTTCAAAGCCGAACTTACACTTCGAACTGTAAAGAAAACTTGCAACCGTCGTTGCAGACCAGGTTGGACAACCAGCCAGAGACCAAAAGCCACATTTCTTTCTGTGTTACCGCAACGAGCCACATCATGCACATCGGCACACATTAACATCACCTCATCTCTTACTCACCTACACACATATCTTTGCTCAGCTAGATTTATTGTAAATATCACACACCAACAGGACAATGATAGAACTTTACAAGCCAGTTAATGTTATGCATGTTATTTAATGGGACTTCTGGTTATTACGTAAGAGTCGCATGAACTTGGCAAACAGCCGCAGGTTGCCCCCCCCCCCTTTTGTAGACGAATGTAATATTCTGCGGGGACCGACAAAAAGCGTCGCTATAGGCGAAGTGACGACATAGCCGAAGTCGTTGTAGTCGAACTCGAATGCACGTAAAAGATTGGAATTCTGCCGGGACCGAAGAAAAAGTGTCGTTGTTGGCGACTGTCATTATAGCCGAAGCCGTTATAGGCGAATTCTACTGTATGAGAAAAAATGGGCATCAAAACAATATTACAGAAAAGTGACAACCAAATGAAACCAAAATCAACAGGAATTTTGGAAAGGTCGGACATGTTTCTTCTAACTCTGCCACCCTCGTTATTATACTGCATTAAAAAATTCATACAACCAAGAGGATAAAATATTAGCAGAAATTTTAGAAACTTTGCTGGGATGTCGTCTGAGTTTGATGTTGTTTTGCATTTTTATGATGAAATCAGTCAAACAACACAAAAATGCCAACCGCAACATTTCACTGGACAGGTGTTACTTGATACGCGCAGTCCGATACTAAACATGGACAAACGCTGAAACATGGAACCAGCGGCTTAACTGCTGCATTCGGTCAACGCATGCAGAAGCGTTGCATTGTAGTATAAAAACACTCCAACATATCATTACCAACCAGTTCAGTGCCACTTGTGTGCTGTGGTCAAAGAGCCCGGGCGGCAAGTACGCAAAAACTTCAGGCTGTGGCAGCAAGCAATGGTAGCGATAACCACCGTGTTCACTCTATTATTGCTTGCTCGCGCCACATTTTATATGGGTGCTATTCTTCGCGCACATCCCGTTCGTGGTGACTGCACGCCTGTCGTGCGATTGCGACAGTTAACACAATTCGGGGTCGAACAAGCGAGGGCGTAGACCAGTGTTTTTCAACCTTGTTGCTGCAGCGGAACCTTCCGCAAATGTTTGCGTTGCTCGTTGAACCCTGTGCAATGATCCAAGTGTCTGTATTGCTACAACCGCATATAACTGTGGTTGCTAATTTCTTCCCAGGCAATTTCAGTCTGTTTTGGTGGAACCCCTGGTTGAAAAGCACTGCTGTGGACACTTGTTTGGTTCAAGACGCCGTATATCCTGAATACATACCTGTCCATACAGTTTAAGAAACGGCGTTTTTTCTTGTTTTGATGTGGCTCTGAAACAGGCTTGCCGAACTATCTATGGCAGTGTGCGCTGCAGCAAACAACTGGGCAGAGGCGTCGGAAGAACCAGCAGTGGTGAAATTTCATTTTAATTGAAACTAAGAGAAAAACATTTTTCTACTAAAAAGTTAACAGGAAAATACCAACTACAAGAAAGTTGCTTTCGAGGAACCAGTTGACTGGGCTCTGCTTTAGCTGGACTGTCAAAGTCAAATGTCTCAGCGAAAAGAAACAGGCCTAAATAACAACACACAATGCAGCGCAACAGCCTTGAGGAAAAGAAACCATGCTTAAAGATTCAAGTGCTCTTCAGACATTTCTCACTGACATGTTACTGGTAAGCTTAATCGGTGCATGAAAGGTAAGTTGAAGAGAAAATGGCGTTGTCGTCATGTCACTTCAGAAACCGTTGACTATTAAGTGTTGGTGCTGATCTAAACCCCTGCCAATGTCTTTTTCATCAGTAATTTGTGCTGTACCTTGTACGCTGCAGAGGAGGAGGGCGGCCAAGCTTTTCGGTACTGCGAGCAACTTCTCGGTACAGATTCATGTGAAGGGCTACCAGTTTGATACACACACTTCTGAAATAAAAATTTGTTCAATTTGTCTTCAATTATGTTATCAATAAAAAATAAAGATAGTCACCAATGTGAAGATACTGATCTTGTTTATGTTGTTGTCAGAACAGGCCCACGGGCACCACGTTGGTGACCACTGATGTAGGGGGTGCAGACAGTATAGTCTCGAGAAATTCGTTTTTTTCATTCACGTTTCACGTAACTTCATGCATTCACTTGTTCCTTATCGTTTTTCTTGGGCAAATACCCAACGAGTTTAAACCTGCGAATGCCGTTATTACGTTTGGTTAACGCTCAGAAAATAATATATTCATGAAGGAACCAGAGGTCTCAAGCTTGTGTTTCGTGTCTCTTCTGTGAAGCTCAAAGTGACGTGGAGAAGTTTCGCTCATCGCGTAAACCCTGTCTTGTAACAAACACCACTGAAAAGTCCGCTCCAAGCTTGTAATATTTCAATCCTGGGCTTGTATATGTAGCAATTGCAACCTTCTGTGGCGTGTTGCTGGCTTAGCCAGACTTAAGTTGGTCCAGAAACTTTATCTCAAATTGTTGTTGGTGCTAATCCAAACGGAGGTAACCTCCATTACAATGGTCAACACATGATTGGTTGTTTTGATTTTTACAGTGCAGCAAAGTTTGGCCAGTTTTGTTATGAAGTTCAATGATGGACGAGGTTGGTGCTTACTTAGGCTGGTGTTCACTCCAACCGATAACTGTATTGGATGTTGAGTCAAAGTGTTTTTACCAAAGTATGATTGTTTTCGATCGTCCAGCGGACTTAACCAGATAATACGTTTGGTGCAGGATGAACTGATTCAAACTAGAAGAGTTCTTCAGCTGCTGTGGTGCACTTTACTGCAATTGTAGCTTGTTGGGCAGACAATTTACTCTGTATTTGTGTGATTGGTCCTTACTCCTTACTCAAACCGATTTTTATTGATAGTGTTGAAGTGAATCATTTCGCAAATATCACTGTTGTGTTGATGCTTTAAAACAGTGGTTTTAAACCTGGGGGGGGGGTCGTGAACCATTGTTGGTGGGTTCGCCAGTAGATATTTAATGTACACAGCTGTATTATATTTGCTTTATTCGAGTTTTAGATGGGATCGTTGGGTTAGGGTGGGTTGCTATGATGGGTCGTGGTACAAGAAATGTTGAAAACCACTGCTAGATGCAAATTGTTTTCTTGCACTGATTGTTACGAACTTGTCCTCATACTTACTGTTACGGGGTTGCTCTAAATAAGCACATTTTAGCAACCGGCACTAACTGTTCGATTATTGCTTGTAAGAGTAACGCTGTTGCAAAAACCAACAAGACGTCAGCTCGGGGTCTCACTGATGAGTCCGTGTAATGCGCGAGCAAAGAGCGCCTACTATGAATGATATTGTTTTATTCAGGTCACCTGCAGCATGAACGCGAAAGGCCAGACATGAAACGAATATATATGAACACTGACAAGGTCCAATGAAAAGAGTCCGAGGTAACAACCTTAATTACTGAAGTGGGTGGTACAAATATATGAAGCATGCAAGTTCGTGTTCTACAATGCAAATCGCAATCTAAGACTAGGGCTAAGCCCGAGTGCCACTGGAAGAAACGAATAAATAAAACTTCATCAAAACTGTAAACGCGAAATGTTTCTGTGTTGAACCTAAAAACCAATAATTTCATTTTCAATGAACTTGGATCGAAGGCGTCAAAGACCTGAAGTTGCTCGCAGCTCATTTAGAACTGTTAGGAATTTGTTGATAGAGGTTTAACTCTCGGCCGTCACTCAGCAGCAAGGCCATTAATGCAACGTTCAGACATGTTTTCCAGAATTCTGTCAATTTGAATAAAAATTGCCATGCCAACACTTTCCTGCGCACAACACCCCAACAATAAACCTCACCTTTGCGTTCTGATGATGACGGCAGGACTTGCTCCCCACTCTCTGTCACCTGAAAATAACAGACTTTCTGTCAAATGATGCGGGGGAGGTCCGGACCGGGGGAGGGCCCACCATGGATAACACTCTGGAAAACTTGGCCAAACGCCGAGCGAGGCCTGGGCCCGGCCAGTACCTGTTTCAAATTGTTTCAACCAGCGGCTGATCCATGGTGGCCTGGGCAGCGTCCAGTCGAAGGCAGGCCGGCTAGACCAGGGGTTCTCAACCTTTACAAGCATGTGGCCCAATTAATAAATAAACAGAGGGTCCATGTCCCATCGACTGCGCATGCTCAATTTCAATGATACCAGGCCGTGGCTTGTCAAAAATTCTTCCGCGGCGCACAGGTTGAGCAAGCCCTGCGGATCACCACCTGTTCATTCAGCATTAGACCCTGAAGTAAGCGTTGCAACATCACAGCACTAGACGTGAACTGCTGCAAGGCGCCGTGCATACAGTTCGTGTGGTTTGGTGGCTTTTTGGGAAAATCCGTAAAATCTATGAGCAGAGTGACGCCAACTTATGGTCAATTTTATTTATGCGCGAAAACCTATGCGTTTGAATTAAACTGTAAGTGTAGATCATGTTTTTACCAGCGGCGCAAAGCACAGTGCAGAAGCGAACAGGATACGGCGGACGCTGGATCATGTTGAATATCCGTGATAAGGAACAGAAGTCACACATTGCCCCGGGGTAGAAACACTAAGCACTGTGTACAGTTTATGCTTCGACAAACGAAAAGGTTTTAAACTTTACATTTAAACTTTTAAAATTCGTTACAAGCGGCTGTGGGAGGAAAATCCACCGTCGCACCAGAAACCAGTGTTCCGTAACCACTCCCCACTTGCTCTGTCCAGGTTGAAACTGATATGTCAGAAACGCCACGCCAGTGGTTCGAGGACACATGCAGCTGAATTATTACTTTAAACCAGCTGTGTCCAACCCGCGGCCCAGCTGAAGGTTTCATTGTTCTGCATGTGCAATATCAATGACAATCTGTCCCTATTTCAATAATCTTAAATTTGACATTGTTGGTGCAATGGGTCATCGCCGGCACTCTACCACGCCTGCACTGTGTGCTGGGAGGAGATTTCGATATTTCCACTGAGGTGCAGAACTCATTTCTAGTTTTTGACTTCTTTCCCTTTTGTTCCATTTGCAATAAACTTGATTCTATTTAGTGGTTTCAGTGTCACTTTGAACTTGCCCATGACATCACAGTTATGGAGTGTTTGGAGGTGCCAAGAAGTCGTTATCATTGCTGATAGAATGCGAACGCTCTCAGCACCTTTAGCTAAATTTTAGTTTGCTGCGAAGAACGTAGGTCATTCTATGTGAGGCGCACATCAAGAGAGTGACTTAACTTTTGGTCCAGCAATGTATTGTGCAGTTGGACATAGCTGCTTTAAACCTTTGCGAACGAACACAAATAACGCAGAACATTTTTTCAGGGTGTAGCCTGAGATGAGAAAACTTTTTGATCTAAGTAAAATTGCAAACCTGTATCACACGATCAAAGCCATTCACTGAGAAATGCAACAAACTTCAAACTAATGTGGCTTTTGCTTGTTTCGAAATTCATATAAAAATCTTCATGGAATCTTGTGAGACATACAAGGTTTGTTTTTGCAGCAAAACAGATTTGAGGAGAAAACAAGCCACGTTTTATTCTTCGTCCAAACACAATTACTGACTTGGTAATCGAGCTCGTTCATCCATTCGTTGTAGGTCTCAAGCTCGCAAACCCACTTCGCACAAATATGGTGAATTTCAAAACTGGTTTTGATATTGTACGTCTTTTCAGTCGGGCATTCCGTGGCTGAAAGTACAAAAGAACAAAATATTTTTCTAATTCGCCTGTATGAGCATTTATTTAAATGTTATTGATACGCAGAAGTGTATAAGTTTCTCGTGTGTCGCAACACTGAGTTTTCAATGAAAGAGCGAAACATGACATTGGGTGGTGTCGTACATTGACAAATACATTGGCGAACAACGCACCTGCCAAACATACTTTGTCTATTTTGACCTGGACATCATTTCTTACACATTGAAGTTTTGCGAACATCATAAGACAAACGCTGAACAAAGACCTAATACAAGTGTTTAACAACAAAAAATGTTTCAGGACACAATATCAATTTAATTCCACGTCCATGGCACGAAAGGAACAGAATCAAAAATAACCGTGATCTGTGTTCGTCTCCGATTTCAGAAGATAATTGAAGAAAAAAAGTTGTGCACAAAAATCTGCACTTTAGCCGCGGGGGGAAAAACGATAGAGTTCGTTCGTCACTTGGAATGCTGTACCAGGGTTGGGTAAAGTCAGTGGTTCCCAACCTTGCCAGGCTCGCGGCATCCTACAGAAGAGAAATATAATATGCGGAACCTAGTGGCGAACCCACAGCAATTTGCTTTAAGGTTTGATGACTGTTCGAATATGTATTTTAATTATGTATTAAAAAAACATATTAGCTCGCGGCACCTCCAGGCATTGTGAATGGAACCCCGGTTAGGAACCACTGGGTTAAGGAATTCTACTAGACAGAGGCCTTGGTTTGGTCCGACTTGGACAATATTTCCAGCGAAGTTCTTCTCAAAGCTTACCATGCGCATCAGCACACGATGTTGCCACGCTGTGCTATTCTCCTCACCTGGTATCCACGTGTCGTAACTGTCGGGGAAGCCCCAGTAATGAACAAGACATTGTTTGTCGCGCCTTTCCACGGGAGTTATATAATCATCTGTAGGTGTGTAGCTATCAGGAGTCGGATGGAGAATGTGGGTTGCTCTGCCAGCGTCGTCGGCAACTGTCCCATGGTGGTCTTGGATGATTTCGGTCAGTCGCGCTCTTTCCTTTTCATCAATTTCTGTGACCAGCAAAATAGAAACATGGCTTATACAAAACTGCCGCCGCTGGCATGAGGTTGTCTCAGCTTTCTACATAAGCTCCAAACCTTGTTGCTTACGATTGCAGAATGATCGTTCTGACATCAGTAATGCATTGTGTGAAAACAATCATACAGGTCATTACCATAGCAAAATAATCTGGTGCCGCCGTAGAAGAAAAAGAGTTTGTAAAATATTTTTGATGCCTTGTTTTAAAGAACAAAACAAACTTATTGCAACAATTTTGAAAATATGGAAATTTGCAGGACCCATTACTTGGACATGACACTTGACAGAGTCAAAAAGCAAACCTGGGGAAAAATAAACTATAGGTCGAACGAGAATTCCTGACTGCACCAGAGTTTTTTCAATCATCATGAATATTTCCACATTTCGATCCATCCTCGATGGGTTTTGAAAGTCAAATCTTCGCAAGCCTTGTTCAGACCTGTATTTAAGCAGAGCGCCGAGGATGTGGCAGAGACCACCACCTGCATATGAAGAACACCATTCCTTCAGTGACAGCAAGCCATTGTGACAATATAAAACTGCAGTCTAGCTAGTGCTACCGACCACAAGACCATTCTTACAACACGTGACGGTCTGTAACAACACGATTATGCACCACAATTAGACCTGCCTGACAAATGAACATAAAAAATCAACGAGAAAGAGCACTCTGTAGCTGCCCCTTTCTGTGAACTATCCCTGTACATAAGCTAATTCTCCGACAAAAAAGCTTGGATTTTACCTGGACTGAAATCCACACAACATTTGTGAGGAATTTTTGTCAATGGTGGAGATTTCTTGTTTTTTCCAAAAGCATCTTCTTGAAACAGAAGAAGTTGATAACAAAGATTGGCAAGGTATTTGTTGGTGGGGGGATCCACCTGAAAATATATGAAGTCATGTATGAAACAAACACATGCTGTCTCCAACACAAGTGCACTTAGGTTAGTGTGGTATAAACTGTAATTATCTATTATCATTGTCACTAGTTTGAATTTTCCATATATTACAAGAATAATATAAGTGTTCCGTGGATAAAAAAAGTCTGAAGGCTAAAGCAAAGCAGAAATGCTTCACAGGAAAAAAATTGGTGAAGTTATAAATATAGATACAAATTTCTTTAAGCTGGAAATTTGAACCTTGATACTTTAGGTATATCTTAACACATTTAACCATTTTAACTACGCAACTGCACATCCGACTCACACAACCTCCCGTTTGCAATCAAATTTATATGAACCATGTATAAATATTAACTCAGCTGTTAAGCTACAAAGCAATACTGAAAATAAATGGTTGTCAATGCAAAAAAGACTATTTTTGATGAAATTAAGCAAAACAGATAATTGTCAGTCAATGGCAATGTCCACTATGTTTTAGGGTACTGCATAATTCTATATGAAATTCATACATACCGGTAATATTTATTATTAAGCTTTTGACCAGGCAGCAAAATATTCAAAAATAAACTAACACATGTAGTTAAAGACTAGGTTCAATGGGCTGCAAAGGTTTTTCAACAAATTGATGCAAATAAATTTCAAAAACAGGACATAAATGAAGTGATACTCACACTGCATCATAAACATGTCCATTCGTGTCAACTTTGTCATATTATTACCACTAGCAATTCAACATTAATGGACATATGTCATTTAAACAAGCTGCTGTCTCAATACTCCATAGCAGTGGTTCCCAAACTGTCGTAAACATACCACTAGTGGTACATGAAGGTCTTCAAGGCAGAACATGAATAGGCCTACTTACTCTTTTTCTTCACAAAATATACAGTATATATTCACAGCTACAGTTAATACTTATCAGGAAGAATTTTGTGTACTTCACTTGTTGGTTTTAAACAATGGCCATTATGATTTCTCATAGCCATTTGGTTCATGTCTCGTTTGTGTCAATTTTGATTTTCCAAACTTTCGATCAAATGATATTTGGTAGATTGAGTTTTCCTGGAATGAAATGGTACATAGTGGAAGTAAAGGATCCACTGATGGTACATGATCAGAAAAAGTTTGGGAACCACTGCTCTATAGTCTGCTAACTAAGAGCAGTCTACTGAACACGAAAAATGTTTTCTCACAGGTACTTGTATATTTTTAGACCAGATTTTGACAATAACATGTGATAATTAATGGGTTTCATATGTAAACACACATTTCAAAAATGTACATTTTTCAGCTAAGCTCAGCTGCTTGTTTCATTAATTTAATTTTGTTCTGTATCACACTTGACAAGGTATTTTACTCCAGCAAGTTAATTGTGCAAAAATGGTCTATGGAACTACAGTAAACCTTAGTTAATCCAGATCTTTGCCAAAGCCGGATGAAATCTGTTCTTTTCACATCTCGTAATCCAGATTTTTCTGTGGACTAAGTAAACTGCCGGGTCTCTAGTAAAAATTCAGCAGCTTTCAGACACAACCTAAGCATGCTCATGATCACCACAAACATTTAGAAATATGATAACAATAGCCGTAACATTTCACAATTATGATGTTACACCAGGGCATAGCACATTATGTTAAACATAATGCAAGGTACGCTGACATACCACTGTTTCAGCCTATTGATCAGTGTTGAGTGTGCATGCACAGAGCATTATCCCTAAGTGTATGGTAGTCTTTAAGATTTTTGGAGGGCATCATCTTCCAAACAGAGTGACTGCTTATGGACCAGTCATCGAAATCTTTGCGTCAGTCCACAATCCCAGATTTCTTTACACCCAAGTAGTAAAAAATTATTAACTTACGATTGTTCATAACTGCCTGGATATGGCGACTGCTAATCTGGTGTACCATTGCAAATACAACAATAAATTTAGTTTGCTTCTGTGAAAGTCTTCTGTTGGTTTATAAATGTGTTCAGTTTAAGTGATTTTCACCGATATCTCAGTACTTGGATGATGTCAGGCTAGAAACAACCATCTTCAGTTAATCCAGATCTTTGAATAAACTGGATAAAATTGGTTCAAATTGAATTCGGATTAGCCAAGGTTTACTGTAGATCAAGGCTGCCCGACCCACGGGCCGCGAGGTTGTTTTTTTTAAGTGGCCCGCGATGCAATAAGTTCGTAAGCAGACTTTTAGTATTCTTCTATAGGCTCAAGTATATTTGCCATCAAAACACACCTAAATTATACCTATCGTTTCTGTTCTGGGCCTACCACCCAAAAACTTGTATAACAACCGCTTTGAAAATATGTCAATTTTTTAGATTTGGTTTACATCCATACAAGCTGCCAAACCTGCGTGCAACTATAGGACTCATTATCACCTCGTGTTATCGCATAAAACTTACCAAATCAAGAGATTTGTGACGTCACAAGAAACGTTTGTGGCCCGCAATAAATTTCCTTATGTGAAAGTGGCCCGCAAAACTAAAAAGATTGGGCAGGCCTGCTGTAGATCAACAAATCACTTTTAATGTGCAGTTATAGGTACTTTTGTTTCAAACCAATAATTTTGGTACTGATTTGTTGTGTGTCTATTAATATAATTAACAATAAATTGTGACAAACTTGTGCTTAGTATATTAATGTAACATTAAGCCTCTTGCTGACTTGAAATTATACATACTTGAAAAAAGTATCAGACATAAAAACAGGGGAAAAACTATAAGCTCCTCTTTGTAACCAGCAAACCATTTAGATTCGACAAACCAAATTTGATGGTTTCATTTTTAACACTTTGGCGTCCGACCGCTTTCGGGGATTTTTGAAAAAAAAAAACGAAACGCATGTGGCTTTGCGCAGGAATTTCTCTGGTCCGGTAAGCGCTACTGACCCAGCCAAAAGCTCAAAAGACGCAGCAAGTCTTATAACTTGTACTCGAAAAACATTTTTTGGTAGGGGGGATGGGTTTTTTGTGAGTGACATCATAAGTGGAGGACTTTTAGACCACCTTGGCCCACTTCACATTGCCCTGGGCTCAAACCGTTAGAATGTAGTGATGTAGTGTTTCGCTGAAGTTTTTATTGGAAATTAGGCTACAATCCAAGTCATTTGATACTTTGGATGACCTGCTGGGTTTAAAAGTTCATAAGTTATGATCTAAGGTAATAAAAATATATTGACTAATTAGCTAATTAGATAATTAATTTGTTTATTTTAGACCATAACTTTTGAACCAGAAACACTAGAAAGTTGATCAAAGGCTCAAAAGACTCGGACTCAAGCCTAGTAGTTTCCAATAAAAACTTCAGCGAAATACTTTGGCCTAGTGGTTGGGCCCTAGGCCAGGTAACATGAGCCAAAATGACCCCAAAACTACTTCACTTATGACGTCACTCACAAAAAATCTGCAACCCCCAATCAAATAATGTTTTTTCAAGTGCAGACTAGAAGACTGGCCAATCCGTTTGAGCCCTTGAACAGCTCTCTAGCGCAATCGGCAGAAGAGCTATGGCGTTGGTAAAGCAACTGAAAACTGCTGGTTTTAGGCCGAAATCTAGGTACGAATATCATATGCCGGCTCTCAAAGTGTTAATCCTTATAAATGTTATTAAGATAAATTATTACTAAAACGTCTCAAGTTTACATCTTTGCACAGGTCAAGTTTTGCTTAATCAGACACAAAAAGTCAAGATTGCAAACATGATATTGGGCCGTTCAACAGACGGATAACCACATATTTGTTAACCTCTTGGCTGCTGGCATACGAATATGTCGTACCTGGAAACTGGCCTAAAATCAAGTGCATTTTATTTGTCTTACCAACCACATAGCTCCTTAGGCGATTGCACTAGAGAGCTGTTTAAACCCTCAAAAAACTCTGCAAGTTTCCGAGTCTGCAATGAAAAACAATTTTTTGGGGCTTGGGTTTCAGTTTTTTTGACTTAGTGAGTGACGTCACAAGTGAGGTAGGTTTTTGGCCAATTTGGCTCATGTTACCTGGCCTAGGCCCCAACTGCTAGATGGAAGCATTTCACTCAAGTTTCCATTGGAAACTAGGCTAAAATCCGAGTCTTTTAAGCTTTTGGTCAACTTTCTAGAGTTTCTAGTTCAAAAGCTATGATTTTAAATAAACAAAAAAATTGGTTATCTGATTATAATGGATTAATTACCAATTTTGTTGTTTTTAGTTCATAACGTTTGAACCCGAAAACCCCAGCAAGTCATTCAAAGTATGAAAGGACACTTAGGACTTTAGCCTAATTTCCAATAAAAACTTGAGCAAAATACTATCATCTAGTGGTTTGAGCCTAGGGCCAGATGAAGTGGGCCAAAAAGACCTAAAACTACTCCACTTGTGACGTCAATCACAATTCCAAAACCCAAAACCAAAAAATTTTTTTCATTGCAGACTTGAAGATTTGCTGAGTCTTTTGAGCATTTGAACAACTCAAAAGCACTTTCTGTGCCTGAGTTATGCCCACGCAAAGACATATGCAAATTGCTGGTTTTTAGGCTAAACCATACCAGCAGCTAACGTGTTAAAAAACCCAATCCATGCTGTTAAAAAATAACATTAAAACTCAATTTTTTCTTTTATAACATTTTTAAAAATATAAAAACAAAATTTACATTGCAGATGGTGATTGACTGCATCCCATCCTACTTTGCAAGTAAAATATATACTCTGTAAGATATTAGTGTCTGATTCTTTGCTGAGAATGGATTTCTTTCCATAGACATAATAGCAAAAGATATATCTGATTTTCTTTTTTTCATCAGTATTTTGTTTTAACACCTTGGCTTCCATTAGGCTAAAGCTAAAATCCAGCAGTTTGCACGTGTTTTTGCATGGGAATATCTCTGCTGACAATTGCGCCAAAGAGCTGTTCAAACCTTTAAAAGATTTGGCAAGTCTTAGTGTCTGCAATGACAAAAAATATTTTGTTTAGGTGTTTTGTGAGTGATGTCTTAAGTGGAGTTGTTTTAAGCCTTTTTGGCCCACTTCATCTGGCCCTAGGCCCAAACCACTAGATCATCTGTGTCAAACCCGCGGTCCGCATGCGGCCCAGTCGAATGTTTTGTGCGGCCGAATTTAGGTGCTCTCTGTAGTGAAAACATTCTACATACTGACAACCTGTCCTTCTTTTCATAATCTTCAATTTGAAATTTTAATGCAGGTAGTCTGAGTGCCACTTTATCACGTCTGTTACCATTGCAATTAGGATTCGAACGCTTTCAGTACATTAACTTAAGCTCACTTTAGTTTGCTAAGATCAAAGTAACCCATTCAACGTGCGGCCCTCATTAATACGTCATTCAATGTGCGGCCCTGGTCAAAACAGTGACATGACTTTTGGATTTGTAAGCCATTTGGGTTGGACATAGCTGCACTAGATGGTAGTATTTCGCTCAAGTTTTTATTGGAAAGTAGACTAAAGTCTGGGTCTTGATACTTTGATTGACTTGCTGGGGTTTCTGGTTCAAAGTTATGATCTATAATAAACAAATTAATTAACCCCATATATAGATAATTACTTTGTTTGTTTAATTTAGATTTATGCCTTTTGAATCAGAAACACTGGAAAGTCGATCAAGGTCTCAAACGATGCAGTTTCTAGCCTAGTTTCCAATGAAAACTTGAGCAAAATACTTCTGTCTTGTAGTTGGGCCCAGGTCAGGTACCAGCAGCTAAAGATGGCCAATAACCTACCTTACTTATGAAGTCACTCACAAAAAAAACGAAACCCGAAACATTTTTTTTTATTGTGGACTCAAAGACGTGCTGACTCTTTTGAGGGTTTGAACAGCTCTACAGTGCAATCGGTTGAGGAGCTATGCGGTTGGTAAGTCAACCGAAATATCACTGTTTTTTCCCCGATTTCCAAGTACATTATATTCGTAGACCGTCAGCCATAGTGTTAAAATTGAGATTTGGCCTACTGAACACACACATGGATAGACACTTTTCCTAATCAGGACATAGCATTGGCCTAGGTCTACAACTTCTACCAGGCCATAGCTTCAAGGACTGAGCAGATGGTGCATTAACAGCCATAATTTTGACACAATTATTTGTCTATGAGAATAGCTTGAATTAAATTGTTGATTCGAAACACTTGACAAAATGATGTGAGAGTGTGTAATTTAGCCATCCTTGTATCAAAGGTCACATGTTAAACTAACATTCATAAAATTGGCAAGTAAACTTTTATTATCCGTTCAATGATGAGATTGTTAACTCAATGCCACATCTTACTCCTTGAAATGATTGATATTTTAATACTATTACACATTTAAATAACCACTGAGGCTGTCTCTAATGCTTTACAAAGTATGAATTTTGACTTACAAAGTTTACGAAAGCATGTTTCAGAGGTAATTTTAATGCAAAACCATGATGTGTTTTTAGTGGGTTGTTCTGACTGTTCTTGTTTTAACATGGGTGATTTTGGGGAGGTCGGTGAAAATTACATCAATCTTGGTTAAACCAAAACTTAATTTTAGCTCAGCCTTAGGTTCAGTTGCTTATTTTCCACCTAGTACTTATGTAGTAGAGGATCAGAATCCTACAAATGTTAAAGATGTCATCAGTCTTATTGCTGCAGCAACCATGTGTATGTACAAACTTCCAGATAAAAGATTAGAATTACCGTACATAACAACTTGGTCAAACAAACTACAAAGCATTGTTAACATCACACAAGCCAGGGATCCCACACATTTTCCAAAACCTTTTTCCATACTTTTTCAATACTAAATTTAAGAACTTTAATACCAAATGTTATCTTCATTTTTCCAAAATTTTGTTCCATGGAACACCATGCAAAAAACATTTGCAATACTGTCATCAGTGGTAAAGAACAAAACTTGAATAAAAATGGCTTAATTAGGAATTTCCATACTATTTCAATACTTTATGTACATTTTAACCAAATTCAATACTTTTCAAGTCTTGAAAACTGATTTCACAATTCAACACTTTTACAATACCGCATGGGAACCCTGATAGGCACTTGTTTTGCACATATTTATTACTTGGTTGATTTGCAGAAGCTACAGCAATTGTTGCAGTACAGTGCTTGATACTCATCAAGCACAGCATTAGCCACATCAATGTCTGGTTTCTCAAAGAGACCCACACTTTTATTGAAAGCGAACATAGCCAATAAATTATGACTGGTGCGATAGGCAGAGCAATGCACAATTAGAGAACGGCCTCGCCAATATATCGGCCGATAATTGGGTTTTACCGATAACCGGTATCAGCCAAAATAGCCGAGTTTATTGGCCTGAGCAGCAGTGTTGACAAAACGCTGTTATATTCCTCACATATCCAGACAACTTGTGCAAGAAGACATAACGAAGCAAGTCAAGACAGTTATCTTACAGCAAGGTTAGTATGTGCAGTTTCATAAACAAACAGACAAGATGAACCATGGCGCACATGTCGGTCATTGCAGCCGAAACAAAAGCATCATCAGGAAGTTTTGCAATGCTTGAAGCTACCACGTGCAGGTGTTGTGTACGAATAAACTCCCATTGTACTTCTGGAAGTTTTCACAGAACAAAAAGTTTGATTGGAACTTGAGGTGCAGAAGTCTAATCGATGTCTAGTTTAGTGCAGATTAATTTAAAAAAGCTTGCACGAAAAATGAATCGCGTAATGTTAAGCTACATTTATGGCGTTATAAATATGATTACAAATGCAATCAATATTCACTAATGACAACTGTCACTATGAAGCAGTTGCACATAACATCTTGAAAGGATTCTACTTTTCTTAACTTGGTGTATTAGGCTATAATTGCACTGGTTTTTACTGTACGCAAGCTAAAATATCATGTTAGTGGGATAACTTAATCGACATTTTCCACGAGGCATGAATGATAATTGTGATCTCACAATCCAATGTTGCTGGTTGCAACGTGAAACCAGTGTTTGTGGATGTGGCACAAAAGTTACGGAAGCGCTACTACAACATTTCACAAACACAGTACGAAGTGGTAATTTATCGTTTGGTCTCATAGCAGCACAGTAGTCAGTATTCATTGTTGCATCACAATCGTTGTTGTCCGTTTGTTAAACGCGACCAGCAAAAGCAGTGTTTGTGACAACGCAACTTAAAGGCGCAGTGTTTGTGATTGGATCAGAACTACCGTGGCATTATTGCATGATCATCGGATGCGTAATGCGCACCTTAGCTATTGTCATAGTGACTTGTTCTTATAGAAATTGCTTTTGGCGGACAGGCGGTAATCGGTTATAGCTTGGTGCTGCTTTTGTTTAGGCTAGGTTGTAGATGACCAGCTAACTTACTTCAGGCTAGTTGGTGAAAATGCAGATGAACTTTGATTTCTATGACAATCTTAAACTATTGATATGGAACTACTGAGTATTGACAAATCAGTTGAGGTGTCTCATTTCATTATCAATGCCAGTACTTCAGTTGCAGTAACTAATGCAACTAGTTCGCTTTTTAAAGGATATGCAGTTATGTAATGTTGCATCACATCAAAATTCCAAACTTGATTCTTTAAGACTTGGATTGACTTTTCAAATCGAAAACACACTGAGTTGCAGAAGAGTCTGAAAGGTTGATTTGTGAAATATATACAAAAACAAAATTTCACAAGATTTATGTAGTGCAGTTACTGTTAACAAACATACCATCATGGACCAAAAAAAGTTATTCTTTTGGAGAAATTTTCATTTTTGGCATTGGTTACTTAAATACAGTGTTGTACTAATTTCAACCTCCTTAACTTGATGCTCCATTTTGTACTTCTTCCTTTTCATTGTTCACCATCTTTCAACTTTCAAGCACTGTTTTTGCTTTAAGCACCATATGCAGTTCTCTTACATTCAGTGTTCTGTTCTTATTGTTTTCTTATTTTAACATTCTTTATTCATGGCACTGTGTTTATTCATTTGCAAACAGTGTATACTACAGTGTAAACTTACCAAACATTGGAATTGCTGCAATATTAAAAATTTTAGCTCATAAATCCTGACTTTTTAAGTTTTTGAAAAAAAGAGTATGGTGTAAAATACATCACATTTTTGATAATGAAGCAGAAAACAAGATTTAAAAATTTTGTAAACATCGGTTATCGGCCCATGAATGGCCGATATATCAGTATCGGCCTCAAAAATGTCATATCGATCGATCTCTATACATAATACCTAGCGATGATGCAGCATACTACACTTAGTTTAGAATATGTTAACAGAATATTTTTTTCCAAAAAGAAATAATGAAAAGATAAATCTAAATGTAATTAACATGGTTGCTGCCGTTGTACGAGATGCTCGTACTTTGAAATCACGGATTGAGTTGCATTTTCTTGCCAATTTGCAACTCTGCAACTAACCAGTTGATTGTGCTAGAAAGGTTCAAACCCTCAAAAGACTCAGCAAGTCTTCTAGTTTGCAATGCTAAAAACTCTTAATTAAGTTTTTTTTTTGTTGGTGATGTCATAAGTGGGGTAGGTTTGAGCCTTTTTTGGCTGAGGTTATTGGGCCTTGGGCCTTAACCGCAAGAGAAAAGTATTTCGCTCAAGTTTTTAGTGGGAACTAGGCTAAAATATGTGTCTTTTGAGCCTTTAATTGGCTTTCTAGGGTTACTGGTTCAAAAGTTGGAGTAAAATTGCTAAAATTTGGGAAAAATATTCTGCTTGGAAAATTTTTACCCAAATTTTTTTGTTCGGTTGTAACTTTTGAACTGGAAAGGCTAGAGAAAGCCAATCAAGGGCTCAAAAGATTTATATTTTATGCTAGTTTCCAATAAAAACTTGAGCAAAAAACTTACCTCTTGCAGATGAGGCCCAGGGCCCAATAACCTTGGTCAAAAAAGCCTAAATATACCCAACATATGTCACCCACAAAAACACAGAAACTTAAAAAGTTTTTTTCATTGCAAACTATAAAACTCACCCAGCCTTTTGAGGGTTTGAATAGCTCTCTAGCACAATCGAATGTTGAGTAATTGAGTTGCAAAGTGGCATAAAAATACAGGACTTACAAGTAAATCCAGCCAACAGCAAAGTCGTTAAGGTCTACGGATACAGTTTAGGAATAATTGAATAAAAAAATGCAACTTCGCACTGCATCATTGATTGCAGGGATAGTTTGCTTTTTTATTTAGTTACGATTTTGGGCTTCAGCTAGTGAGCTACGATCTCACTATCAGTGCAGTGTGGATTTCATTATGCTAAGATTGTTGTGTCTACTGTAAAGTACAGGTACTACAGTGCTGTGCCAATAGTACTCGTAGTCTCACAACCACACTGCGGCCGCGGGTAAAGCCGTTGATCAAAAAATACTTGAGACATCCTACCTACCTGTGGATACGTTTTGGTGTTTTTGTTCAGCCACTTTTTCACAGGTTCAAATAATTCAATGGTTTCTGATGATTCGTAGAACTTCGCAGTTGGTGCTCCATCCTTTTTCCGGAATACCGCCATGATTTTCCACTGCAGTTGAGTATCTGCGCCTTTTACCAGAGCCTTCGATTGCCAGCAGCTCAAAGAACGCGCTCAAAGTGATGTCATCACAACAAAGCGATCAACGAAAACGAACTTAAAATCAACGAACCTCGCTCCCAAACAGAACAAAGTTATTTGAAACAGAAGATTTAGCTGCGACATCGTGCGGTTGTACAGGAATGCACGTCGTGGTCGGTCGTGCGGCTCAGTGAAGTCTTGAAAAGTCAAGTCAAGTTTACGCAGCAATGGTATGGTATGGTGTAATCATGCATTTTTGTGACTCAAATCACGAAATAACACGAAGCAGCAAGAGGAAATACAATAACATCAAAGATCACTAGTTGATTATATAGTGATGAAAAAATATAAAAAATAAGAAATTTCACGTTTCGCAGCTTAGTAATCGTGTTCTAACATGTTGAACCACAAAGGGTTGGCGAAAGACCACCTGGGTCAAGTTCTCAGCCAGCCCTGCTGGTAACACAAACCAAATTTTAATTGAAGACGTTTTACAAATAGTAGTAAAAGTAACAAAAAGCGTCAAATCAACGTCAGGTGAAATAAGCATAAAAACAACAACAAAAAACAGTGGGGAAAAGCATGCCTATGTGCAGGGGGTGGGGTGAGTAACTATAGAGGTAGACAGGAGGGAAAATAGTGGCATCAGCACAATATTACAGAATGGGACAAGAATATAAAACGAAGATCAAACAGAATGTGACAAGCATATAAAACGAAGATCAACAGGAAGTCTGGCAAGATAGCAGGACTTTTTATATTTTTTGCCAAATGAATAAGGCGAATATGATTTCAATTTTTCCAGAATGTTAGACCAAATTTTTGGACCAATATACTTTAGAGAAAGCTGACCCAGAGATGTTTTCATTCTGGATAAATAAATATTTTTGCATAGAAGCAAGTCTTGTTTAGTATTTGTGGACTGATGCAATCTCGGCAAAGTAGTTATCAAAGTAATAAGGTAATCCACCATTATAAAAGGAGTACATGAATTTGGCAACTGACAATTGAAATAAATCAGGTATTTCTAAAATTTTGTGCTTGGAATAGAGTATAGTCGTTTTAGTTTTGTTATATTCAAGTGTTCTCACAGCTTTATTTTGCAATCTAATTAAAGGGAGTAAAGTCGTCTTGTTGGCCCTTCCCCAGTTAAGTATTGAGTAAGCTAAATAGGAATGGAAAAGAGCGAAGTAAACAGATTTGAGCACTGAAATATTGGTATAGTGTTTTAATTTGAACAACATTCCACATGATTTGGAGAACTGTATTACCAAATTTTCAATTTGAGGCTTCCAGTTAAGTTTATCATCAAGTATAACGCCATAATACTTTAAGCTCCTTTGTTTTGATATTGGTGATGATTAATTGACACTGAAAAATTGATATTTTTATGGCTGTTCATGAGCATGAAATTGCTTTTGGAATAATTGATGCATAATTTGTTAGCAAGATTTCGTGGTTTTTCCCCGAAATATGCAGATTGATATCATCTGCATATAAAACAGTATTAAATCAACCTGCGTTCCGCAGAGTGTGTGAGTTATCAACCTACGTTCTGCAGAGTGTGTGTGTTCATACTATGGACTTCGTGTCTGCTATAAACAAATAAATTAAATTAAATTAAATTAAAGTTGGAGGCTTTCACAATGCCATTAATATTTATAAGGAATAGTAAAGCCCAACAACAGATCCCTGGGGCACGCCACATGTTACATTAAAAAAAGAAGACTTAGTATCTCCTATTTTAGTGCACTGAAACCTGTTGTCCAAGTAAGAAGTAAGCAGTTTTAGGGGTGTTCATTTTACTCCATAGTAAAACAATTTTCAAGTAGTATTTTACGATCAACACAGTCAAAGGCTTTGTTTAGGTCTAGAAACAGTGTACAGGTTATTAATTTGTTATCTTTATTACAAATCGTGTCATCATAGATGGCAGCAATTGCTAATTCAGTAGAGTGATTGGTACGGAAGTCATATTGTTGTGGGCTCAGTATACAATTACTGGTGACAAAAGAGTACAATCTGCTGTAAATTACTGTTTCAAAAACTTTGGAGAGAGTTGGAAGTATGGATATTGGCCTATAATCGTTAGGGAATTTGGGAGAAGTTATTTTAGGAATGGGTGTAATTTGTGCAATTTTTAGAAGATTGGGAAATTCACATTTTGCCATACATTTATTAAAAGATTCAGATAACCATGAGGATAAACTACTGGCAGAAATTTTTAAAAACTTTGCTGGGATGTCATAGGAGTTAGATGTTGTTTTGCATTTTAGTGATGCAATTATTTGCCTGATTTCATCAGCACTGGTAGGTGGGAATGTACACAAATTGGGGAAAGACTCAATAAGAAAGTCATTGAAAATTGCAGGGGGAGGGTCAATTTTGGAGGATATATTTTGTCAATTTTGGAAAAATTTTTATTTAGCTCTTCACAATGGTTTTGATTAGTAAGGTCAGTATTGTAGGTTTCTGCACCTATTTTGCTTTTTTTTGTTTTTGTAGAAATAATTTCATTGATCACTTTTCAGGTTTTTTTGACATCATTTCTACAGTTTTCAAATTTTGATCTATAGTAATTTTGTTTTAGGGATTCTTTGAGGTGAGTTATTTTATTTCTGTAAAATTTGTACTTCACTGAAATTGATGGGTTGTATTTGTACTTCGCTGAAATCGATGGTTATTTCTGAAAAATTTGTACTTCGCTGAAATTTGTTGCAAGGAAGCAACAAATAGCGTATTTCAATTGACAATGCTTAAACAAACAGCACAGGTTGGCGAAAGACGGCCAAAGCCACTTCATCTAAAGTTATTATAAATAACCATAGCATTTCCCCCAAAGAAAACCTAAAATACCTAGGTGTCCTTATTGACAATAAGTTAAGGTGGAAACCTCATGTACAAAAAGTGAAAACTCAACCATGGGCGCAATTAGGTGAGGGACAGGGGGACGCGTCCCCCCACTTTTTCAGGCAGTGGGGATATAATGTGCCATGTCCTCCCACATTTTCTCTTTCGGTTTCGCAATATATTGGTTTCACACCAACCTGTCCCCCCACATTTTACAATAAAATTGCACCCACGAACTCAACTATCAAGAGCTTGTGGGGTTCTATCCAAACTTAACCTTTTAAGTCCCGCGCCCGCCAAAATTTTGGCGCAAGTTTGCAACGCTGTAACTCGCCACCCGATTGAGCTAGAGAGCTATCCAAACCATCCTCGGATTCAGCAAGTCTTCTGCTTGAAATCGAAAAAAAAAGATTTTCGTTTTGGGTTTGGGGTTCGCTGCAGGGACCGCTGCAAGTGGGGGTATTTTTGTTTTTTTTGGACACCTTCACCTGGCCCTGGACCACAACCCATAGGGCCATTATTTTGGCTCAAGATTTTTTTGGAAACTAGGCCGAAATCCGCGTTTTTAGAGCCCTTGAATGACTTTCTAGGATATCGGGAGCGAAAATTATGGCTCATAAACCAAAATTTGGCCAAAATTTTGCTCCCTCAAAAACCACTCTAGGGGGCATTTCGCCCCAGGCAATAACTCGCCGTCAGATTGAGCTAGAGAGCTGTTCAAACCCTCTAAAAACTCGTGAAGGTATGTAGTTTGCAAAAAAAAAACATTTCAGTTTAGGATGTCAGTTTTTTTAAATGTTTATATAATGATAGGATGTTCATGTTATTTTTGGCTGACGTCAGCATTTTTGCCCGATCTCCCTTTAAGACCCGCAAGAGCCATTTAAATGACATAATTTTTTTTAGTTTAGCTGTTTTTTGGTTACATTTCGGGACTTTGAAAGGTCCGAATGGGTTTTAGCATTCCTGGTTCCAAGATTAAGGCCAAAACACATTAAAATTAATTGGGGAAATCCCCCAAAAGTGTTGAGAAATGCCTCTTACCAATCAGCTGTTTTTTGGCCTAACTTTTGAACTAGAAACGCTAGAAACTCAATCAAGGGCTCTAAAACGCGTATTATGGCCTAGAATAAAAAAATACTGCGAGCCAAAATATTGGCGCGTGGGATCGGATGATGCCATCATATAATTAACCAAAAAACATGCCCCTGTCATGATTCCATTGGCCCAAAACCCCCCAACCAAATTTGAAAAGAATCTTTTTTATTCTAAACTACAAAACGCTAGTAGTCATTACACGGTTTAAACAGCTCTCTAGCTCAATCTGCTGCTGAGTTATGGCTGGCCAAATTTTGCCCTGAAGGGGAAATTATGCCTTTTCTGAAAAGTTTTGAATTAGGCCGAAAACTGGGTTTTCGACCCATAATTTTGGCTACAGATATGCTAGCAAGTCAATGGAGGGCTCTATTGACGCGGATTTTGACCTAGTTTTCAACAAAATTTTGAGCCAAAAGAATGGGTCAATGTGTTGGTGCCCAGGGCCGTCCAAAGGTGGCCAAACTTTCCAAAACATGCCTTCTTTGTGACGTCACATCAGAAATCCCCCACCGAAAACGAAAAACGTTTTTTTCGATTTTGTCTACAAGACTTGCTGAATCCGTGGATGGTTTGGATAGCTCTCTAGCTCAATCGCCTGGCGAGTTATAGGATTGCAAAGTTCTGCAAAAAAGGGGGTAAACCCGGTACCCAAAGGGTTAAACATTATGCAACACAATCTGTACTGAAAATTGTCTATAACTCATTAATCCACCCCTAACTTAATTACTCAATCCTCAATTGGGGACGTGATTCAAATGCAACCATTCAGCCTCTCATCAAGCTCAAAAATAAAGCTACAAAAATAACAAATCCAACGAAATCGGGATTTCTAGAAGAACATTTCCAGCACTTAAATATCTTATGTCTTCCCAAACTTTATGCTTTGTCAGTAGGCAAATTCCTGCACTCTTATCACCACAAACTGCTTCCAAATCATTTTGATGAATATCATCCCCAAGTTGTTTGAACACTACATCTTGTCATGCATTTTCGCACTTTTGGCCACAACAGACAACCAGTTTGACTTAAAGCCAAAACATGGCACTGACATGTGTATTTTTTTACCTAAACAGGTTGCGTCTTGTTATTGTAAGCAAAGATACCCCAGTGTTTTCAGCTTTCTTAGATGCATCTAAAGCATTTGACAGAACTAATCACAACCTGCTGTTTGCTAAATTAATTAAGCGCAATGTACCTATATGCATAGTAAGACTACTGTTGAGTTGGTACAGGCAACAGACCATGCAAGTAAAATGGGGTACCAACTACTCATCCCCCTTTACTGTAACCAATGGGGTAAGGCAAGGAGGAGTTCTGAACACATACTTATTTGCTGTTTACCTGGATGAACTCTCAACCCAGCTGGGATCAGCCAGGGCGGGATGCACTGTGGGAAATATGGTTGTGAATCACCTGAAGTTTGCTGATGATATATGTGTGTTCAGCCCCAGTATTAGTGGGCTGCAATGTCTTCTGAATATTTGTGGTGATTATGCTGCTGAACACGAAATCACTTTTAATGGCAACAAAACAATTGGTGTTCTTTTTTTCCCAAAAAAGTATAAACAACCTGCTCCATCAAATGTTTTTCTAATTGGTGTAGGTGTACAATTTTTTGACCAAGTGAAATATCTTGGTGTGTGGATAAATGCATCATTGAAGGATGATGATGACATTCAGAGACAAGTGAAATCGCTGTACTGTGCAGCAAACAGAGGCAATTTTGACCAGTGCTCTCCTGCATTAAAAAACACTCTATTTCGTGCCTATTGCATGCCAATGTATGCTTGCCAATTGTGGAGTAAATACACGCAGACCGGTATGAAGCGCTTACGTGTTGCATATAGCAATGCCTATCGAATTATGCATTACATACCCAGAAATGTTAGTGTTCGCCCACACCAGGCTAGCCATTGTCTCAGGACCTTTGATGCCGTGCTGAGAAACAACTTGTATCGATTTTTTATACGATGCACATCTTCATTCAACTTTTTTATTCGATCGCTTCAAATGTCTGATGCTTTTCACAAATCTTCATTTTTCCTCAATTATTCAACGCTCATGTGTGGTGGAGGCCAAATCCAGTAGTTGTCCGTGAGTTGTTTCGGTGTTTGCGTCTCATCAGTTTTGCTTTTGTGTAGTAAAAATATGTGGACACTGTGTACACACCAAGCATAAAAATAAAAGTAAGAAGTGCTGGGAAAGTGTTTTGCGCCTTTCAAGGTTGGACACGTACTAACATCGGTTGTGTAATGCCCTACTGTATGGTAATCCATTTTCTGTGCTCTTGCAAATTACGATACAGCTGTGGTGAGGATAAAGTGCTTTGCTCCTCCCAATGTTGGTCATGTGGAAACACCGTTGCTGTAATGTGCGATGATATATAGCTAACCACTTTTTGTGCTCTTGTGTCTGTGATATGGACCATGAGTCAGCAATAAAATATCATTATTATTATTTTTATTATTTTATTCCAATCAGCTCAATTCATTGTCACTCCACTAGGCTAGCAACCTCTAACAATCTGTTTTTACCCAGAGTTAACTCCTTCTCAGGAAAATGTTCTCTTACATTTGTTGGCCCAAAAGTATGGTGTTTAATACCAGACGATATTATATTTTCATCAACTTTAACTTTTGACTCTAGACTGCCCGTGGTTCGTCACTACCTAAAATGCCCAGGGGTAATCATTTTGACTACTTTCGTTTATTTTTGCATAAAAAGAAAGATTTAGTGCGCTTTCGCTTGTGTATGGCTTGTATATATTTACAAAAAGGAAAATTGGCTCTCAGCATGTTCATATTAGTGTTTTATCTGCATGCTTGGGATACTTGCAGCATTCCGGTATGAGTTTTTTTTACGCTTACTGCAAATGTCTTGCAATTTTATTTCAAAGGCAAATATTCCACGCTCATAATATCACACATGCAGGTACTTCGTAGCTGGGACATTACAACTGAAATTGTCTATAAAACTCAACTTGGCTATACAGGCTATACAGCGCATTTTTTGGAGACACGCTGTAGCAGAGCAGTGCAAGTTCCACAGAAAGATTTTCTACACTGAGTGCACACTCCAACAGAGCGGCTTCTCTTGCACAAAATCATCACTTGACAAGTTTGTTTGGCTCTTTTTCATTGTTGTTGCTGATGGTGAATGATGTTTGGCTTGGAATGTGATTTCGTATCTGCACTTGTGGCCCAGCCAACTCCTCTGCCAATGTCATAAAACTGGCCAATATTTTTGCGCGAACTTGTCTGGCTTTGGTGCCATAAACTGGGTGAAAGGGCATCTGGCTTTGCTAGGGAAAGCCTGTTCGTCGATTGTGATAAACGCTCCAGATTTGTAACATGTATAGCAGTTATATACAAAGTGGTTCCAGACTTCAGAAAATAGAGCAAATTTATCGGTCTGTAGCCTTTACAAACGATTCGATTTTACGTCAAAACGAAGGAAACGAAGCATGTTACAGAATCGGTTTCTGGGCATAGAACTTTTGCACAATGACATTCCCCATCTTTCAGTCGAAATATCATGCAAAGGTAAACCCCTTCTGCCTAACTCCTCGTGTATACATAACAGCGATGAAAGATTCCGATTCTTCAACAGTAAGAGCAAACGTCTGATTATGTAGTTGTTGATGGGCTTCTGCAACTGTGCATTTTGTAATATGTTTGAGAATAAAGTTATCAACAAGAAGACGCCATGCACTTGCGGGGCTAACAGCAAACGCATCTCTTTTTGCATAAGGTGTGGGCCCAGAAACTTCTCTCAACATATTTTGCTGTGGATGTCTACAAACAGATAAATCACCGGTGGTTATCTGAAGCCACTTCGTTCCATCTGGAGCTGTAAATATTATATTGCTATTCTCAGCAGCGCCATCAACATCTGGAGAAGGAAGTTCACTTTCTGAAGTATCAGGTGCCAACCATGGGCGTCTGAAGGATTCTTTCCAGGGGGGGGGGCAGTAG
>Ga0210059_1001624_pt1 | contig 34248 bp, 22 predicted proteins | sample Ectturendosymbi2_FD_188042 | JGI IMG/M metagenome (GOLD analysis project Ga0210059, IMG submission 188042) | Ecteinascidia turbinata endosymbiont from Florida, USA - Sample 2 (SPAdes) (version 2) | ecosystem: Host-associated > Tunicates > Ascidians > Unclassified | place: Key West, Florida... | reverse complement strand
AAACAGTTGCAGATTATAAAATGTTATCTTTTCACCTTTCAATAAATGTAATCATCATTGTGGTATCATTTAAAATCCTGGATTTGTGCCCAATCGCTTTGTTTCAACAATTGTGAAACACCCTGTAGAAGTGCTCTTGATTGCTTTTTTAGGGAGGGTATTGACAAATACTGGATCGTTCCGGTAAGAAATTATTCTACTTTCACCACTGCCTACGAGATTAATGAGATCATAAGTTTTGGGCCACCAACCACCAACATCTGTCCTGGGCCATGAGCAGAAAAAGGTTGAAAACAACCTCGTCGAGACATTTCTCATTTCGAAAACAGTTTTGAGTCTTGTTCAAGTTTCATATTTTCACAGGTTATCGTCAAATTCCATAGGAAATCTTGCACTTGATTATCTTGCTATTTGCAAATATTTTTTGCTGTTTACAACAAAACAACGGTGTAGAAAGGAGTTAATGTAAATTTACAAGCTTTTCCGATGGCAAAAATAGCGTAACAAAAAAGAGGGTATGAAAAAAACATGGCGTTTTAATATACCAACTTATCGAAAGAGCAGCTTGAGTGCAAAAATATTAATGATGAAAGTTTACTTCGATGAGATACAGTATGTATTGCATGCACGAAACAAACATCCAATGACCAGTCCCATTTGTCTTCATGGTGTCTTGCAGAAGAGGAAAATGTACAATTTGCGATACACGAGCAATGGTCAATTAACTGAAATTGAAGCTGTTAACAATATTATCACTTCCACAGTATATATGGCGGAGCTGGCATAATTTCTCCGCAGTAATCCATTGAGTTTTTACAACTAAGCTTGAGCTCACTACGAGATGAATGTCTACAACAAACCAGAAACAAAACCTGCCATCACACAGGAGCGTTATCAGGACTCCCTTAATGTTCGTGACTCGCGATGAAGATAATGGACCAATCTTGCATTGATTGCGTTTTTACAAGCTTTCGGTTTTTAGGTTCGTCGACTCTGAATCTTCTGTTGTCGAGAAACCGTTGAATTTCTTTTCATCCACTGGGGCCGAAGCAGCAAAGATCCTCTGTAAAAGTTTCGTCAGAAGCGCATTAATGTTCTATTACAATTCGCTGCAAATTGTCAGATGCATCAAACTATAAGAAAATTATAGTTTCAAGGTGTAAATCCTTCATTCAGGCATGTGACTTTATGACAAAAGTTTGTAACGTGCCCATGTTTTGTGAATCTGTTGTCAAGTTTCAGAAAATTGATTTGTTATATTGCACACTGTACAATACACATGCCAGTTGAAGCATGAGAACGCCTTCATGAGTAACAGTTTCTTAGTCTACATGTCTTATCTTGAGGGGTACCTAAATGACTTTTTGGACTCGTTGCGCTTTGTAAAAGCTATAGTTTTATGTGCAAGCTTGTTTGAAGCAAATGGCTTTAAATATACTGAAATGCATTCAGTGCAAAGATGCAGGTGATGTACTTCATACCAAAAGCGGCACCTTTTCGTGACGGTAAAGTAGAAAACGGTATACTTCAGTGTGTTGCGAGAGCTTAAAATTATAAACCTTTCGCTTGCTTGTTACATTCAAGATCACTGGATGTAACAAGCAAGCGAAAGCTCTAAAAAATCTCATTTTTTGACTAAAGATGGATGTTTAAGTTTACCTAATTTTGCAAGTGAGATTTTCAAAAATAAGGAGTTTCAAATTTTTTATGAAATGTTTTTGGCGCGCATTACCTAACGTCATTAATATTTTCAGTCTGGATTTCATATTTGACCAAATTGTTACTAACAACGCCTCAACATATTCCAAGGAAAGTGTAAAAATCAAACAACAAGTGAGTCATTCCAGACACATTTTATTAAGTTTCTGTGACAATATTGCCATTGAGTTTGATACGAATAAATGCTGAACCAAGCATCTCTATGGTGACTGCATATGTTACATGAACGACATTTTGCAGTGAACTGTCTGTAAGAAAAATTGAAGTATCGAGCTCAATTTAAAGCCAGTGCAACAGCACCGACTGATATAACGATGAATCGAGTGTGTTACATAGCATGTACACTATTTACGTTCGCCAGGTAAAACCGCCCTCTACACAGTTTATTGGGCAACGTTTTAAGCCTACTTGCATATTTCTGCATCATTGCAAAGAACTACTTCATAAAACAGACGCAGCAACACTGCAGCACTCTAGTAAGATTCTTGTCTGCATTTGTTATTTCCTTTCTACATCTAAAAAGTTGCGTATGCATTACAGTGGTACCGGAAAAACAAGAATCTTCTTACCTGTTTTAAGTTTCCATTTTGCCTAGTTATGACGTAAATGGCGTAGCCAGGTACACAGAGGAAGGAAGACATGCACATGATCCAGCCGATAGCGTTTGCCCACGGTGGGTACAAGTAATCACCGACTTTAAGTGGAGAATACATGACCATGAAGAATAACAAAACTGCCTGAAAAATACAACTGAAAAGTCTTTACAAAAAGAAAAAGTCAACTTGGCGATCTTTTCCCTTAAACAAATTTTTATCTATACTTTCGTAGTTAACCTAAAAACTTGCAAAGAGAATGACAAAAATTGGAAATAATCAGACTACGTATAGACAAAAGATTGCAAAAATTGCTTACATGTCAAAGATTTTTTTATTTTTCGCAGCTTTTGGTGTACCAAGCATACAACGAAGTTTATTATATTTCTCTAGTTAATCACGAGTTGTGTCTGTCTTTCAAAAATACGTCGTGTTTTCACAGAATAGCATTTAAATTTCTCTTGATTATTTTTGCACGTTTTCCTATTTTCCAGGGTGCACTGCACAAAATTAATCAGAAATTAGAGTTTGGTAGAATTCTTTATAGTGGCCACAATATAAATTCAATACTGTCCTGAGTTTCAATATCATACACAACTTTTTAAAAATCTTTTTGAAGTGTGAGAAGTTTTTTTCAACATGATATTTAGTCGTGTTCTGAGATTAATTTAATCTACAGTCATCTGCAATATGCAACTGACGAATGGCAATGATTGCGTGATTGTTGTAAAAATGTTCAAGTCGAGTTATAACTCGAATCGAGTCACATTTTTTGCCAAGAGCTCAAATCCACTCGAGTCGAGTTATTATTCACACAGGCAGTTGGTCCGGGCCCAATGTAAAGAGCCTCAGTGGCTTCAGCTACGAAACGATCCATCTTCGGGCAGGTAGGTTTTTGTTTCTTCCCGTGTTTACTATCTAATAGCCAAATGGTCACAGGCTGCAGGTCAGTGTTATTCAACCTTTTTGCTGCAGCGGAACCTTCCGAGAATGGTTGCGTTGCTCATGGAACCCTATATTGTCTATCCTACTTTCTGTAATAAACCTGTGGAACAGGGGTCGGCCTATTGCTACAACCACATAGAACTGTGGTTGCGAATTTCGTCCCATACAATTTCGGTCTGTTTCGGCAGAACCCTGGCAGCCACTCACGACCCTGAGGTTCCGCGGAACCCCAGTTGAAAAACACTGCTGCAGGTTATGGTATTATTGCTTCTCTCACTGAAGAACTGCTACAAATTCGCATTTCAGCAACAGCAGCGCACAATGATTTGGGTACACGCATCAACACCAACTACAACCTATTACTAATGTATGGATGGCCACTGCGTAAGTATGACCTTATACCTAGTCTTAGATCTGAGATACTTTTGCAACAACTGGGTTAGGCTAGACGTGTGGAACTGAACGAGGATAAGGGAAAGAAGTGCACCACATGCAATACAGTTGAAGGTATTTTGAGGCTAAGAGGCGGCTCTTGTCATGGAAACGAAATCTAGAAGCAGGCTTAATGTGGAAAATGACTTGATCTATGCGTTATCATGTGTTGAGCCTCGAATATCTATGCCAGTGGTTCCCAACCGGGGTGCCGCGGCACCCTAGGGAGCCATTTACAATGCCCAGGGATGCCACGAGCTAATGTTTTTTAAATATATCATTAAGAATACATTTTCAAAATGTCATCAAACCTTAAAGCAAATTGCTATGGGTTCGTCACAGGGTGCCGCAAATTATAATTCTGTTCTGTAGGGTTCCGTAAGCCTAAAAAGGTTGGGAACCACTGATCTATGCTTTCTAACAACAAACAGGCTCAGTCTTCGCATTTAATTTAATTTAATTTATTTGTTTATGAGCAGACACGAAGTCCATAGTATGAACACATACTCTGCAGAACGCAGGTTGATAAAAACAGACAAAACAGAACGTAGTACAAGGCATTGAAGCCGGCGGAATCACAGGGTTACAGGCACTTTTTGCAAATGCATTGAAGACAGAACCATAGGGTTACAGACACATTCTTAACACTATTGTTAGCTAACACGTAACACTTGTTACAGTACTACTGCGGAGTAGGGCGCTAATTCCTAAATTGGTCTAGTCTAGGTAAAATGCGAAAGCATTGTGGCTTGACACGCCATCGATCAAACGGACACTGCAAAGTTCGAGTCCTGCAAAGTTTGATCACTCAATCACAGTAAAATGGGATGATAGTGTTCAAAGAATAGTGACGAGTACAAACAATCTGACTGCATCAAAGTACGTAACCATACGTTGTCAGATTTTCTGCATCTTTCGAGAAACAGGTACTTGTATTTACGTAGCAGAGCCTCAAAGGTAGGAATGTTACATTGAACTTAGTGGCTACTAACACTCGCTCTCCAGGGCAAGTTATATAGAGCTCTGCAACCAAAACTATATGCCACCCGCAATCTCTGCATGCATGACTTCCTGAAATTACACCATAATTGCATACATGGGCGTACAAAAGGAACGAAAAAGCACGTTTTTAACTGCATTTGAACAACGGGAAAAAGAGGCTCGCAGCTTGTTTGCTGCACAATATTGATATCGCAGTTGTCTCTGAATGTCTTTGTCTTCTGAGAGCTCAGTATCCAATAAAATCCCCAGATATTTGTATTGATTGTAGCGTACGTTGTGTTTGTAAATGTTGCTTTCAGTTTTAGTTGTTTTTGTTTCTGCTCTGTGCATGTACGGAAGTTGTCACATTGGATAAGTTGTGCGGTTGGACATGGACCCTCTGTTTGTTTATTAGTTGGGCCACATGTTTGAAAAGGTTGAGAACCCCTGCCATAAAGAAACAGTGTGGAAAAGTCTTTCGAAAACGTCATCCTTCCGACATGTTCAGTCTTGAGGTCTATACTAACTGGATTTCAACAGGATCTTCGCTTTGCTGATAAGGTCCGAAAGAAAGCAGTTGTCAATTCCTAATTGCATCGGCCGCACATCAACATCGCCGCATTGCAGGGAACGCGGCTTCCTGAACACGGTTTGCTGAGAGAGAAGCACATCACGTTTTTTGACACGGTTTATAACAGCAACAGACAAGCGCCAAGGTGTATGTTTTACGGTGTCAAATGCCCGTTATTTCAACAAAATAACGCCACCATGTGACGGCTTGTCACATCTTTTGGAACTGCCAACTTCCATTCTCACTGTTCAAGCACACAATATCTGGGTCTATACGTTTCCACACTAGGGAGCAGATTTGACACAAAAGACAGCTTCTACCATTGATTGGTGGCGTTATTTTGTTGAAATAACGGGCATTTGACACCGTAAAACATACACCGTAAAACATATTGGACTTATTGCTAAAGTGCCTTCCTATGCAAGACAGTCTATATATCCTTGGGGACTTCGATGCACGGATTGGATCCGATCATACATTATGATAAAAAATGAATGCGAACAGCCGACGACTCTTGGAACTATGTAGCACTCAACTCGGCGTTACCAACTTGCTCTACTCAGGCGCGTTCATCCATCATGCCACCTGGATGCATCCGAAATCTTCTCAGTGTCACCAGCTTGACTTGGTCTTAACCCGTCGCCAATCTCTCAACCTAATCCAACACACTCGTACCTACCATGGTGCGGACTGCAATACTGATCATGGTGGTCGTTACCAAGATCAATCTTTGTATGAAACAGGGGTGACGAACCTATATGCTATCGCAGGCCACTTTGTCAGTTACCGCTGAGTAATCGGGCCGCACAACTTTTTAGTCATACTATGAAACCTGTTAGTTCAAGACTGCTGGTCTCGCCTGAATGCAAAAGTTCAACACTGCTGGTCTCGCCTGAATGCAAAAGTTCAAGACTGCTGGTCTCGCCTGAATGCTTCGCGGGCCGCACGAAATTCTTTTGCGGGCCGCATGTTCGTCACCCCTGGTCTAAAACGAGTTCATTACTCTGGTCTAAACCAGCCACGCGTGGTGCATCAACACCACAACGCATGTATCAACACCACAAGGCATACAACGCATGTATGGGCAAAACGTTCCCGTTTTTAACATCTCTCTCAGAGAACCTTGCCAGCTGGCTTTGCTCCACAGCCACAGAAAATGGGAGCATCTTCGTTCTAAGATATGTCAATGTGCCATCACTGCGTATGGTACATGCAAATGGCCTTGTGCAGACAGGTACAAAGCACAATACAGTGATATGCATTCCGTTGTTGAAGCAAACGCCAAGATCTTCAGTATAAAGTGAATCCAACCCAAAATGACTACAAGTTCCTCAAACACAGCCTCGAAACGGTCTGTAAAACAGACGCTAGTTGATGCTGACTAGCGCTCTACTCCAAGATTCAAGATGCTGAAGACCCTGGAAACACGGGCAAAATGTATGAAGTTATAAAACAAGCCGTTGGACCCGTTGTTGTCAGCTCTGCTTCTATCAAATTCAAATCCAACTCAGTACTAACATTTACCAGGTACACAGCAACAGCTTGACCTCAGGCAGGAATATCTGTTTCAGGACTCAAGTTTTTGAAGACACCTTGCGTGCTATCCTCACCCACAGCACTTTAAGAGAACTGGACGTAATACCAGGGGTGTAACGATGGGGGCAAGGGGAGCACAATTCCCCTAGGGACGAATCGCTATGGGGGCGCCGAAAAGTCCCAACAATGTCTAAAGTACTTTCTTCAATACTGTACGTTTGCTTCCGAAAGACCTCATGTTCGAACATGGGTGCGCTTGCTTCTTGCCCCGGGCACTATCTAACCTCGTTACGCCTCTGCCTATCACTAGCTGTGGCGGAGCTGGAACTGGCAAATGATGAACTACAACATGGAAATGCTCCCGGTGCTGATGAAGCTTCAGAAGTGACCAAAGTCGCCAATGTTGTACTACTTCAAGATTTGTTTCTGAGGCGCTGGGGGATTGAGTGTTGGGGGATTGAGAATTCTTTCCCAATCTCAGAGCGGCATCAGATCCAACCGCTCCACTACCGACATGCTCCGCGCGATAATTACAAGAAAAGTGCCAGGAAGAAAACAAACAGCTATATATTGCGTTTTTCGACCTGACAAACACAATGTTTACCGGTTAAGTGGCACAGTTCGTAAGCACGCACCACCAAAGCTGGAAGGCCGGGTTCGATTCCCGGTTGGTTTATACCGAAGACTTGAAAAACCGTGCTTGCGGCCTGCTCAGCCTCGTGCTCGACGTTGATGAGTGGTTGCAGGGAAACGGTTCACGTGCGGATTTAATCGCCGTCAAAGCAGCGTTAGCAATGAAAGTAGCCGGCGCCCGGCAAAAGCAAGCTGATATAGGAGCCGCAGGTCACTCGCGGCACTCCCGAAAGGAGTACAAAAAGCGAGTATAACGAAACTGACCTGACAGCAGAGAGTAGTCCTAGAACCTATTGAACTACGTCTAGTTTGCTTCGAAATTTGTTTTAGGTGTATGGTTCTAGAAACCTTCTGCTGTGCTGTTTTCCACTAAATACATTTTTGCTTCAAAAGGATGGCAACACCATGTGTTGTTTTCGGAATTAACTCTTAGTTAATAATGCCCTGAGAAAGCCTGCTTGATATGCAAAACGTCGGAAAACAAACAAAAGATCACCAAAAGAAAAAGTTGAGTTTTTCTGAAATAAGTAAACCAGGTTGCAGCTGCTACAACTAGCCAAGTGTAGAGGAAAGAATGGAATTGTCCGGTTGAACTGCCGTTGGGTGTGAGAGGAAAAATAACGAGCTGCTTACTCCAGTGATTTTGTACGTTTCTTAACAAGCTTTAGGGGCACTTCTATAGACATGTAATCAGGTGAAAAGAAAATTACAAAGAAAAATGAAACAAACTCACCGCCAGCAGAAAAGGAGTAGCGAACTTCCAACAGAACTTGATATATCGCGAAGGATAATAACCTATCATCTCCTTCACGTTCTCGAAAGCTCTATCTGAACCGTAGACCCAGCCGACGCCTATTGACTCCATCAGTGCCAACCACAGCAAGGCGATGCCACTTGCAGCATAATTGTTGAATAATTCGAATATGTACAATCCAGCCTAAAGTAGAGTCAACGGGTTAACTGACACAAACGCATGGTTATAAGTATTATTCATAGTTTTTTCTTTCGTAATTATGCTGTTACAAACACGCCAATTCAAGTAAGTTAGTTAGTTAAGCTTAAGATGTATGTACTTTTGAAAACAGCCAAATCATAAGGCATTGTAGTATGCTGGTCGAGTGAAAAGCTACAATAGTTTATTTGAAAAATTGACATCTTCTGAACGTGATAATTTTAGTTCTAAGCGTATGCAACATGTCAACGACAACACATTAGCCAGAAATATCTCATCACTAGAGTGAACCGATCCACTGTATCAGCTGCTGTCAATACTTTCTGACTTCCGTTCGCATGAGTTTGTGGGAATCTGAGCAATTATAACATTGCCATCCTCAGTACAAGGCATTGCTTTCTTCTTTTTATCTGGTAAATTATTATGTTTTTGTTTATTTGACGCAAAAACCTTCAAAGCTATAAATTCACTGCCAAATGTTTTTTGTGTCACTCAAATTTATATCTCATGCAGACAAAACTTTCAGGACTTTTAGAAAAAGTTTGTTCTTAATCAAACAAAGGATAAAACTTCTTTTTATGTATTTCGGTCGTTCACTTACTTGTACATGTATTATATGGGATGAGTGTTTTATGAATATAACGTTTCTAACTGAACCATAACAACACAAATAAGGTAAACACTGTAAAAGCTACCACGTGTCTACTTACGTGCGTCACAAAGAAAAGACCAATGACGTAGAATATCAGGCATGTCACAGCAGTATAACGCTGCTTGTGTCGTCCAAGTCTTTTCCAAAAATCATAAACTACTGCCATAAGCCCTTCCATACCTGCAAACTGCCACAGAGACAGAACAAACGTTGGAACAGGATAACACTTGGAAGTTTTGCAAGGTCCTATTCATAAACAACAACGCAAGAATCACTGAATACGACCGAATCGATTTTAGCGGAACCTGTGATTTCTGTATTCTTGCTTCAAATAATTTTGCAGAAAATTTTATGCACCCGTTTTCAACGCTGGTAGCGGATAAACGTTTCAGATTTTTTAAAAACAACATGTTTGTTTTGCCTTTTTTGAAGCGGGATCCCACATAATTTCTTCAAATAAGTAACTTTCATAAATTATCACATCTCTTTTCAGAATCCATTTCACACTCATTTTATGACAAAGAAGCAAAGTTACAGCAATTGTAATCTACTGGTTTGTCAATGAGAATCCCACTGGATGGGACTGTGAACTTGATACTCGTCCCACGTCCCACGTCCCACTTGGACGGTAGCCATGTACAGGAGATTGAAGATGTGCTGAAGGAGACGGACAAAGAATTTCCATAATAAGATTAGATTACCACACTTTTTCTATGGGCTAGAAATTTAAGCTGAATAGATTCTTTTATTGTCTTTCTTGTATATAAGAATATTTAGTATTGTTATCGCTAGCATAAAGTAAGGAATTCTAACGTCATACAGCAACAATATTCCGAAGTTGGATACTATTATTACATGTTCATAGCACAATAAGTACTAGACTGAGTCTCAGTGCCATGACGTAGTGAGGCGAGCTCCCCCAAAATAAGGGTTTTTGACCCTTTTTCAGGTGACTACAGTACTAAAACAATGGTCGACCAATTTTCATTAATTCCCGTCACAGCCGTGGATACCCTTATTGGGGTCTTGGGGTGCATTAGCCACGACTCTGTAGAGGTTAGACATCAGACATGCACATGATATAATGTACTTCGTTTTATTAGTTTCGTGGGAATTCGATAGGATGGGTAAGTGACAAGTTGCCATGGGATGAGATATAACAGAAAAAGTGCACTGTATGGGCAAGACTGGCAATCTGTCATGCCTGACATATTTTTTGGGATTAAATGTGTGCAGTTTCTAACAATTTAAATTCATTTTAAATCTTGCAAACGCCTGTGCAGAATTTTGCAGTTTGGTTGGAACGATCGCTGAGCAGACATTGATTCAACACCAGAATAACCGCGGTGTCGATTATAACGCTAAAATGTGTTAAAACTAGAATCGCCGCGGTATCGAAACAGCAGCTCAAAGCCTGTGTGTTTCTGAAAATATTTTATACCAAGGCTATATTTAAACGTTGTCTCAGCATTGTCATGCTTGACTTCTTGAAAAAATTGAACTAGCTCAATGTTTGCTCAATATGTCACAATTTTTGTCCTTTTAAACGTAAGACGTTGAAATATGTGTGGCATTGATTTAGCAAAACAGTAATAATTTACCAATTAAGCCACACATGAACATGAGTGGGAAGATGCATTACCACTTTGTGTTTTTCTTATGAGCTACATAAGATCACAGCAGGCTGTACATTTTAGCGCTATTTACAAATTCTGCGATCCGTGGAAACGACACTTGTGACACTGTTTCTGCACCGTTTTTGCACTGGCATGGAGCAACAAGATATAAACTAAGCAACACCTGCTAACCGATTTCAAGAGAGTAAACAGTTAAACCCCACCACCGTACAAACTCATAGCTATTACGTCAGGTTTCAGACTTGTGAAAATAGCGCAATAAAGCATTTGTCAACTTTCGCTGCTTCTGCGAAGTGTTATTCGCGTCGTTTCTTTTTACTCAAAATTGGCGTTTTAGAATCGTTTTAGGTAATGGTGCTTGCTTGTTCGACTTAATCACACAAGGTTCAGAATTACGCCCACTGAAAACATTGAAAAGTTCACGGCAGCTGTCGTATTGCATTGATTTGATCGAATATGAGAATTTGATGACTAGTATTCCAAATTCTCCTGGTATCTCCATATTTTGACCCACCTGACTATCCACCGTGATGAGAATTATCATGAAGAAGAACAGTGAATTCCACAATTGTGGTACCGGTAGCAACGAAAGTGCAGTTGGATACGTTAGGAAGACTAAACCAGGACCTGAAAGCAAAAGTTAATCATCACACACCATTTGTACTTTCTGTGTTTTAGTGCAACGCTTCATTGCATTAACCAATAGCAACAAACCTGGCTTCCGTTCTATTTTTTTCAACAGAGCGTGATGAACAAACGAAATAAGATTGTATGCTGATGCAAACGAAGGAGCTTTTTTTTCAAAGTCACTAAAAGTGTAGCAGAAAATGCATGTTTTGTTTTTATTGACAGTTTCATTCTGCACATTTCACCATCAGCCTATACGCTTTATGAAAGGATCGTACGGATTCATAAGTGGTCAGCAGCATGGTTTAAGGAGGTCCGTGAATTACTTCATTTAATGAAATTAGTGGGTGCGATAATTAACTGTTGAAGGTATGTAAGTTTTACAACTTTCATTCAAATTCAATGGCAAGCTTCATTCTTATATGACATTTTCATTGGGCAATAATTGTACACATTTGTTTTGGAAAGAGCTTCTCTTACGCAGCATGGTTTGACAGGTTCTGTGAAAGTTACCTGATGCAACTACTTCGGACACGTTTTTTCCAGTGACGTAAGCCATGTTGCCCAGAATCGAAAAAACTGCGAATCCAGCAATGAATGACGTCATTGAACACGAAACAGAAAGAAACACACTGTGTCTAAATAACAATAAAATATATGATAAAATCACATATTGTGGCAATGGCCATTTTCAGAACGTAAGGTGCGAAATTAACCATGGCCGTGATATTGGATTACGGTAGGCCTATCAAACAAATGAATAAAACACTGTACCATATTTGCAAAAAATTAGACAAACTTAAAAACGTTTCATTGTTACGTACTACGCACTTCTGCATAAAAATAAATGTCCGGAAAAAACACTAAGTTTTCAAATGTTTTGTAACTTGGAATTACCATTTTTTCACACTACGTTTTCCTTTAGTTTACCATATACTCGGAAATTTCATCACTTGCATGACGAGAAGCGAATTCCACTGTAATTCAGATTTTGTTTACTCACAAAAGCATTTGAAAATTTTTGGTTAAAAAACGAAAAATGCACAATAATTTATGAAAACAGTTTACACTACAAAGAATCATTGAGTCTATGGCGTAAAAATAAAAACGATAGTTAAACATTAAGATTCGTAAGACGTTTGATTTTTGTATGAGAGTAAGGTTTGCTATTACAAGCAAAACAGTTTAAAAATGTTACTGGGATGTGTTCGTCCGTCAGCTGCTATCAAATTATTAAGCTTTGTGCATCACCACGTTATAACTGTAACAGTGCTGAAGAAGAACTCAAGTCCTTGACCGGCAGTGAAAAGGAACACACTTACGGCCCATGACAAAAGAATGTCTCCTGAAACAACTCTTTGCAAGGAACAGAAGATGGTGAGCTGCAATTTTCGGGCCGTTAGAAGAACTGTAACATTAGCGACAGTCATTAGGTGGTTTGATTTCGAAAACCGGCAGAGATGATTTCGAATCCATCAAAACACTCTTCTGTCCAAGAGATAAAACTACTGGTGTTTAGTGGGTCGCCATGACGTTTTCATTTATTTGTCAAATTCTTCAGTAACAAATTGTCAGGTGCTGATATAGTCGTGTTGTGGCTGGCCCAACATCCGTAAATAAACATTTCTAAACGCTGACCTGTAACAATTCATATCAAATTTGTTGTAACTTCCAAAAGCAACAAGTGCACCAAAGCAGATCAAGTAGGAGAAACAAACTTGGCTGCAGGCTTGAACCCAGATCTGAAGCGAACAAAAGTTGCAGAAAAACCAATGGCAGGTAAAACAGCTCGATATACATTAAAGAGACTAACTGAAGACTTAATTGTTAGCGTTGCAACAGGAAATGCGCAATGCGTCTGTGACAAGATTTTCATCTAGTGGAAAAGATCGCCACAAACACGCAAAATCGTAAAACTCAATGCAAACGACAAACTTCTAATGAGCTCGTATTTAAGCAAGTTTCGGTAGCGCGATTTTTCATTGAAACCATTCAAACAAACTTCGAGCACTTGGACCAGCACTGGTCAAAACGGACCTCTACTTTTTCTGGTGATCTTTTTACCTAAATACAGAGAATGAATAAAGGGAAAGCCTAACCCAAAGCAATTTCGACCGTACTAACAGAAAGATCCAATTTCCATAGAACCATTTTTGATTTTGCTAATCACATTTGCACGAGTTTGCTACTCAACCTTTGCTGTTTTCATCATACAAATAGCTGGTGTGCTATTTCAACGGTTTTCAGAAGTTTCCAAAATGCCGATTTTTGGCAATAACGTGCCGACCAATTACGCTAGAGGGACAATCAAGGTCTCAAAAGATGCGGATTTTCGTCAATTTATCTAAAAACTGGGTTAATTGAAACTTGAAAATTTTTCAAAGGTCCCGATGACTTAACGTTGCCCCACAAGATTTTCAAACTCGAAAGTGCCCAATTTTTCATAACCATTGCTCTCAGGGGTTCTTAACTTTTTTCTCCAATTCCCCACTTTTTAGTGGGCCAACTCTCCATTTCCCACCACAGCATCTTTCTTTGACAAAATCGATTTTAACCCGTGAAGTGTTTAGTACGTAAATGACTTACAATACCTCATATATTGGTTGTTTTTATCATTAAAACAGTCTGTAAATGGTTGTGATTTGTAAAGCAAGTCAACATTTGGATGTGATGTGTTAAATTTTGAAGCAGTGGTTCTACTGTCCGACCGGTCATTCCCCACAGGTTAAGAACCACTGCATCGCTCCTAGAGGATCAGTCGGAGAACAGGTCTCGCTAAAATTAAAAAATGCTGACAGGTTTGTAAACAACCATCTGTTTTAAATCTTTGAATTGAACAAAGACTTAGGAATTATTATAAATTCTCTCACAAACTTACTTGATTTTGCAGTTTTATTTTATGAAAGCTCACTGTTTGTTTTGGCAACCGGTAGTGTTGCCTGTTAACTATGGGCAACAAATAACACTTTTCAATGAGGATACAAGAGTTGCTGAGTGCTCCCGTGAAAGCACTTTGAAATGACATATTTTCCAGATAAATTTGCATGGTAAGTGACTAGTTGGGAATTGCTTCCTGCCTCCCTAACTTTGCGAGTATTAAGGCACTTACGACAGGTTCGGTCAATTTCGTTATATTTGGTCGAAGGTAGTACTTGATTCCTTCCAGAGATCCTTCCAAACTCAAACCGCGGACCAGCAGTATAAACAACACGACGTAAGGAAATGTAGCGGTGAAGTAAACCACCTGTTACATAGACAGTAATGAGAGTCTTGACTAGTATACGTTAGTTATCTAGCAAAACTCAACAAAGTAGCGTACACTAAAACATTTTGAAGATCATTAAATCGACCAGAAAATTCGTTTCTAAACATCATTGTTGAATCATCTGGTATCAGTCAGGGGCTACAAGCTTTACACTATAGATCGTTATTGCATGGTTTTGTTTACTTTTGTGGTAGAAATATGCAAAAGGAACAGTTTTTGGCAATGAAATATTAAATATCTGTCAGTCAAAAGTTTTTGCAAATGAATCGTGAAAAGCACTTTGAGGTTATGCGTAGACCAAGTAAAATTCCAGATGAGATCTTAGCGTTATTTGCAGAACAAATGGAGGTTTAACTTTTCGAATCTTATAATTAAAATTTCTTGTGAGGGGCGAGCAGAGGGCTGGTGATGCCCGGGGCAACTGTTTGATTGTATGCCCTCTACCAATTTCTAATATTGAGGAATGTGAGAAATGCACACATTTGAAATACGTAAACACTAGTGCTGACAAAAAACTAGTTTCGAAAAATTAAATTAAAAATATTTTGCTTTTAATGTGTTAGTCTTTAATAATTTATTTTATTCTGAGGATCTGAGACATACTAACCTTACAATATACAAAAATATCTCTTTTTCAAAAACTCAGATAACTTCATACACAAACACTACTGTATATGGTCCTCTACAACATACAACTTTTTGTTTGTCAAACTTTACACTAGTTGTGGAAAGAAGCTGGCTTCAAACTTAGGATAGTTTGAAACTTAGGACGATTTTAGGATAATTTAGGCAAAATCATTAACTTCTTTGTAACTGAAATAACTATGTCGTTTTCTGAGCACATAACGATTAATGGCTTGTGAGGGAATGGATCCATTTATCTTTGCATAGAACAACTGACATTAACATAATTGTTTCCACTAAAAAAACATTTTAACGTAGTCATCATCAAAAATGTGTAACGTATTATTGCAATTTTCATGACTTGCTTTTCCAGATGATTTGACCCCTTTGAAAATGCAGAAGTAAACGATGATCCACGAAACGGTCAAACAAAGCAACAACTGCCAGTTATTGAATGGGCCAAGATCGTGCAAACCATCTGATTTGCGTAGAACGTATTCACTGCAAAACAAAAACCCAATCATCATATTAGCTTTTATGTTTTTTAACTTAAGCACCAAGATATTTTAAGCGTCGACAGTACTTCCAAAATTCAATAACAGGAAGAACATTTGTGTTGACAGTGGCATCCCAAGCCTCTTTGCTCATGTTTGAAGAAGCATTGTAGATAAAGTTTTCATAAGACAGACAAGAGTTAGTATTCCACCAATTCTCTGCAATTGAAGAATACAGATTTTTGTTACTTGGTGCAAATACAGTAATCTCCCGGTTTCCCGGTTAAGGGTTAAGTTCGCACACGTTTAAGTTCACATCCCAGTTAACTTCGCAAAAAATATTCAAAAAATCTGGATTCAACTTTTTCACTAATTTGTTGGCATTTGCAGTGTGTCAAACATGGCAAAACAACTTGTCATGAAAAAACTTAAACAAGCAACAATATGGTGTTAAAGTTCACCATTTAAACAAGTCAGGAATGGTCAGCTGATCTATGTTATGCTCTCTTTTGCGTTTTGCTTTCAAAATCACCTGCCTTAAAAAGGTATTACTTATCTTCCATCTCTGTAAACCTCCCGACATACGCTCTAAATTTTCTTTTTCGTCTATTCAGACATCAGAGCAGAACGTTTATGAATAACATCTCGCTTCGCCCAGACTTTTGTAATAGTAGCCTCACTAACTTTGTACTGCCGTGCGACGCTTCGTTTGCTTGGAGGATTTGTCTGGCTCAACTTAGAGATTGCTTCCAATATCTGTAACTCATTCAAACGCTTGGCTTTATCTGACATTATATGTCAGAGGTCGGGAACCTATGGCTCGCGAGCCAGATGTGGCTCTTTTTATGAGGGCATCTGGCTCGCTTGATATTTTCTTAACACGATTGTTACAAATTAAACTTCTGTAATTTTCCATCTATCAGACAACAAATCCATCAGCAACATCATGCAGCACCAGAAGTAGCAAGTAGCATTAACAGTAAGAAGTATGCTACTAATGAAAATTCCGACATTTACCATTGTTTAAAATTGTTGCTTTTGCTTAAAAATGTACACGTTTAGGTTGTAAGTTAGTTGCAAAAAAAATTTGGCTATAAATGGCTCTCACGGAAATAAAATTAAAAATATGCAAGTTTCGTGGCTCCCTTAAACCCCTGTTATATGTGAATAGTATAATATAAGTAAACACCATATGCCTTGCTAAAAGGTTAGTTAGCTTCAGTCAATGCAACAGTCAGTCTCGAAACTTCAGCCCTAATGATCAGTAACATGGTTGCCAACCTGTTTTCACCAAAAAAAGCCAGACCTTGTCCAAAAAAAGCCAGAAAAATCCAAATACCAGTTTTAAGGCATATTCACATAAAACATGCATAATCAAACACAAAATAGATATTAAAACTCCTCAGAAACATCAATATAATTATAATGCAATTCCAATCTTTAGAAGCATTTTCTTTCACAGCAATTACACTGTCTTACATTTGTTTCTTATAAATAACATCGATGAGTTGTAGGGCAACAGTAAAATCTTTGCAATATTCTTTGTACCCTGCATGGTCATAGACTCGTCAGAAGGCATTTGTAATGAATATGCAGCTCAGACAATGTTTTGCCAGAGCTAAGCCTTTTCGACTGAAAAAATCTAGAAAAAGCTAAATTTTGTCTGGCTTTTTGGTTTCCCAAAATAGCCAAAGGTCTTCAAAAAAAAAAAATTTGAAATTCTGGCTTCAAAAAAGTTAATTGGTAACCCTGATCAGCAATTCAGCGCCTTCATTTCTGCAGATACATATACAGGCCTTCTATATTACGTAATAATACGCTATTTGAGTAGAGCACAATGCATAATTGCTAAGTTCGCACCTACCAGCTAAGTTCGCACATACTGCTCAGATTCAATTTGCGAACTTAGCTTCGAGATTACTGTAACTAATGCATGGAAGCCCAATTGTCATGGAACTAGTTTCACACATGTGAGATAACTGATATGAAATTCATGGTGAAAAGGCTGCCATATGGTGAAAAGGCTGCCATATATCACCTTTTTAAAACTTATGCGACCTTCACCAGTCTTAAGCGCTTCGTATTATAGAGAAGATACGGGGGCAGCAACTCTATACAGAAAATCTTTTTGGACGACATTCGAGGCGTAGTTCTATTGACTGCCGGACGGTGCGGGTCTTTTCATGAAAGTTGTAAGTCTCTAAGAGAAGGCTCACTGTTTGCATTGGTCGTGATACAGACTTTTTCGTGCTTCAAACTCGCTGACAGCGTGGCGCAAAGAGAACTTTAGCAATTGCAATAGTATTCCATATTCAAATAAACCTGTGCCTGTCGATTACTAAAAATCAACAACAACATTCTATAAAACAAAATCCAAACATCAGCAGCATGAGTGTAGGAAGCGTGTGGGCCTGGCACACCAACTTTTGAGAGCATTGGACTAATAGTACATGTATCTAAAGTTGGAGTATGCTTGCATTGTACTCGGCTTTGGCTTGTTCCCAGCTACTTCCAAAAACCTTCGTCTATCGCTGATCAGCAGTCGATCAAAATCTGAACAAGCAATCGGTAGAAACTTAGTGTGTCATTGGAAGCCTCCTAAGTTTTCTTTATGCTGACGTGCGCACGCCTGTTCACATTGAAAGCCAGTGCTAATGGATTACGGCGATACAACATTTCTAGACAGTGGCAGCTCTAATTGTTGCTTCAGGGTGGTGTAGCGAATACTGCACGAATGCCGAAATGTTATTAACGATTTGCAGTCACAGTAAATCACGTTGAAAGTAGTCAGCATGGAAAACAAACAGGTTATACATTAGTATAGCACTAGCAGTACGATGTGATGAAGACCGATAAAAATGTTTGAATTCAGATTACATAGATTAGATTTGCTGGTGTAGATTTTACAGATAATAACAACTTCACACATCAGTTTGCTAAAAATCTGTTTATTCGATTGTTTTCTACGTTGGTAACGTTTAGGTGCCTGCACTATCAACGTCTTCTCATCAGGGTCAGCACCAGAAAAATTTTCAGGGTAAAGTTCATGAAGTAAGGGCCCAATCCCCTGTAACCTCTGATGACTCTGGATCTCACACTGTACATTTAGATTGGCTAATTAGTTTATCCTATATCACGTAGCGCAAACGTAGGCGAAAAAATGTGTTGAGAAGTTTACGTAGAGGCAACGCAGTGTCTCGAAAAATAAATTTACTGCTAATTTAGCAGAGGCTGGTAAGAAGCCGGTATTTTGAAAATATGTGCCTGAAGCCGGTATTTTGAAAACAAATGCATTGGAGTAACTCCAAAAAGAACTAACGCAGAACTTCTTAAATTATAATGACTCTAGTAGTGAAACTTGTCAGGACAGCTCCTTCAGCGAAGTTCATTTAAATCCAAAACGGGGGCAGATTTTTATTACTTGTAACTTAACAATACTCATAGTCTCTTTGTTTTCTCTCTTTGTTTTCTCTATTCCGTTGTTAAGTCATATTTACCACACTCCTTCGCCTCCTTATCGTGATCTGTGTGAGTATTTTTGGCAATTATCCGTGAATCCAGCGCAGGTGGAGCTGTTGTCTGAACTACTACAGGCTACTGCGGTATAATGCAGGAAAATCAAAATCAAAGAAATTGACAGGAAGAGAGTGACATTGTCGCGACTAGTGAACCTTTTACTCCACTGAGTAAAAAACAGAGATAGGAATTGTGTTCTTAATAAGTCTTACCAATTTTCGTTGATTCAGTGTTTTCTTAAATTTCTTTTCGTGCAAAGCAGTTTCCATCGTGAATGTGATTTATGTACACAAAGTAATCTCTGATAAAATTTTTACCTCAATCATTGTTACTGTCGGCAAAGATATGGATAGGCTGTGTTTGAATGCGCAGTGTGCGTTCACTAATTACTACAACTTGGCCTTCGCCTCATTTCTGTTATTTTTTCGATAAGATTTTGTCACTGTTGACAAAAAGGCCGGAATTTTCACAAAACACATCTGGCAACCCTAGTCACGACACCCCCTGCACCCCTCTCTGACGCCCATGCTAACAGTATCATTTATTTGGCAGTATATCATTATCTTCCCACCCTAAGTGTTTCTATCGTACCTCCGTATTACAAATTAGAGCTGTCAGCGACGATAAAAAGATTCTGACTGGTATCTTGTAGAGTCAACTTTTCATCACTATCTTGTTGTTACTCGTGGTTTTTCAGAACTGGTGGGAATACATTTTTCCAATGGGTGATGACTTCTACTTACCGCAGTGCATCCAGGGGAGAGTACCACTGGTGAGAGTGTGCACGAAGTAAAAGATGGCCCAAGCCATAACGGTAATGTAGTAGATATTACAATATAGTCCAATAATCGTGCTGCCGATGCCGACACCCTGAACAAAACAAATATCAATTCTAAAGTAATTTAAGTATGCATTTTTAAATAGTTTAATGTTTGATTTACCTTTGCTACTCAGTGCAGTCTAACTTAATTCAAAACAACTATTCCAAACGAAACAAATTGAAAATGCCAAAAAAAACTTTAGCTTGGCGGCAAAATTCTGAGGAATCTGCCTGCTTCTTGCTTTCGTCTTTCTGCGATGATTAAAACTTCCAAGCGTATCTATTTTTCATAGTTATAAGCCACAAAGATGGCGGCAAGTAAATCGATCAGAGTTTTCGCGTTTAGCAACGCATCATCAGTCCTTATTCAAACAGAATCGCATCATCAGAATCGCATCAACATCTTTTACTCCGTGCAAACTGAAAATGTATTGCAACTTTCTCGTGCATTCACCTTTATCAGTCACACGGCAAAAGTTTTGAAATGCCAAATCCATTACACTATAGGAATCATTGTTTGATCTGCACTGGTAACGAAGTTGTCCAAGTTACTTGGCGTAATTGCAAAGCACTAAACATTTTGGCACATACCAACCAGTAGAAAACACACTGAATTTTTCTGACCTGGCATAATTAACTGCTGCCGCCCTTTTCTGCGGCAGACTGAGCAGGATAAATTGCGCAAGATTTCGATCTTGCTGATCTTTGCAAATACTGTATATTTGCCAATATGCGAATAGCAAACAAAACACTTTCTGTGACACAATACATTACAAAAATGTCTTTGCAACTTAACTTTTGTAATGCTCAGTACGAATATGCTGTGAACAGAGCGTAAAATCAACTGAGCAAAATCTGTCCAATCAAGAAGGCAAGCTGAACGCAATTTTGACAAATCAGTGGAGGAGAAGTTTTAGTTTCAAAGCGATTTCGGTAAGTTCGGCTCGCGAAAGTTGAAGTCCACATAAACAGATTTTGAAAGCTGTGTTTGAAAATCTTGTTTTTAATCACAAAAATTGTCACTAGCAACACAATCTAGACCAGGGGTCTCCAAACGTTTTTGTCCGAGGGCCACCCAAGCTATTACACATAGTCCGAGGGCCGGACATCTTACATAATGTAAATGTTTCGGGATATGTTACATTCTACCAAATCAGTAAATCTTTTGTAAATATATTATTTTTTCAATATTGACAAAATTTTCCGCGGGCCGGATGAAACGGCTTCGCGTGCGGGATTTGGCCCGCGGGCCGTAGTTTGGAGACCCCTGATCTAGACTGATCAACGTTTGTTACGTGTCCTAATTTGTTTATTTAAGAGGAGTGCATGTCACCTGAAGAGAACGCAACAGGTAGGAAGGAAAAAATGAGCTTCAAAAAAGCTATAGCAAGTAACTTCTACAGTGACTTTCAGTAATTGTAAATCATAATCATAGATTGTTTTTCGAATTCGTAGCATTCAAGGTAGAGATTTTGAAGTAAAACCTTCAATTAAACTTGGATCACTCTAGAGAAGAACTGAAACGACGGTTATCAAGCCCAAATAAACTCACTGTCATTATAGGTGCAATCCTCCACATTTTCACTGCCGACAATCTGGTGTACTGGCCCATGGAAATCTCCAAAAATAGGAGAGGAAACCCGCCCAGCAAAGCGAAGATGATGTATGGGATGAGAAACGCACCTGCGCAATGCGCATGAACACGATGTGGTTAAGGTTTATATGCGTGTTGTGCTGCGAAGGTCCGCCATCATGTTTGCATCGTACAATTGCATATTAACCTCACGCTCACTATCTTATTACCGAAAAAACGTTTAACATATTTTCGCCATTAAACTTTGTTGTACAAAAGAATTTGACACAACACGGTAAACAAATATCGTGTTTGACACGAGAAAAATTGAATAGAAAGTTTAGGAAAATACACATCAACCGTCTAAGTCAGTGGTTCCCAAACTTTTTTGAGCTGTTACCCAAATCAAGGTAGTGATTATGTCTTTAGTTATTACCCTCAATATTTTTTGAGTCGTAAAAAGAAAGCAAACAGTTATAATGCAGATCAACACTGTGGTTTTCGTTCCGCGTTACCCCCTGAAGCATCGCATATTACCCCCAGGGGGTAATTTACCCCCAGTTTGGGAACCACTGGTCTAAGTGGTACAGTTGGTTGAGCACCAGTCACCAAAGCAGGTAAGCTGGTGTTCGATTCCCGGTTAGGTCATGCCAAGGTCTTGAAAAACAATGCTTTAAACGGCCTGTCGGGCTTTGTGCATGGAGTTCATGGGCGGGTGCCAAGGAACAGATGTCAATGATCCGCCACCAGCATTAAGAGCGAAAGCAGCTACGTGGCCGAAATTCAATTTCGAAAAGAAATTAATTGATGTAGTGTACGAAGGAATTCGAGTTGTTTCTTTTCGAAGGTCGGATGAAATTAAAGCGCGTGATGAGGTTGCTTTCAGCATCTAAATATGGTTTTTGTAGCTGTGTTTGGGCGTTTTCGAGTAAGTCACGATTAGACTTGGTACATCAGTTGTTTTATATTATATCGCTTCAATCCAGGTGCAGGGGCGAATCCAGGATTTCTTTGAAGGAACTAAGACCGCCAATTCTCCACTTTGACACGTGACACCATCTAAATGTGCAGCGTGAGATCCAGTAATCCGTGAACTGGATAGACAGTAACTGCCGTGTCCATGAGGGCGTCACTATTGGAAGCTGCAAGATCAACTGTTTGCTTTTCGCGGACGATTTGAAGCTGCCTTCATCTTTCTAAACAGGGTCTCCAACCAGTGATGTAGTGCTGTCGTAGTGTGCCGAAGCTCCTCTACCTCTACCAGTGAATGATGGATCGTTGCTTGCAAATATAAAAAATGAAAGGCAGTCTCTGTGCCTGTGCAGGGCAGCTGGCTGCTGCTGCCGGAACCTATGAAATTGACCTCAGTCTCCTATAAAATTGCCACTACACCCCTGTCTCCAACATACACATCAAGCTCTTGACTGGTTTGCGGCTGCGTTTGATTAAACTACCATGGAAATCAGCGCTGAAAAGATCAAGAAATTATGTCTGCCCAGTCACAAAAGTCTGTGTATGCTGCAAGCAAGTGGCAAAACTCAACAACGGATGGAGACTTTCAAGTACCTTGGGGTGGGTATTCATGAGTGATGAAAGGCAGAACAAGGAGATCAATTCACAGTTGGTAAAGCAAACATTTTTATACACGGGTTTGCAAAACCAGTTACAAGTATTCAGCAAGAAGTAGGAATGCCTGAAGAACTTAAATGTATTCTCAGCGTTCTGACGGTAATTTCAACTACTTTTGGCGGTCGGCAGAACGCGCAGGGTCAAAGCAGAACCGTTTTTGTTTGTCTTGAAGAACAGTTTGTTTGGAAAGTCGCGTCATAAAAATACTCGTCTCGAGAGAGAGTAGATACTCTCGTTTCGAGAGAGAGAGTAGTCGAACTGTCGAAGTATACGTATACTCGGCACTTCCAATTTATTTTATCTGGTCGTACGTTGAGGTTTGTCCTTTATTTGTACTGCAAAAATTTGAAGAAACGGGCGAAACGCGTGCTTTAGCACTTCCATGCTAGTCTCCTGGCGGTCATAACTGAAGTCTTCATTGAGCCACAATCAAAGTTTTCGTGCGTCAGTAACAGTTTGCTTGCTTGAGCAGAACGGCAGTCACTGCCAAGAAGCGCGCTATTTGTGGAATGTGCCACTGCTATTGTTTTGCTGCACAAGTTCAGAGGTACGCGAGCGTTACGTCAAGTTAGTGCGGACTTGGATCATTTTACTGCTGCGCAGTGCACCTACCGCTTGCACGCCTGAACTGTGGCAGTGCGAAATACTTCGCTTTGAACTTGTTTGAAGATTTTTCTCCCTACTCCGTTCACTGCAAGAAGATTACGATGCGACTCATGTAAAATTACGCTTTTGCTGTAAACCTGATCATGTTTTTTGCGGCTACAAAAATCAAAGCGAGCAATGTCGCCCGTAAATTCATACAAAATAGACAAAATTACATATTTTGAGCTGAAGTCTCAAACTACGGTTTTCCCTGAAAAAGCTTTTTTCGTAACTTACGAAAGCACACAAGCTATCAGAGCTTTGAGTCTGTCAAGCAAAATTTTCCAAATGAGCTTGTGCGAGCCAGAGCTGATTCTAACGTCTTACACAGCACTAAAGATCACTGGCGGATTCAAGGCAGAGCCGGATTTACCAATAGGCTATGTAGGCTTGAGGAGCCTCCGTCAAGTAAATCCGTCAAGATCCAACGGGGCCTCCAGCAAACTGTGGTACGCATAGAGTCAGTTGCCAGTATATAATCAGTTCGATAAATATTCGTCAAAAGTGTATGTCTTAATTATTCATGAAATTTGGTTTTATTCACCTAATCAGGTTCCTTGTTGATAAAGCCAGAGTCTTCCAACGAATTTCCATGAATCTCAGTAGGACCGTTGGTCAAGCCGACTATTGTGTTGTGTCGATATACTGTACTCACAGCACGTTTGTTGCGTCCTGTGTTTGGTGAATCGTACCGATTGTTACGTGTGTGTAAATCACGCGAAAGAACTTGTGGCTGTTCGCGTTTGAAATGAACCTGATCGAAGCCTAAAGGTTGTACTGCAGATAAGTGCTATGTGTAGGGCTAGCAGCATGATCCTACAATAAAAACATAGTTGCTTCTTCTGAGCAATACTGTAGTTTTCATAGGTGTAGGAGCAGGCAAATTTTTGGGTGTGCGAAGGAATTTTTCCCCGATTCTCCCAAACTTTCTCGAAAAATACTTCAACACAAGTGACCTCCAAAGAAAAAAAAGCTCTTCATGTCAATTCGGGCGCCATATGATCTCAAAAAAAGCTTTGTCAATTCGGGTGCCATTATTTTCAAATCCAAGCATGTTGGGCGCCATTTTTGCTCAGATTTTCAGGCAGTTTTAGAAGGTGCTCAGAGATTTTGCCCATATTTTATGGGATTTTGCCCGGATTTTCACCAAATCAAAACTTTTGGGGGGGCGGTAGCACCCCCTGCACCCCCGCCTCCTACACCAGTGGTAGTTTCCCTGCACCCCCGCCTCCTACACCAGTGGTAGTTTCCCTGCACCCCCGCCTCCTACACCAGTGGTAGTTTTGTACTGTTTCTATTACACAAAGCTCATTTGGTATTTTTAGACGTGACTTTTTCCATTTTAATTTTCTTCAACAAAAGTCATTCAGAAATCACATTGCTATTGTGTACTTACGCAAGTTTGAACTAGCAAATCAGAGATCTTTATGAGCTTTAGTAGCAAGCAAAAGTCACTTTGCCAATTGGCAATCGCAGGACTCCACCCCAAAGAGACAAATGAAAGGGTAACAGCAAGAACAGGGTTTCTCAAACGGGGCCCTCGGACCCCCTTCGGGGCCACGGAGCGGTTATATGGCGGCTACGAGCAGAGCCTTCATTAAGTAGCTTTGCCGTGATATTGCATAACCCAAGTGTCACGATATATTAAGTATTCGCCAGGTAAACTTAGAAGGGGCCACGGCTCATAAAAGTTTGGGAACCACTGAGAAAGAAAATGGCAAAAGCGCCCTTGGGTCTGATACAGGGTTGCCAGATCACTTCAAATTTTTCAGACGTTTTGTTTTTGTGGACCCCTTACCCTCCTCATTGTGCCCTTGGGCCTGATGCCTTAGATTAGTGGTTTTTGTTTTATCAACCACGTGTACCTTATTTCTTAGCTTGATGGTCACTAACTGCTCAGGAGAAAGGCGTTTCTCAAGATTCAAAAGAATTAAAAATGAATTGAAGGTCGCAATGTTCCAGGAGAGGTTGCCCACACTAAGTACGGTGCATTAAAAGTGACAAACTTAGTCAAACGAATTTCAATGGATACCTAGATGATTGGAAAAAAACTTTTTAATTGTTTACTTGCTGTGTTCAGCCTTACTTGATTCGATGATTGGAACTTTTTGTACGTACTTCAACAATAACAGCATTAGGGAAGTTTAAACCAGTTCCGTCGCCACCGGGAGCATTGTTGGGCTCAGCCCTTCCAAATTTAAAGATGAAACACTGAACATCAGTGGAGATTTTATCAAATTTTCAGAACGCCAGCCCCCCTGTGTAAACGCAAAGACCCCTATTGAACACTTTCTGGCGACGGTTCTAGTTTAAACCTCACATACTTTCATGCAACGGTTTCGTTGCATTCGATTCTTACCAGTCTGAAAAAGTAACAAACACGCGAATCGTGAACCTACTACTTGCAACCATTTGGGTGCGTTTTACTTGATGTGTTTTGCTCGTGTGTGTGAGATTTTGCAGGCCGTGGTAAGCGAGTCGCAACGTGGTCCTCACGTTGTGCTTTAATGTCTTTATACCGCCATACATATGTGCAGTGTATTTGTTTTTTTAGCACAGATGAGAAAAAACAGATGTGAAACTTATAAAAAAGGTAGGCCATGTGTGTTGCCAAATGTTTAAACCGTGATATTTCTGGTTGGTTTGCCTGTGGAAATCAAAAAATCTTGTTCCCGCCACCCAAGTACGATTTGCACAATTCCTTGCCATTGAACCCTTTTGCGTCGAAGGCAGAAACAATCAGTGATCGTGGGGCAATCTAGTAATTATTTATAACTTTTTGTTGACCGTTTTTTAGAGCGTCAATATCGTCATTTTCGGCTGAGCGCAAATTGATTAACGTTTTTATATTTTTACTTCGTAACAATGGACAAGAGGGGCCTCACAAGTGGATTAGCCTTGGGACTCACATCAGCTAAATCCGGCCCTGATCCAAGGGGAAACTCGGTGCAATTTCCTCCACCCAAAAACAATTAATGCGCCCTTTCAAATGGCGCCTCTTTTCCTAAATACATAATTGATGACTTTTTGCTCATAATGCTCCCCCTCTTTCTCAAAAAGCAGGTCTGGAACAGCTTCCGGTTAAATATCAACCTTTAAGATATTTGGATAGTGCCAACCACAGTACATTCAGCAACTGCGATCGTGATTAAGGTTCAAGGCCTACAACTACCTGGACAACTGCCACCCGGTGACCCGGACAACTGCCACCCGACATCTGCCCCCTAGGACAACTGCCACTTAGGACATATTAAATTCTCTACGATTATTGCCATTAAAGCCATTTAATCTTCACAAGGTGCTGCTTTCATGTCAAAAATTTTGAAATCACAAATATGAATAACAAGAGTTTGAAACTTGAAATCTTCTTCCTCTGACCACTTTTAAACAACCTTCACTTCAACTTCGAATGTCGCATCGATGCCATTCCATCTTCATAAACATTAAGTCAGTGCAAAACTTATTTTTACATTTTTTCACAGCACAAATCTCTCATTATTGCATTGCATTCATACCACGCACTCACCAAAACTGTTTTACTTCCGTGCATTTAAAGTTCTGGATGTGTATTGCTTTCCCTTAGCTTTTGATTTGTCAGTTACATGGTATAGTAATAGGATTGTTGTTTCTCACTTTAAGCTGCACTATGTTGAAGCAAGAATGCGGGAGCGCAGTGGTTCTCAACCGTCGTGCCGCGAGACCTCCTCTACGTGCCGTAACGCGATAGTCTAAACCAGGGGTGTCAAAACTCATTTTCACTGAGGGCCATATCAGCATTATGGTTGCCATCAGTGGGCCAGTTGTAACAGAATTAACCACAAAAAGCATTAAAACGGAATAACTTTTCTGAAGACAGACGTTAGGTCAGCAAGATGACTAAGATAGCGAAGTTATAACGTGGCAAAGAACTTCGTTCGCCTTTGTAAACAGGTATAAACTACTACAGTTCCAAAAAATAAGCAGGCTGAGGCTTAATATTTGACTTTCGCGGACCACATAAAAAGACGTGGTGGGACACATTTGGCCCGCTGGCCACAGTTTGACTCATGTGGTCTGAACTGAAACTGTTAGCTCGTATGTTATGTGTAAAACGCAATATTCTAGGTGGCAGTTGTCCGGATGGCGATTGTCCTAGGTGGCAGTTGTGTGGTTGAAGTTTTCCGCTGGCAGTTGTCCTAATACCCGTGACTGAAGTATCGAAACGACCGCCTGCGCTTTACTTTCTAAAATGAAAAATTTCCAAGCTCCACAAATTAAGTCCGGCTAATTTTTATCTATGTTGTCACCAGCAACCATTCCGTAACGGTTTTTGTTTGCTAATAGAGCTATGTGGTACCTTACAAATGCTGTTTGATGTTGGCGATAAAAACTGGATCATAACAGCAAACGTTTTAAATCTGCGATATGGGTTTGACACTTAGAAAACAACCTGCACTATATTCTGTACAATAGTGTTATAAAAGATAAGTTATGTCGCCGACGTTTAGCGTGTAAATGAGCTCACATGCATCCAGAGAAGCAGAAAAGAATGTCCAGTGAGATTGCACATTTAATGGAATGCTTGATTAACGTATACACGTAGGCAGGCCCGTCGACAGGATTTAGCAGCAGGGGGACCAAAAACCAGATGGAGGGGCTAAAAATCAGAAGCGGGGCACATTTTTAAAATACAGTATTGGGTGTATGCAGCAACCGGGGGGCCAAACGTAAAATGGGGGAGCACCGATTTCAAACGGGGGCGGGGCGGGCACCACTGCCCCCCCGCTGGCGACGGCCCTGCACGTAGGGCGCAGGTGTGCAACTGCGCAGAGGCTAGTGACGATTGAACAATATACACAGCAGTGGTTCCTGTACGTTGATTATAAGCGAATGTAGCTTGCTGATTACTGGAAGGATTCTAGACTACCCATCGGTTCTTTGTATAGATATGCATGTGTGATTATACATGTGAGTAGGTTTCTAGTCATTACAACTCCATTAAATTTGTGAAAAAATACACTAGCCTTGGCTAAATATCAGACGTTTAGATTACAAGCTGAAAAGTAAACATTTGTTATTTTAGAAACGTTTTAGAAAAACAGCACGGTACCTCCACCATATGCGTATAAAATGTAAGGGAATCTCCATATATTGCCAAGACCAATAATAGCTCCGAGATGAGCTAAAAAAGATTCAACTTGATTACCCCACGTTTTTCTGAAAAATAATAATCAGTAATTTAGAGAGAAATCCAACTCGCTTACAAACAAAAAAGTTTAAAATAAAAAACCTAAAAGCGCAACAGTAGAAGACTTACAAAAAAACGAGAAAGTTCTGTTGGATAAGCCAGTCGACACATCTATCTGGCTGTCACTAAATTTGTATCCTGCAATTACTTTCTTTAATTTGTAATGCTACTGGTCGAATGCAACCGTAGTCATTGCAAAAAGCACCTTTTTCATTTCTGTATTTACGCATTGTAGTCCTTTAGTATGTACAGTACATACAGGCTGTGATTACACAATGGTCAACTCACAAATCTTTTTAGTTGTTCGCAGTATATATATATATAATAATAATTTTCGGTCGAATTGACATATGGTTATCACTGGCACACGCGAAAAAAAGCGAAGATTTTCAGTTATCTTACCTGATTTTGACTTTGCTACCTTCAGGTCCATCATTCTTTCTGCTCATAACCTTGGAATCCATTTGTGTCAACGAATGTGAAAACTGCTTGCTACGGCAAAAACACGGAATCTAAAGCGTTGTGCTGAAATATGAACAAATTGTTTAAGCAAAACCATTACGTCTGGTTGCAGGTATTGCATCAATACTAATATTTACTTTTGCAATGTTTCCAAAACCTGTTTTGTTGCTGCAATGACTTTGTATGTCATTGCAGCATACAAAGTCATTGCAGCAACTGAAGAAAAGAAGTTGAAAATCCGTTAATTGAGTTGGGTTGCAAATTATTTTCTTGAAAGACTTTAACACACTTGCCGCAATGTAAGATATTTAGCAGATATTATTTGCCACTAAACTTAGTAAAACAAAACAAGACTTTTTGTAAGTGCAAAATATCTTGCATTGTTCAAATTTTCTTGCATAACGCTTCAAGGCAAACGGTCACAGTACAACAAATTACTTGATATTTTTCGCCAGGAGTTTGCCACATGCATCTGAACTCATTTAAAGCTCACTGTAGTTGGCCATGTGGCTGCGGAAAGAATCGGTTGTTTTTTATTATGTAATAGGCGTCACCGATATCTAAGTCAGCTACTTTTACGGTATACCCTTTTTTGGGCTGATTATGTTGCATGCAAGGTACCGCAGGTTAAATAGAGGTAGTTGAACTCAATGTATACGGGAGAATCAATTGTGAAGATCTCCACTAACGAATATCTTTATACTCACAATATTTTAGACTTCTCCAGGGATCTGTATGTCTAATGACCTTTCATCAAGTCTAGACTTCCAAACCTGTCCTTAAGTTTAGACCTCTACGCACTCTTTGGTGTAAGCCACGGTTTCTCAACCCGAGGCCTCGGCCCCCTCTGGGGGCCACGGAGCAGTTCTCCGGGGGCCACGAGCAGAGGCCTTTACTTACTAAATACTGCAGCTCTGCCGTGATATTGCAAAACCCTATCGATGAGCAAGAGATCACAAGTGTTGAGAGTCTTTGAAAGGGGGCCAGAAACCATGAAAGGTTGAGAACCACTGGTGTAAGCCATTGAATCTCAGAAATTTGGTATTTGTTTAATAAACCACAGAGCGTGAGTTGTCAAAAAGAACTACGTTTATTTTGCAGCAGAAGTCTAACAGGCTGTGACTTTCGAACGCGTAATAACCTACAGCAACTTTTGTTCCAACCTATTTTAACTTTGCTCGAATAGCGCTTGTTTACTTTTTCCTTCAACTTTTTCCCTCTTCGACAGCGCACATAATATACAGACGTTTGTGTTCAGTTTTAATCAGTTTTAATCTCTGTCAGGTTGAAAGTGACATGGTTTTGCAGCATTCACTTACAACGGCTAACTATTTTCAAAAAACTATACTTATATCTGTAAAACCAAGGTGTTAGCTTGGGCATACATTCTTGCTGAAATCAGTGACCACAAACTAAAATATCGAAACAGTAACTACACAAGTACAGTTTTCTAACATGCTGATGCAAGCTACCGGATGGTGCATGGAACGTTAAAGCGTTTGCTGATCTTTTGTCTTGTCAGAGTGCAAAGCGCTGTTCATGCCGGAGCAGAATTGCAAAAATCTTTGCTAAAAACAAACTTCAGCGACCCCGGGTATTTTCCGAAACCAATGCGTCACGCCCCATTTACTTGAACTAGTGTGAACTTCATGACTGCTGAGCATAGCACTTTTCCAAAAAACATGTTTTGCCACGATAGGTATAATGAAAGACTTCAACCGTTTACTGACCAAACTGTTTTGAGCGCGACCCAAATCTGAGTTTGGTGAACACCTGGCGACCCAAGCCTCAACCAACGTATGAAAAAACTACTGGATGTGTGGATGATTTTTGGCAGCAAGTTTCTAAGTTCGTTTTTACTGTCAGCAATCTTCCACGGCTCTGCAATAAGTTAAAAAATAAATCTTACAATGAATCATCTTTTCTCAGCATATATAGAAAATTTATATCAAAGTTGCTGCTACGGCATGTTTTCGAAGCATTTCAATTTTCATGCACAATTTAATATACAATATTCAGAAACGCTCACTAACCATATCAATCAATACAGCATAACGCAGGCAATTTTCATTCGATTTGCATATTACATCAGACGCTTACAGTACCTTAAAATTAATTAAGTTTTCATACCACTCAGGATGTGCACGTATGGCAAACATTTCCTTCGCAGGATTTTTAACACCTTTCACTTTGGCAGACGTCGGAAATATCTGACACCATCAATTCTACATTTTTCAACCGCTGAAGGCCACGATATTTTTTCTAATAGGCTATAGCCTAGAGCCTCAAGATCCAAGGGGGCTTCCAAAAAACTGGGGTACGCATCAGTGGTGAAAGTAGAATAAATTTCTTGCCGGAACGATCCAGTATTTGTCAATACCCTCCCAATATTTCAGCCATAAATGTAAATAAGCAATCAAGAGCAGGTCTACTTTTGGCCCACCCTGTATCGTACAGTTTACAAATACAAAAAACGTACGGTACATTCTGAGAAACACCATCTCAAAATCAACCAAAAAGCGTCAGGCTATAGGCTACTTGCACTATCTCCGAAAGTGGTTCAGGCAATGCAACTTGAGTAACTTGAGTTGTCTAAATTTAGCACCTCATACTATAGCCTACTTACTAATACTGTATTTGCAATCTACATACCCTAAAATAACAAACCTGATACAAATACTTTACATCGTTTGCAGGGACCTAGTCTGTTTTAAAGGGGGCTCTTGTGAAAGGTTTGCGATTGATGTCATACAAATTAGTACTACACGCAGGACCGGATTTAACTGATGCGAGGCCGTAGGCTAATCCACTTGTGAGGACCCTTCGCCCATTGTTGCGAGGAAAAAAATGGAAAGCGTCAATCAATTTGCAAAAATCGGAATATTATGCTCTGAAAATACGGTCATTAAAAAGTTCTCAATCATTACTGAAGTGCCCACGATTTGTTGCTGCCTTCGACGCAAAAACGTTAAATTGCACGGAATTGTTGGAATCCCACTTGGCTGGCGGGAACAGGATTATTGACTGCCACAGGCAAACCAACCGAAATGGCCACCGTTGAAATATTTGACAAAACACATGGCCTACGCTTTTTATAAGAATCACATCTGTGTTTTCTTATCTGTGTCAAAAAAAAAAGAAAAAACAAACACACTGCACCTATATAGTATGCGTGGCTGCATAAAGACTTTAAAGCACAACGTGAGGACCACGTTGCAACTCGCTTACCACGGCTGTAAATATCTGACACACACGAGCAAAACACCTCACGAAAAAACGCACCCAAATGGTTGTAACTGTTAGGTTCACGATTCGCGTAACTTCACTCCCCAGGTGAAATAAGCAAGGGATAAAAATATGTGGTTGATTCCTTGCTTATTGCACCTGTGGAGTGAAGTTACTTGAATGGCGATATGCGCAAGTTTGAAACATCGCAAAAAGAAGAAAGCAGAGCCCAATCGGCTGATTCCTCTAAAGCCTATATAGAAAACCTTCTAGAGCTTTTACTTGTTCACTATTCGCTTGTTTCTTACTTTTTCAGACTGGTAAGAATCGAATGCAACTAAACTGTCGCGTGTAAAGATATGGAATTAAAAATCAGAACCGTCGCCAGAAAGTCTTGAATAGTGGGCTTAAATTTTCGCAAGGGACTTGACATTCTGAAAGTTTACTGATTTGTAGTGTTTCATATTTAAATTTGGAAGGGCTGAGCTCACCAATGCCTACCGTGGCGACTGGGCTGGTTTAAATTTTGCTTATGCTGTCATTATTGAAATACGTATAGAGAAATAAAAAGCTACAATCATCAAATCAAGTAAGGCTGAACATAACACAGTGGGCAGTTAAAAAGGTTTTGTCCTGCCTTCTTCATAACAAAATTATCTAAGAATTCATCGTAATTTGTTTGCCCAAGTTTGTCACTTTTAATGTACCGAATGCTTAGTGTGAAAAACCTTCCTAGAATATTGCGGCACTTTAATTCATCTTCAATCTTGAAAAGGAACTTTCGCCTGAGCAATTAATGACCATCAAGCTAAGAAATAAGGCTTCGTGTGGTTGCATAAACTAAAAACCTCTAATCTAAGGCATCAGACCCAAACGCGCTTTTGTCATTTTTTGCTGTTTCCGTGTCTCGTTGGGGAAGAGTTCTGCGGTTGCCAGTTGGTAAAGTCGCTTTTGCTTGCTATTCAATATCATCAATATCTTCTCTGATTTGCTTAGCATGGGAGCAGTACAAACTTGCACAAGCACTCAATAGCAATCTGATTTCTGAATGACTACTGAAGAAAATTCAAATGGAAAAAATCACATCTAAAAATACCAATCGAGCTATACGCGACACAAACGCTGACAAAACTACAGTATTGCTCAGTCACCTAAGGAACAACTATGCTTTTATTGTAGGATACTGCTGCTAGCCCTACGCATAGCTCTTATCTGCAGTACAACCTTGCTTTGATCAGGTGTAGTGACGTAACTAAAAGTTTGAGCCATGGTGAAACTTAGCTGAAGGGAGCCCGCTGGCTAACACTCAGAAAATAGTTGAGAAACAATAGTAAATCCGGTATTGAACGGCTATACAAAAACCCAAAATCACCGGAAAACACTCCGAAAAACGCAAAAAAACAACAATCTGCTGAAACCAAAAGAATAGTAAATACCAAAATACAAGCTACGTAGGGGCCCGGTTTTTACATTTAGCTTGGCAAGGTGGG
>Ga0210059_1001623_pt1 | contig 34258 bp, 16 predicted proteins | sample Ectturendosymbi2_FD_188042 | JGI IMG/M metagenome (GOLD analysis project Ga0210059, IMG submission 188042) | Ecteinascidia turbinata endosymbiont from Florida, USA - Sample 2 (SPAdes) (version 2) | ecosystem: Host-associated > Tunicates > Ascidians > Unclassified | place: Key West, Florida... | reverse complement strand
ACTTTTAGTTTTCCTTTTTTCCTGCTGAGACACAATAAATGGATGCTTCTATGTTAACAACTGCTGTTTTTGAGCTCGTGAAACAGTTTTGTGCTACAGAAATTGGTAGGCCTAATGCAGCCAATGCTGTCAGCGCTTGCGCTGATCAGCCTTAGCAGACAAAATAAATGCAATTTTTCGGATAAAGTGAACTATCGCCAAACACAATCTTAAACATGCATAGCCTAGTGGACGAAAGGTCTGCAAAAAGTGGTGAGATGGTTTTTGTACCCAGAAGATAACCCAGATTCCTACTGAAACCTAATTATTAATTTTTAGCCCATTTACAATGTTCCTTGAAATTTGCATGCAAATTCATTCCGTGGCATTTGCAATAAGTCGACAAATTAACAAGCAAAATATATGCGAAAACAAGTAATCTCCTTTGTGCAGGTAATAAAGTTTTTGTAAAAAATCAAGCTCAAGGGTTTTTTTTTAATCCAATACCCCACTTGCGTACGCCCTTAGCACTGAATATAAACTAAAACATCAGCGCTCCAAGTTAGCATATCGAAGGAAAACACACTCAACGCTACGACACAGCAGTTCATAACTGCAAAAATATCGGGATGAGCGTTCACACAGGAGAGTAAAACTCACTCATCACTATGTCAGAGCATTTACAACTACAATTTTTGCATTAAGTTGACAAATTAACAAGCAAAAAGTATGCGGAAACAATTAATCTTTTCGCAGGTAATAAAGTTTTTGTAACATATCAAACTAAAGTGGGGGGTTAACCCCAACTCCCACTTGTGTACGCCTTTGGCAGACAATATAAAGACAATGGTTTCGGACAAAGTGAAGTATCGTGGAACACGATCTTAAACATGCTTAGTGGACGAAAGGTCTGCAAAATGTGGTGAGATGGTTTCTGGACGCAGACGATAACCCAGATTCCCACCAAAACCTAATTATTACTTTTTTAGCCCATTTAAGATGTTCCTTGAAATTTGCATGCAAATTTATTCCGTGGTATTTGCATTAAGTCGACAAATTAATAAACAAAAGTATGTAAAAACAATTAATCTCCTTGCGAAGGTAATAAAATTTTTGTAAAATATCAAGCTCAAAGGGGGTTTTTAACCCCAACCCCCCCCCCCCCCCCCCCTTGCGTACGCCCTTGCTTCAACTGTTAGGTCTTTTCTTCGGAAGCTTATAAACGTACATGTCAATCGATAAAAATCGATGCGACTTGCTAGCAAGCTTCCTCCAGAACGAAAGGTTTAGGACTGAAAGCAACTATGCAAGAAGCCAAACTGATACAAGAAATGTTGCCAAGCCAATGAGTTGGCATGCAAACGTTTAAAGGTAACTGATCGAAGTAAAAGGCTTAAATTCTACTCAAAGTTCCTGCTTGTAAACGGTGATGAGTAAAGCATACGAAAAATTTGCACATACGTGCGGACCTGCCTGAAAGGTGTTGGGATTTTTAATCGTCACCTCTAAGAAGGGACAGTTTAGAATTTAGACTGATGTGAGTAAGCTCTTGTTGCACCACATAGTTGGTTTAGTATTTGTCTGATAATGTTACATTAAGTTCCAGGAGGTTGTTATGGAATTGTAAAAATACGTTTCGCAATGAAACATGCCAGCTGAGTGGTTGTAACAGAATAGAGAATGCCACGGTAAGATCAAAATGAGTCAAATAGCGAGTGTTTGAAGTTAAACATTATCAGCATACGGAGAAAACTCCTACCTTTGCGTGATTCGGTTACCAAGACCAGACGTACAGTTGAACTCGAATCACTTCCAAGTCGTCGATGCAAAACCGTAGGCTATTAAAGGAAATGTCGGCTACGCAGTACGCACAATGAGTGATAACGCTTTGCATGGTTGCAGGCCCGTAACCAGGGAGCGCAGGGGGGGCGAAGACCCCTAGAAAATTTTTCGCCCCCACTGGAAAAATATGTTGGACATAGTTTGAAAGTATTGGACATAGTTTAAAAAATTTGCGCCACTCTCAGAAAACTCTTCGCCCCCTGGTGTCCCAAGGTGGTTGCGGGCCTGCTTGGTTGTATAATTTCCAAAATGCAAGTTAAGTGCAGCTACGATCAGTCGGTTTGTTTTGTGCCAAGAGTTTTTAAATGACTGTCTCAAAGTTTTGATGTTAGAATGCCTTCATTTGTCTCCAACTACTGGATCCCTGTATTATGATGGGTGAATGACGCTATAGTTGGGGCGCTGTTAAAATGTTTTGCTCCTATCAGTGTTGGTCCTGTGCAAACACCGATTCTGTAATGCACTACTGTATGGCTAACCATTTTTGTACTTTTGTGCTGTACGATTGTGCTTGTGATATGGACCACGAGTCCGTAATAAATCAATTATTATTATTATTATATGGTGAGGTACCGCGCTTATTTTTATGCTTTGATGAGGCGATTAGATTCGACGACCATGCAGTGAACTAAGTAATGTAAAAAGGCGCTTCTGCAGTGGAAAAGATAAACAACAACAAACAGTTTGTTGCCTTGACTATTACACAGTTGTTAAGGAATTCGTTTTGAGTGCTCCTTAATATGCCCCTTATAATGTCAAAAGTTCAGAAATGACTCTGAAACATGTTTTTTTTGAAAAAATTGTCTTTGGTTTGTTCTGTGTGAAAGGCGGCCCATGAAATCGAAAAAGGTGAATCCAAAAGGACCGATATTTTGTGCAGATCTGATAGAAACATACCTTATAAAACGAAGTTGAAAACTTAATGCGCCGCTTTGCTTTTGCGAACTTTTTTCGTTATATGAAGAAGTTTACATTTCTTTCAGACTCTCTTTATCGAAATAGTGTTGTCCCTCATTATTTGATAATGGAAAGTAGGTCGGAATGTAAAAATTTTGTTACTTAATGTACGTATAAATTTTTTCTCATGCTATGCCTCGTATGGAATGAACTTCGTCTTTTAGGAAAATCAGGTTTTTAAATGCGCCTTTTGTTTTCGTTTGCATTGGTTTCCAAGTTGTGAATCGATCCGTCGTCGTCACATGTCTCTATGCCCGGAGTTTTCGAGCTGGTCGGCAGGTCGTGAAATCAGATCAAAACTAAATAAAAGCTTTACAACCTTCTCGCAGAATTTAATCTCAAATACTATCATGTGTGCAACATGGGAAATTTGAACGTTCGTTTAATCCTATTTCAATGTGTTCTAACTCTAAGTAAGTACCAGTAAGTGTATTGTTTTTTAACAAAATGATGGTTAACACATTCAATAAATCAAACAGCATTGCGTAGAACAGGGGTGGGGTACCTGCGACCCGCGACAACGTTTATGGCCCGCATCAGAATTTTCTTTACCAAATTTGAAACGCAACATCGCGTCAAAATGAAACACCACGATAAGCAGGTACTTAAGGTAGGATGTAACAAGAAGCATCCATCCCTCATAGTAAGATGAAGGATGAATTTTAGGGTACAACCTGTTGTTATTTCCGGCCCGTCAGCAATAACGCACAATTTATGTGGCCCGTGACAATAAATAGGTTCTCCACCCCTGACGCAGAATATAGGCTAATGCAGAAGCTATAGCATAATTTAAAGCAAATTTGTACACATTTACTGGTTCCTTTGTCTCAAAGGTTTGGTGAAACACCATGAGGTCATCTAGTCCAGGGCTTCTCAAACTGTGGGTCGCGACCCCAATTGGGTCGCGAAATGTAATTTTGGGGTCGCGAAACAAATTGGCTTGACGAATCAGACATAACAATTTTTGTAAAATTTACAAGAAAATTAAAAGCAGGCCTGCAGTGAATCGATTTCTACTGCATTTTTAATGTCAATGTCGTGCTTTATGCTATGAGTTGTTTACGAGGACGTCTGTCTGAGCTATCAAATGATAATAATAATCAACCAAGCACAACAAGTTATGCGTTGCTACGTCATGATTGCTTTAACCTACTGACCAATGCTGACCTTATTGCATTCATTCCGACCCGGAAGGAATGCTGATGTTTAGAACTCTAGGTCTAGTCTAGGGGCTCAGCTAACTGCTTTGAGAGCACACCGACTAGTCTCAAGACTAAAGTTAAAAACTTCATGCAGTACACAGTTTCAGAAGCACCTTGGACTTTGATTCAGGAAAAACTGCATCCACAAACCAATGAACCGTACACAGTTGATATTTTAGGAGGCCACACACCTGCCATGTCCATATTTTGCGGATTTATTAAACGACAAAAGTTTGCAATTGGAATTTTCAAAACAGAGTTTATGTCATGTTTGGATAAGAACAAGAAATGAATGCTCAGTCATTTCTGATCTAACCATTCATAAACTCAGACTTTTACACAACATATTAGCGTGAAGCGGTATTCTCAAAAGTGATAATCATGAAGTTCAAAAACTGATCCTTTTTGAAAAATGTTAAGAATGCCCTTCTTCCTGCGTTGTCTTGTATCAATCGACGAAAGGATGATCTGTGTAAAAATTACCAAGTGCATCCATCCCATTAGTTGTGCTTGACAATTTCTATGAACTGAATTGTATTTTTGTTAATTTTTTTCGCCTTACTGTTGCCATTAGGTGGTAGTTTTATTACTGTTTAGCTGCTTTCGTGGATTGTATGCATTTGTATGATTTCGCCATAAACATAAATGCCTATTGAGATTTGTGATAAAGACGTTTACACGTATCATTAACATCTCTCTAGGCTATCCATCAAGGGGTCGCATAAAAAAAGTTTTATAAAATGGCGCCGCAGAACAACAAAGTTTGAGAAGCCCTGAGCTAGTCTACCAACCCTGTATTTTAATTTGCAAAACTTGCATGCTTTCAGCTCCTGAAAAATTTTATGCTTCTGTTAGTCGTTAACTGAAACATTTGCAAATTGTCAGACGTCAGTTGTCATCAATTAATGTCATGTTTGCCTCAAACGCGATGTTAGACAGACAAGTGGATGCTGGTCAGCCGATTTGTAATCGGTATTCTTAGCTTAAACGAGTGCAAACCAGAAAACGTCACAACACCATTACAGGACCTCGACAAAATTTCAACAATTTTGTATTTGTGGGAGCTGCGGCTGAATGCAAAAGTAGATTGTCAGCAGAATAAAAAATTTCACAATTAGCGAACACGTCGCATTTGGTTTCGGCCTTCCTACCACACGTGGTAAGACTTTCATAGGTGCACCGAATTCTAACTCCTTGTGTTTGTCGTGGAAATGACCTATATGATTGACAACTTGCAGCAGTTTGAAAGGCAACCGTGAGGGAAAGCTTTGATGCAACTGGCATGTATAAGAAACTGCTTCAGACATACTTTTATGAACCGCAAACACGAAATACAAATGCAAGTTTATGAACTTTACTGACAGAAAAGCAACACAACGCTGCCTTTGAAAGTTGCTGTTTTTTTCCCACAATCGCTCTGTGTCCCGTTCTGATGTAATGTTCTCATTTTTTGTAGAGCCCCCTGCTCTTATTGCTGTTCCAGTTTCCCTGCACTGCGAGCACTAACTACGACGTTTCTTTGTGAGCACGTAAGTGCGTACATTGTTTACGACATGCTAAAACAATTGCTACGATTTTAGCGATAGGTTTCGTCATCAAGCGAAATGCTTGAGCAGAACGAGCAAACATCCATTCAGGGAATTTCGAGCAAACGATGGTTTACCGCCTTCGGCTCTGCTCAGTAGAGCGTAAGAAAATCCAACGTGACCATGCTCGTGAAACTCCGCTTGTCGTGAAATAATGCGGCTGCAGCCCTACCTGAAGCGGTGTTGTTTTAATCGAACAAGAATGGGACGGCCGTTCCTCCTTCAGGCATATAGATGGCAAGGAGATCTCGAGCAAACTCAACAGAAACAAGCAGCATGAAATTAGCAGACAGACGTACGAAACGTAAATTATTCATGGCCTTCATTGTCAAGCCTCAATCATCGAACGGAAGCTTCTGACCCACATGCTTGAAGTGGCGATGACGAAAGTACAAAGCTCTCGCGCTTGGGCGTGAAACAGGCTGAGCTATAACCAGACTACCGCAGTTCGGGACCAGACAACTGTATCGCGGACAAACGCCAGCTGCCTTGTCTGTTTTGCCAGACGTGTAACAGCAAAGGCAAGCGCGCAGCAGTTCTATTTCACACCGTAGCGGCTTGTGGCAAAGACAGTAGAAAAAAGCAAGTTCGACCTTTTTTGTTTTCACTAGGCGTTGAAGGTTGTTTTATAAGTTGGTGCTGTTACTCCAACTAAGTTTGTATCGAATCGCACTTTGTAATTTCAGGTTGTTCAGTTGAGAGCTCTTGTATGTGCTATACTTGGGTTGTCTACATCTTTAAGGTATTGTAAGAACTGTTTAACCGTTGAAAGTAATTAACTTTTAGAACCGCAAAATGACTGCAGCAATTGTAGATACGAGTAAATCTTGGCCCTTTGCACAAAACGTTTTCCACGTCAAAAGTTTACGCAAGATAGGAAGACGTGATATAAAGAGATTTTCTGGCGACACTGGCATGACAGGCCGCAAAAACAATCGCTCATGCGTAACTTAGTGTCAAAGTTCGACCCGCTTTTCGGCCTTGAGGCAACGGCGAAGCGCTCGAAATGCTGTGGTGTACGAGCTGAGGTTGTCCTTTCCTGTATGCCGCAACAGGGCGTCGTGTTTTGTTGGTATAAAACGACAGTATGCGGAAACGCGTGCAAACTTGGTTAAGTGAGTTGAGTTTTGACAACGAGCAAGTTGATGTGGTTGCAATGAGGAAGTGCGTTATCATACGCGAGCGAAATTACTTTGCTTGCGAAAAGCTTTCGTCATAACGGTAGCAGCAGACATGGATGATTTGAGCCAAGTACACAAATGCATCCGAAAGGCCGTTTGTTGCGCTTATTTCGTATGCTGAAATGCTACAGTAATTCGTTTCTCACTGCGCTTTTGCTCATCTTCTACTTGAATCTGAGCCCTAAACCACGTATAAAGGAATAGCCTAAAAAGGAATAAGCGAAGCTGCCCGTTGATAACATTAAAAAAACTTTGTACCAAGGGCTCCCTCGTGTCATGGCTCATGAGAGAGGTCAAAGCTGGCAAAGTTACGATTGAGCATCGCTTGTACAATCTGGGGCATGGGCGTCCGCAAGGGGGCAAAACGGGCATTTTCCCCCCTGGAAATTGGGATTAAGAACCAAAAATTTCTGGAAAACTGGAAGTCAGTAGCGTAATACTGATTAATTGATTTAATTCTTGCAATAACAGTTAATTTGCCGGTATGACACTCACACTGCACAAGATACAGGTTCACTGTTCTGGTGTCATGCAGTGATGAGCTTGCAGTTCGCTCATTTCCGCTTTTTCCTACAGAGTCAGGTTACGAAAGTTGCGTGCGGATTGTTCCACTGTTAGTTTTTATTGCGTAACAAAAACATGGCCACAAATCTTCAAACGTTTACTTCAAGTTATGGTAGCACGCGTTTTGCGCATGTGACTGTTGAACGCAGACGTCTTGGCAGGTAATACAGAGAGACAGTGACTGCTGCAGTGCCGGATTGAAGTAGCGCGGGGCCCGTAGCATTTCAAGAGCGCGGAGCCCCAAGTTAAAAAAACACCTCAACACCTGCAAAACATAAAGTGTGTGAGCAAGGCATCCGTGCTACTAGTTTTAATCTCTGCATGCTCTATCCAATTCGCATCGTGAAATGACTGTCTGAGTGTATCGTGCTGACCACCAGTGTTGCCAGATGGTTGTGACCTAAATCTGCTAAAAATGGTGTCACAAAAAACTGCTAGATTTTGCTGAAAGTCTTGACACAAATTTTAAGCAAAAATCTTCTAAAAGCAGTGTAGTTCTGTTAAAAAATCTGTTATTTTCGAGATTATTGAAAGAAACCTATAAAGTTATACAATATATTAATTTTTCATCTTGCACTCGCTCTCCATGAGCATAGGCTGAAGGTGTCGATCTTGATCACCACACTTTTCGGCCCACAATTTTCCTTCAGTCAACATTTTGAGCAACGTAACTGCAGCTTACCTCGTTTTTTGTATGAGTTGTTGAGTTGATATTATTTGGCGATAATTAATATTCAGCAAGAAAAAACACAAATTAGTGCAAGAACGCCAGGGCATTGAAGGAACCGGAATGTTATCGAGTCGATGCCCCTCAACAGTTAAATTAGCTTTGCTACTATCCAGTTTCAACTCGTGGTGTTGCATATATGTGGGAAGGAGCTGCTAGATGATCAACACAGTTGCGCAGGGGGTGCTGGGTCGCAACCGGTCTCTCTCGGTGGATGGGTTGCTCAGATCCGAAAGGATCTGGGCCTGGCAGAGAAAGTATAAACCCAGCTAAAATGAAACTCTGCCCGGGTTGTCATAACCCTTTCGCAGCTAGCAAGCTCTACAAATTGTTTGCAGTGTTTTTTTGCATTTGGATGATGGTTGGTTTGGTACTCTTGGAATCCAGTCTGCAGAGATGTAGCCTTCGAATTTCTTTGTTCACCAGAAGTGAGATGTGGGAACATGACACACAGTTCTTGACGATCTCTTTCAAATGCTTGCATGTTTTTATACAGTAGCACAATGTTCAGCGACAAACAATCTGAACGTAGCTTCAGCCAGGCCAGTTAGCAGCTTGGAACACTTGTTAGTGTGAGACTGAACCCTTGTCTGGTTTCCGTAAGATGAGCGTTCACCGTGAAAAATCAGCAAAGACAAGCAAGGTTTTACTGAAAGAATGATTGATCGCAGGGTTGGATATTAAAATTTTTAGGCCTGAAGCAAACTCTCAGAAAGAAAGATGCCCCAAAACATCGCAATATGTGTGTCATTTCATGTGTACAATAAGTGGTCTTAAAAAGGAGCGCATGACCCTTATATTTGTGCACGTTATATCAAAAAAGGTGCCCCTATATTTTGCACTTGCTATACAGAAACTTTATTCGCGAAAATCAAATTAAATTTTTCGTTCTGTGTGGAATTTTGCTTCTGCGTTAAAGTCCATTTCACATTGTAAGTTGTTTGAAGTCATTTGATTTTAAACTGTTCTTTGTCTACGCCAGGGTTTCTCAACCTTTTTCCTGTTAAGCACCCCCGAGTCATAAAAGAATCAACCCGAACCCCCAGCAAGCTGACAAAATCTACGCGGAGTTTTCAATCGGCACGGCTGAGTTTTCAATTCGGGCAAAATTCCTGGCAGTCTCAATTGCTACTTTTCGCGACAACAGGCAAGCGCTATACGGCATTTTTCACTATGTTCTTAAAACTCCCAACCCACCGTGAAACAGCACCACTATCAATGAAGAAAAATACCACAGAATTGTTACACAACAGGCTACAAATGATACAGTACAAAAAAGCATGTTTTTCTCTCCCAACCTTGACTACACATATTTTTCAGATCTACTGATAAGATTCTCTGAATCCTTCAAAATTCCGGAGATTAGAGTACAGTATTCTTTAAAATTATTACCGGACACAAATTTTAAAACTGAAATTCTGGACATGTCCAGGAAATTTCGGACGTATAGCAACCCTAGTCTATTAGGTAAATTATCGTAATGGACCTTGCTATTGCTGCCAACAAAGCGTAGGCTAAGCTAGGGGGACCAAAGAGGCCATCCCCAAAAAAATTTCTAGCTTATCTTGTGGTTTTGTGCTTCCAGACGCGGTGTCCCAAAACCAAATACTGTTGCTCCCTAATCTCAAAATATTTACCCCCCCAAAATTTTTTGGCTGGCTACGCTACTCCAACAAAATACATTTTTGTGACTGCTGTCGTAACATGAGGCAATTTCTATGTGGCGAAGAACAGTGGCGCATCCAGGAATTTTATTTGGGAGGAGGCAGCCACATGATGTACGTTCGATTGTTCCTTCCATTTACTTTCGAACAGTTGAAATTGATATAAAGCACCAGGGAAAAATATTAGCAAGCTTGTTTCGGGGAGCCATGGTCTCTTCGGCCTCATTCTGGCTGCGCTACTGGTGCAGAAAGGATAAAGCGTTTTGTGAACGTCTATTTACAATTTATCGTTAGCAATCTGAAACAGATAAGCAACATGTCGACCTTACCCCCTCCTGGTAAAATTTCTGCGGACGCCCATGACAATATACATGATCACAACAGAGCCCAGACCGAGATAATTTGGAACACGCAGCCAATGATAAAAAATGAACAATCATTGAAACTACGCACCTACAACTGGAGGTAACGTTTCTGGTTCAAAAGTTAGGCCAAAAAACAGCTAATTGGTAAGGGGCTTTTCTCAATACTTTTGGGGGATTTCCCAAATTAATTTTAAGGTTTTTTGGCCCTAATCTTGGAACCAGAAACGCTAAAAACCCGTTCGGACCCTTCAAAGTCCCGAATAGTAACCAAAAAGTAGCTAAACTAAAAAAAATTGTATGTCATTTAAATGACTCCTGCGGGTCTTAAATCATGAAGAAGCAATACAATTACCCATGGACCTCAGTGCCTTTCCTCTTGGGATTTGCGTATAATTTTTTTTCATTGAGCATATGCACAATTCAGACTTGTTTTGATTGCTGTTGTGCCTTCGATCTCGCCCCATACAATGGGCGATTTTGCCATATCCAGACCTCGACAACTTTGGCACAGCCATTGCAATGAATCGTCTTTGTCATCGCAAAAGACGTCACAATTCCTCCAGCACAACCGTAATGAACCATTATATGCAATGCCCATCGCAAAATATGGCATTTTGATCTCATATCAGTTTACATGCTCCACACCTTTATTCGCGCATTGCAGTGGCCTCAGTGGCCGTTAAACGTTTGAACTGAAAAGCGTAAACAACTAAACATTTAACCTGCCACTCGTTCATCTTCATACAATAGCGTTAACAAAGTGGAAAAAATGAAGACTTGTGAAAAGCATCACGCATTCAAAGTGATCGAATAAAAAGTTTAATGAAGATGCACACCCCTGAACAAACACACTTAAATGTTTCTAATCAAAGCATCACACTTCACGAAATAAGCAATTTATTGCTAACGAACACTTACATTTTTGGGAATGCAATACAAAATTCGATGGGTATTACGGGCGACGCGCAATCGTTTGATACCAGACCGTGCCTGTTTGACAATCAGGAGGCATACATTGGCATGCAATGGACATGAAACGATAATGTTTTTATTGCAGTTAAGGGGCTGTGCAAAGGTGCTTCTACTCCTGTTCGCTGCACAATGAAGTTATTTCACTTGTTTCCGGTTGTCATTATCATCCTTCCGTGAGGCATGAAGCAGTACATCAAAATGTTTGACTTGTTCAGCAACTATACACGCACACCATTTAGAAAACCATCTGGTGCTGCAGAATGTTTGCAAGTATTTGGAAGAAAAACTACATTAATTGTCTTGCACAGTAGACTCGTTTGATGAATCCAACTCCGTACCAAGCATTTTTGGATGTAGAAAGCGGCGGGTTTAGTATCCGTGGGTTTATTAAGCGGGGTCTATTGTATTGGATATTTTAGTATTATCCAACACTACTTTAAAGCATAAAATCGATGAAAACGACATGAATGCGCACTACGAAAATTGCACCAATGATTGCAGGACAGTTAAAGCTATATACCTTGGCGCACATGTTTGCTTTATGATGCAGAGCGAAATGAGCTAAAACCAAGGATTAAAGTTTTGTCTCGGTTAGGATTTTTTGAGAAGAAATATACCAGATAATTCTTTTTTCAAAAGTATCACAGAAAAAGACTTGGTTGTCAACGCAACAATTTTGAAATTATGTTTGTGTCAACAATGTAAATTTTTACGTAAAGTGTGCGACGTTGTCAAAAATTATGTAAAAACTGCATTCCATCCGTAAGTATCCGTAAAGATGACGTAGTTGAATCAATCAGCAAATTGTATTACAGTACTAGGATTTTCCTGATTGGTTCGACTACGTCACCTATGTCGAGACTGTTGAAATGTCGATATGTGGCAAGTCCGAATCATCGCAAAGTTGTGAAAGCAGAGCATGGCAGGTAGATTTTATGAAAGCCTACAACAAACCTAGAGCCTTCAATTACCGGTACACATACAAATTATGCTTCATGATCAACTCATTGAATGATGTTGACGTTCGCAGTGTTTAGTCTGCAATGCAAAAACGATCATTTTTTCAACCATACACGAAGCTGACGACCGTAACTTGATTTTCTTGCTCCGCACATTTTGTTCACACATCACTGTTGCAACTAAACCGTTTGCCTTTTCTTTTCCCACTCGGCTGGTATCAGCAACAGTTAAAAGTTCACTAAAAAAATTATGAGCTACACTAAAAAAATTATGAGCTTCGTCATAAGTCGCGGGCCCAGGATGCAGATTTGGTGCAATCGCCCTGACCATGACCACGGCTTTTTCGGTCTTCGCTTACTTTCTGATGAAAACTTCGAAAAAATAAGTATATTGCGTCATGTTTTTTGACTGGCGCCCCAAGATCTGCATCCACCACTGACTGTCGTGCAGGTTGTAATATCAAGTTTTAATAGTAAAGAACAATACGATGTCTGAACTTGTGTTTCCAGGAAGTTGGTTTTGGGTTTTTTTTAAAAGATCCCCCTGCCGTTAAGCAGCTCAATGCTACTGTGAACTATCCTACCCAGACATGCTGACAATGCGTGTGGAGCATCTTCTAGGGAAGGGTTCTCCAAACTTTTTTACCAGAGGGACACAACCTGCTGCACAGCAGTTCGAGGGCTGGACACATTACGTAATGTGTTTGTTTGTTATGGGATATGTTACATTCTACCAAATCAACAAATGTTTCGTAAATACGTTATTTTTTCATTATTGACAAAATGGATTGGCGGGCCGGGTGACATGGTTTCGTGGGCTGGATTTGGCCCGCGGACCGTAGTTGACATACCTCGGCTCCAAGGTAAAGGTTTCCTTTACTGGTTACTCTTGCAATGTTGTTGCTTTCTAAGACTGTTTCGCCCACCCTTTCGAATATAGCTTTTTGGGTGTGGTTCACAACAGCCTAGGTTGCTGATACCACTTCGCTTTTTGCTGCTAAAATTCTTGATTTGTTCGGATTTGAGCACAGTGAAACAAACGCTATAGCGAAAACTATCGTTTTCCGAACTTACCGTGCTCCAGGCGTAACGCTGCTGTTGAAAAAACACACAGAGTATATGGCTTACGTCCTAATTTTGACCTTGTAATGATGCTATAGGAAAACGTACGTTTTTTTTCCAAGACTTTTTATCTTTAGACGAAATTGCTGATGAAAACTGCTGCGAAATTACCTCAGTCCTGAACGGTTCACAAGACTTGCTGAAAAAGCAGGTCTCTGTATTCAGCGGGAATACAGAGATGTTATACAAACTTACCGTGCACTAAAGGCGTCGACATAGGTGGTAATTGTGCGTTCCGTTTCGTCACGAAACGTTCAATATTGATTTTGCACCCGATTCACAAGTCAGTCATGTTCCTTTCGTAGAAAAAATTGGTGACGGAATAATGTAACTTTGCTGGGCAGGGATAACGCTTCACCGAGATGCGCGCTCACATAACTTTACTTTTCTGCTTTGTAGAGTGAATACTAACGTTTAGCTGTCAGGTTAATTTGTTTAAAATGGAAAACGGACATCGGCCAAGTGAAAATGGCAAATCCGCTGTGCACCATGATGACAGCAGCGAAAGTTCTCTCCTGAAAGAGAAAGAAACAGAAGACGATTTGCCAGTGAATCTGGAGGTATAGAAAAACACGAAGTTGTTGCTACGCGACTCTGTTCTTATTTATAACATGCAGTCTAACTATATCTCCGAAAGGCTTTTACGGGTTCGAACCGCCGAAAACTAATGTTAAAACAAACTGCAGCGTAAAGCATTTTTGATGATCTCAGCGGGAGATCCATGTCGGTGGTAGCATTTAACCGTAATCAACATTTGGTAAGTTTAAATAGGAACTCTGCGAAATAGGAGAAAAGAAAATGGTTATTCCCAGCGGAATTGAGCGACAATGAAAAGCGACCCAATTTTACCCTGGGCCCATAATCTAATTTCCTCCTACACGCCCCAGTGGCAAAATTTAATCTCAGAGAAAATCATATGTTTGCATTGGCCATAGCCATGCAAACTGGAGCGCAGGAAGGTGATTGCCCTTTCAAAATAAAAGTAAAAAACATTTAGAAAAACTGGTGCAATAAGTGTGCAATAGAAATTTGGGCAAAACTGCAAATATTTAAGAAAAATTATATTCATCCCAATTACATAATTATGTCATCAAATAAACATCGTTACATGCAGGAAAAATGATGGTGCTAGCAGTAACTTTCAAACCGGTAATTGTAATAGTGATCCAGCAAAGGCAATAGCTCTGCCTCTATCCATGCTCATGCTTGTGCTAGCGTGTACGACGTTCATGTGAGAGACCACAAATGTTTTTTTCCCAGCAGGCAGGTCGGTTTCATCAGTCACGTCCAAAAAAGGTTGTGCTCTATTTTCTACTTCATTTTGTTAAAGTTCATGTACTTGTGATTAACTCGCGATACTTTTGACGCAGCCACTGTGTTGGCCCTTGAAAAATTGGGTCTCTTAATTCGCTTCTGAATCGAACGGTGGTAGATTTCACGTTTCCAGTTTTTGCTTACGTTCGTGGAGTACCTTGCTTGCCAAAGCCAGAAAACACATGGACAATGTAGAAAAGGTAATAAAATTATGGTTTCTATTTTCTGTTTAGCTTCAAAAGGATAGAAATTAGAACGAAAGTTTTCTTAACTCCAACCTGATGGCATTTTTTTTATTTTTAGAATTCAAACTACTGCATGTGGACGCTTTTCCTTTCAGTCTCTTCTGTGATGCTTTCGGTTGGAATAGCTGTTGGAGCAATGAACGTCTCCGTCAACATTCTTACGGAATTCTACAATCAAACTTACATGGTATATGATAGATGTACAAATGTCTGTATTTTTTGTCAACAGAATTAATGCTTCCCATTGTCAATGCATGTTTGGTGAAAGATAAAAAAACAAGTTTATGTTTCGCATCCCCTCCACGTTAATGGTCGCCCTGAACTTTCCACCACATTTCAAGTGTTGGAGCCGCCGCTAGCAGTCACGTGTTTATCATCTTACAGGGTATGCAGTAAACGCTGCATGCTTTTTGTCGAAGACTTTAAGCCCTACCCAAGGGATCGGCGTTTCGGTCTGCACTAGAGACAGCTTAAATGTGGGCAATAGAGACAGTTTAAATGTGGACAAGTTGAAAAGACGGACAGTTCGAAATATTGACAAGCTCCAGTGTATTTTAAACTCAATCGTAGCGAAGTCTTATTACACGCCTTTTTTATGCATCTCACCACAAGTTTTTTATGTGCGGCCATATGTAGTATTTTGCAGAATGGCAAACTTGTTTGTATTTCAAAGAAGAGCAAGTTGGGCGGCACAAACTCTGCAAGCTAATCTCACGGTTTTGATTACTGACCGGGTCCTTATTGATATTGCTTGCTTTCTTAAACAAAATAAAGATTTCAAACCAGTGGAGTAGCGTAGAAAACCCAAAAGTTTGGGAAGGGCCAAGTACTTTGATTTTACGCGAGGAAAGTGTTTGGTTTGGGACACCGCCTCTCGAAACATAAAATGACAAGATATGTATGGTAAGCAAACTAATTTAATAACTTAGAAGGTAAGTTCATAGCTTTTATGAGTATAAAATCCACTTCTCCAAACGCATTTTATACAAAACAACAAATATTTGCAATGGCACCACGACTAAAAGTCCATTCATCGCTTCCTTCCATTTCGTACATTTGTTGATGTTCGGGAATAGAAGTGCTTACTGTGGGTGTAATTGGTGTTTCCACAGCAAGCGTAGGTCTTTTGCTGTTTCTGAAGACTGCAAATCTTTGACATCTCGTTGAAAAAGTATCCAATCTTGCTTGCTTAGGTTTTGACATCTAAGTAAACTGCAGTATCCAAAACTAACAAATATGATGGCTAAACGTTCTAAATTCGAAAGCACGGAGTACAAATCTCGATCGAGCTAGAAGTTGCCGAAATTGAACCTAATACGCAATAACGCTTTTCAAGAGCGAAAATGAATGCCTGACTAGTGAAACTAGATCGTATGTCACGTAACAGTACATAGCAATGGAGTGAGCGTGATAATGATGTGACAAGTCTGTTACTGGGGCTGGGTTCAAGTAACAAAAATTCATTGTTTAAGTCAGGGTTCTCAAACACACGGCCCGCGATGCTTTTTGGGAATTGTCAAAGAATTAAAACTTAAGTTATTTAGTTTGTTCACCGACGTTTAAAAGTGCTCGGCCAGCGAGTGGACAAGCTCCTTTCAAACCAGTGGTTCCCAAAGTATGAGTCGCAAAGGGTTAAAACGGGGGTCGCGCCGAGGCGATCTAAACCTGGGTTGTATATTTTCACCGTTACCACTGCTTGTCTTTGCCTGTCTGTAGCGTGGGTAGGCTACTTGAGAAAAGAGTAGATTGCTGACAGTGAAAACGAACTTAGCAGCTTACTGCTAAAAATCATCAATACAATTTTTATTTTTATCATATGTTGTTTGAGGCATGGGTCGCGAGCGTTCAGCAAATTCAGATTTGGGTCGCGCTCAAAAAGTTTGGGAACCGCTGTTTTAAACGAACGCAGACAGAGCTAGAAATGATTTGCCTACAACTCATGATACCTTTCGCAGGAAATAAGATGTAAAAGCTGTTTCCAGTAAGGTTCAGATACCAACACTGTTGCGTCAGTGTCATAACGCGGCTCTCGGGTTACTTTATAAGTCCTCATTTGGCCCTCGGAGCAATTTGTGTTTGAGGCCACTGATTTAAATAACAAGTAATTTCTAACAGATTACTTAAAGCAACTTAAGTAATTCAATCAAATGAGGAAAATCGACATTTAGACTCAAAAACATGCAAGCACATCAAAATCATTGCAATTTTTAAATCACATAACGGGCGAATAGCTATTTGTTTCCTAAACAACTTCGCACAAGACAAAATGTCAATCATCTCATCAGTCAGGGAAGATCTAAGCATTGGTATGAACGGACCGGCGGCACTAAAGTATCTTTCAGATTCCACAGAAGGTGGAATACAATCAGGGCAAAATTTCGATTGTCTAAGCCCTTCAGGGCATTCTTTAGTTAGCTGTTGCTGACCTGTTCGGACAAATTCGTATCTGTTGGCCGCGATTGAAATAAGCTTCTAGCTCGAAATCGTAATCACGATAACAATCAACAGTTGTGACTCACAAAGCGCTTTGCGTTGGCAAGAATTCCATTCGTCCCAATTGCTTTATTTCATGTGTGATGATGCATGTCATGCAGTGTTCCCTTTAAGAAAATTCTCCACTGAGCAATTGTTTTTTTGTTGCGCACTAAGCGCATGCAACTGTGCAACCGTGCAGACACAACCAGTGAAGCGTTCCAAGCGTTAAAAGGGCTATGCGATATATACACATCATATGAGTATTAAATTTGGAATGTTGCAAGTGCGCGAGAATGAGATTTCACTGCGCAAGTGGGCTGGTGGTACTGCGCAGTTGCGCACCTTAGAGGGAACGCTGATTGATGTCAAGTATAATATTGCGTTTACAGCAACAGCCGTGGCTTCTAAAATCTTAACTTCTATAAAAGCAAATTACTTGAAATATCAAGCAATGGCAAAATTTCTTAATCAAGTAATAAGCAAAGATTGTCAAGTAAGTATTACCCAGCCCTATCTGTGACCATCTGCTGTGGTGCTGCTTGTAAATGCTACAAAATTAATGATCACGACAGCCCTGCACAACTCAAAAAAGTAAAAGGCCGCGGCCCGCATGATAACGATGCTGTAATGTTGAAAGTAATGAAAATCTAACGAATATGAATTGCTATACCTGAACAACAAATCGACGCAGAACACAAATCACAAAAATGGTATTTAATGAGAAAGACTGCATCTTTTGTTGGCAACAATCACGTCATAATCAGGCACGATGTTGGATCTTAAACATTTTGCAAGCCTGCACCTAAATCATGCAATACTTTTCATAAAATCGCGATGCATTTACAAAAAGAGTTCCCTACACGTTAAAATATGCTTGCGTTAGTTTTGGTAGAAATGTAATTAGAAAGTTAGAACGCCTATATTTCAGACTGCGGTACTTCCAGCTTCTTCTCTAACAGAAAATGCCAAGCAAAATCTAGGGACTCAGATGTCGCTCGTCACATTCTATCCGTAAACCCAAGTGCAGCTTCGACATTTCATCACTTCGTTTTTACGCAGGATCGGTACGAAATGCCAATGCCGGGCGAAACCATGGAACTGCTGGTAGCCCTGAGTTTCTCCATGCTGCTCGGCGGTGGCATTGTTGGCGCCCTGTCGATTGGCTTCATTCTGGCACGTTTCAATAGGAGAAACTCGATGATAATTATGAACGCGACCAATGTTGTTGGTGTCGTTGTGCTGGTGCTCGGCGGTTGCCTCATTCCTTCCTACGAAGCCGTCATCATCGGTCGTTTCATCATGGGGCTGTTCGCCGGATTTGGCATGAGTAAGGCGTCTGTTAATAACGTGCACATGCCGGTTTGTCCAATGGTACAATTGAGCAATTGCTACCATGAAATGCGCAAAATTAAGCAATACCTGTCCCTCATCGGTTGTTGCGCGCTTGAAAAAGGACCGCGTTCACGCTTTAGGCAGGGCGGTCTTTCGAAAAATTCGTGACATTCTCCCCATCAGCTATGCACAAGTGGAAGCCCCTCACTTTGCGCCCGCTACGCGTCTGGGGAGGCGAATGGGTACAGCGCAAAGTGCTTTACTGTTTGCTCTAAGAGACTAGGAAGCCATTCGTAAACGGCAATCTTTCCATAAGCTTACACTGTACGTAGTCACTGGAAAGTGGAAATTAGCCCATCACTTACAGGAAACGAGCGCAAACTGGTCAAGGAAGCCAATCGACATTTCCTGGATATTGTTGGCATCTCTTCAAATAAGGTCCAACACTGTAGAACTGGGTGAAGGGTGGCAACTCACCTACTCCGGCGTCGAGTCAGCAAAGTTTGCCCAAGATGGGGTGGGGGCACTTCTGATTCCTCAGCTTACAAGTTATGTTGGTGAATGGATCCCACTATGAGAAAAGGTGTGCATTGTTGGGGTTAAAAGTCATTAGACCGCTCCCTGTGTTTGATACAGGTATACGCCCCAAACTCAAGTGCACAGCATGCGGAATTCGTGGAAGAAACTAGTGATGCCCCTGCAAAATGTTTAACATAACGAATCCACGATCCTTTTCGGATGCTTCAATGCAAACGTTATCAAGGATATAAGAAAGATTATGTCATTGTGCCAAGGGCTCCCGGAACGCACAGCGGACGCAGAGATGGAGTGACAGCTGTTCAAAGCAGCTGTAGTTTCATCTACTGCTCGGGTATGCGGGTGAGAACGACTCGGTGTGACGAGTAATGTCTCAAACGTAACCCCGTGGTTGAACAAGGAAGTGAAAGATACAATTCGATCAAAGAAAGTAGCGTACAGAAGGACTGGTTTCAGAAAAAAAAACGAACCTTTTTTGCATTCGTGGTGCGCAGAAAGTCTGTAACCCTCGGGGGAAAAAAGGAAAAACTGGAATTGAATTACCGACAAGTCAATAAAGTGCTCTGGCAAGCCATCTGGCGTCTCGACAATTAAAAGATCTATTATATTGCTAGATCCACCAAAGAAAAAAATCGTATTTTCCTCAGTAATGAAGAGGAAATCCTTGGGAGATGGAGCTAGTATTACGAAGATCTTTCAAAAATATTCACTGTCACACCATCGGACACACAAGAGGTGCATTTTGGGGAGGAAAATACTATCACTGCGACCGAAATCATCCTAGCTGGCAGAACTCTGAAGGCTGGGAAGACTAAAGGTTATGACTAAATCCGAAATGCCCAAAGTCTTGAACAGAGTAGTTAATTGTCTGACTCGTGGGTGCCAAGTGGCCTGGAGTTTTAGAAGGGAACCAAAAGATTGGCAACCTGGGGTGATCATCCCTAAACACAAAAAGGTAGACGGGAAGGAATGCACTTGCTACCATCTCTTTCCTTAGCTAACCTGAATAAGTGTATGCCAAATGCCATGAAAAACGATACAGCGAAATAATTGAACCAAAGCTGGAAGATACCCAGTACGGTTTTCGTCCTAGCAGTAATACTGTAGCCCAAATTTTCACTTTGCAGCAAATTTTCGGGAAATCTTGAAAGTATGCACAAATGACTACGCGTGTTTTGTCGACCTCGAGAAAGCATACGACCGGGTCTATCGAGAAATACGTTGGGGAGTTGTGCTGGAGTACTGTGTTGACTTCTGCGTGTTACGGCCGGTCAAGGCATTGTATTCCAGCTGAGAGGTTTGCGTCCGTGTCGGCGGAGTTAAATCACAAACGTTCGCTGTGAGTGTTCACCACTACTCTAAAAATTCTATATGAATCGGATAGACAGTCACAGCCGAGTCGACGAGGGTGTCACTGCTGGGTTCTGCAGGATCAGGCATTTATTTTTTTGCAAACGATCTAGTTTTGTTTGCATCCTCTGAACAGGATCTTCAGCATGCACTTGAGCGGTTTGCAGCTGCGTGCGACTAAGCGGGAATGACAATCAGCACTCAAAAGGCTGAATTATGATATCTATCCAGAAACCCAAGCCAGTGCGCGCTGCAAGTGAGCGGGAATACACTGCAGCAGAACGAGAAGTTAAGGTATCTTGTGGTGGTATTCACGAGTGCCGGAAGGCAGAACAAAGAGATTAATACACGGATCGGTAAAGCAAACGCAGCTCTGCGCGAGTTTTATTGTTCTGTAGTCACAAAGCTGAAGCTTTCAAAAGCCGCAAAGCTGTAAGTTTACAAATTGGTCTTTGTTGCGATCCTCACCTATGCTAATGAATCTTGAATGATGACTGAAAGAGTGCTATCTCAAGTACAAGCATCAGATAGAATTTTTGCGAATAATTTACTGCGCAGTGCGCAGCTGTGAAATTCACAAAACCTGAATGTCGAACCAATGGCGAGATCTCGGTTACGATGGTTCGACCAGAATGTCTCTGTAAAGACTAGCGAAGCAAGTCCTGCTGGCTTCACCCTTAGTCGGCCCAGAAGTTGACCAAGCACCAGATGGCGTAATTATATTTCTGACCTTGCTTGTCCTGTCGTGGTGTGGAGCCAACAGAACTATCTGAAATTGCTGAAAACCGTTACGTATTTGAGTCCTCCCATGCCTGCTGTCCCGCGACCCTCCCCAGATGAAAAACGGGTGTGAAACACGAATGAATGAATACATTTACCTCTGCGAAAACCACGGGGGCCAAACGATAGTAACAATGTTCATGTGTACTGAGGCAATCAAAATGCCTGGAAACAATTTTGTCTCCAAGTTTTCGTGAAAACAGCAGAAAGAACTTACTTTTTATTTTATGGTTGTATGGTCGATTCTCCACAATAGTGGCTGAGCTTTACATTGAATTTTCGGGCTATTTAGTCTTAGATTTATACTTGTTTTAGACACCCGCATCTTGATAAAGCGAAATCGACAAGCTATAAATCATTGATGAACTTTGAAACCGCAATAGACACGACCTGCGGCGTCACGGGTGGTTCAGAATGAACTCAGCTTTGCTGCAGCGTAGAGTTCAACCTTGTATGCCCAACTTTAACTGGTTATTTCAAACTTCAGTGACTTGATTGGTCATGTAGTGCTTTGGTTTATAACAGCTGAATTGCTGCTACGAGCAAAACTAAAGAAACGCTTTGCTAATCCTCAGAAATTTGAGCTTTGAAGGGTATTTTTACAAAAACCTTCCGCGCATATAGAGCAGCTGTTAAAAAGTTTGAAGAACTCGCTTTGTTCAACAGTTCTTCCACCCGCCAAAATTAATGTGGCTCTAATTTCTTACCTTCAACATTCTGATGAATGATCTACACAAGGGGTCTTTTTACCGTAGCTACAGCAAAATTAAACACGGTGTGTTTCTGAAGCAACTCGACAGGCATGTGCTTATATTTGTCTGCGTGCCTCGACCATATTTTGTTCGAAATATTTATTTAGATATTTGCAGCAGTTTTGGCTGCGATTTTTTGCTGCAAAGCAGCACTTATTTCATTTTCTAATTGCGAGAACTAGAAGGAAAGTTATGTGGGTAAAATCTGTACCGTGACTGCGTCATTTCAGCGAAGAGACGTTTTCAGTTAAACCCTGCTTTGTAAAGACGCCTCGGTCCTAGCATATGTTCTATGAAAGAAAGACGGCTGTTCGAACAGTCGTGCCGTTGCGCATGCGTTTGCCTACCACAATGGTCGTGACACAAAGTTATACAAAATTGGAAGGTCATCGGCAGAGCCCAACGTTTTCAGCATGCAGTCCACTTCTGTTGCGAATAGTAAACTTTTAGAAAAATTGTCAGTCGGCTTGCTTAATCAAGATCGGAATATCTGAAAACATTTTATCTTCTGACGCCAAACAGCCCAAAAAACTTGCATCGTTACATTTCTTCAGTATTAACTGCACAGAGCGAAACACGCTTTATATGGTGTGTCAGCGTTTTTGTACGTCTTTATACATCCTTTTATGACATTTTCGTGATGTCTGGACGTTCCAATAACTCGTAAGCGTATGAACATATTAAAAATATCAACTTTTTGCCAAACCAACTGGCCAGAGACTAATTTTGTTGACAAGATCCTACTTCAATTCGAAGAAATTTTAATTGAAGTTACCGAGGTTTTACCTTATACCCACAAAAAATTACCGCTCTCTAGAAACAACAGACAGCGGCAACTGGCAATTTATCGCAGAGTATCGCGTTACGCAGAACATTTTTTGTAACACTTGGCGCCAGACTACGTTCCAATTAACTTCTTGCTTTGTCAGTCTTAAACGTTTTGTTTTTATTACCTTCATCTTTTCTCCAGACCTCATACCAATTGTTGTCACCGAGACTTCGAATCGCCCGCGATCGGCTTTCTACCTGAGCTTGATCGGCGTCAACTTGTCACTGGGTGGTCTGGTCGGACTGATTTTCGGATTTAAGCCGGTGAGAGCGTCTTCTATGTGTATCAAGAAGCTCGCAGAGCGCTGCAGCGAATCAAGTTCATCTCGGTTTAGCTGACACTTGTCGAGACTTTCTGTGCCACTCAGAACTCGTACTAAGTGCGCTGCGGTGCACTGCTATTTACTAACCAGTGCAACCTGAGAGCGAGCGGGCATTTTCCATTTACGGAAATCCTTCGCACGATGTTGAAGTCGGAACATTTACGCGCCTTCGGGGAATCCGAGCAGGAAGACCGTTTGTTTTTTTGTTACATGTACAATGAGCATGGTATCTTTTTTGAAGCACGTTGATAAAAATTTGACCTGATTGTACAACCCAAGGCGTTTGTTGCTGCACAACTGCACGAAGTTGTGGAACAATGGCAATTATATTTACCGTTTTAACCAATTTAAAGAACAAATTTGCCGAAGCTGCTCCTAATTTTGAAAGCCGCATATCATAGTTAAATGGAAACAGCAAAAAGGCGAGTTGGGTTGCTCTTGTAAAACATGATCCAGAAACGTAATTTCCGCTTGTCAAATAATCTGGCATTACTTAGGCTGCTTTGTTAGAAATATTTTCATGAAACACCTGCTTTTCGAAAAAATCATCTTGTAAATTTGTGATTTCAAACTATTGTATCAGACAAACCTCACTGAAAAACGGGACACATTAGCACATCGATGTTGGTACAGTTTTTAAGTGAAAGGTAACTGGCGTTAAAAGTTGGTGGGCCAGGCAGGATAACTTGCTAATTAATAGCAAATTCCTGCACTCCGGGCCATTTGGCAAAATAAGCAGGAAAATTTAGAAAATGACCTTCCAACTCCACAAAACCCACATAGTCAATGAAGCCAAGTATCGCGCGTAGTTTACGAAGCCGTTTTGCCGTCTCTACAAAAATTGTGCCGACTCACGCTTCACTTTAACTGCCCTCCTCAAAATCGCAGCGTCACCCTTGTTTATTCTGTTTGTAGCACGCGTGTGTCAAAGTTCGCTGACACATGTACCAGATGAACACGGCGTTCTGACTGCTGCACAGCTCCCCTGGAAAAGCTCTTGACGTTTGTTCTGTCTTTTGCAGTTGCTCGGAACGAAACAATTGTGGCCTCTTCTCCTCACGATATCAGCAACTCCCTCCCTTGCTTACTTGCTGGCGGCAAGATGGCTGCCGGAGTCACCCTCCTACCTCATGCGAAATGGAAAACGGACGTTGGCCCTTGCGACGCTCAGGAAGTTACGACAAAAACCGAAAGAGGTGAATTTTCTGAATCCGAAAGAGGTGGCCGGATGGTATGGACCTAATCCATTTTTTCATCTCACTCAAAGCCATCATTTATTGGCTTAAGGTCTGGAATATCAATTATAAATAGAAATTCTCGATATTGTTTTCAAAATAGTGGATATAGTTTTTAAGTTTACCGCGCATTGCTTGATTTTAAGCCTATTTTTTGCTAAGCAAGAGGTAGGAAACAGTGAAGAGCCTCATGAGTCATATTCTCGACTGAACCTGTCCATCGCACCTTGCTCCGAGTACAAGTGCCGGACATTTGACGAGACCGTTGCTAGCATCAATTTTAAGGTCTTGGTTCGACCCTGCCGAATACTGCGAATGTCAAACTGCTAGGTCGAGCTGGCGGATAGGAAAATTGACTGTTTTGAAAGACAGCCTGTTCTTATCACCAACGCAAAGGATATATTCCGCGGGTTTGATTTTTGCAACAAACAAAATACAATTTATGCAATTTACAAGGTATTGCTACGTGCAACATTGTTGAGTTCTTTACAGTTTATGATGGCAGAGAATTTTGCCAACATTAGGCATTCCACTAGTCTATCAATGTATGTCTCCAACAATGGTAAGAATAAGTGTACTTTATTCTTAATCCTCGGTCATCTTACCGCGAAAAAAGACATGTTGACCGAGCAGACGGTTTGTTTTTCAGTTAAGACTTAATTTATAAATTAGGGGCTTGATTTTTTTTGAGCTGATTTTTCAGCTTTTAACTCGTAAAGAGTCGTCAAACTCGACAAAATTAGTTTGAAGAAAGTGCACGTGAAAACGCAACATCCTCGCCACTCGCAGTTGAAAGGCACTTGTCTTTTACCTAGGCAGTCTTGACAAGCTTCTTTACTGCTGCCATTAGATCCACGCAAAAGGATTGTTTTCATTCGAAATTTTCCACCTCTGCTCAATGGGTGGATTATCTGCATACCTCCAACGTAAATGTTGGCCGATAAAGTAAAAAGACTTCTACTAAAAAGCATAAATCGCGTCCTGCGAGCATGAGTGCATACAGCGTTCTGTTAGTGAAAGAGTCGATTATTTTGCGATTTTTGACGACTCCAACAGGTCCGTTGCCACGGGAGGCATTCGGGGCCAGTTACCCCCAATTTTTTATATTGTCCCCAAATTTTGTTGTGGCCAGTAAAATGTATTTCAAATATATAATAAAAACAATAATATTGCCCCTAAAAATGTTGATTGCCCCCCTAAACCTTGAAACCTGGCTACGATCCTGGACTCCAAGTAAACTAATGTCAATGTTTAGTGCTGCCGCACTGTTGAAGGCTAAGCAGCAATAACTCTGAATTGTGTTGTTTCTGGATTCCCTACTGGCAGAGCGCTTTCAGTTTGACAGTCCAAACTTACGAAAACGCGGTTAAAACAAAAAGAATTCAAAGACGAGACACGGCTTTGTTGTTGGTATGCGAAGATACCGGTGCCTCAGGACTCGTGTTACAAAGGTTAAATCTCTTATTTAATTCTACCCTACAACGCAGCCAACAAACATGTTGGCTTGCGCTGTCACGTAAGCTGCTCAGGTTCAAAACAAGCTTTCGGTGTGACGTAAAGCGCGCGAGCAACAATGATCGGTTTATTTCTGTTTCGCCATATGAAAACGTTTGAACTCACGTGAACGGTCTCGTTTGTATCAACCTTATTACGCGGCGTTGCTTTGCGCTCTGATATTTGACTTGCGGCGCGTGGCCTTCGCGCAGTCATGACGTTCGAGTGGCACCTCGCAGTCAAGCAACCCACGACGTTTGTGATCCATTTATAGCTGTTACACCAAAACAACGCAACGCCAATTATTTGTTTACAGCATGTAGTCCTGTCAACGTTACATCAAGGTGCAGGAACAGTAGTAAGTGACTGGATGCGACTTGTCGACTGGTTCGGAAGGTTAACCGTAGAAGCTCTTTTGGCGATTTGCGGATTTGCTGTTTGGTTCTTTGCGTAAAAACCCATGCTGCACCCGGCCGCGTTTCATGTTTACGGGAATCTTCGATACATGTATGAAGTAGTTGAAGGGGAGCGCAAGTACCTCTCTTACGCCACTGTTGGTCTTTACTGCTTCGATTTTCAATGCTGTATAGTTCAGATTTAAATTTCTTGTGTGGGCGTAAAAACATGAAGTTGCCAAATTTCTGCTTAACCAAAATTTATAGGCATCGCAGAAGTGCAAGGCGTGTTTTCGACAGCTAGGTACTGACCGTGTAGTGACCTTGGGTCAAGTAAGCCAATTCTTTGCTTGTCGATTTCTATTAAACTCGTGGTGTGGAAGCTTTTTAAACGCGTTGTTTTCTCCAGCTTGCGCATCAATACCAGGTACCCCGTCACAGACTCAGGCCGATTTTCAGCGTGTTTGCGGTAGGACAAACAAACCGCTTCAATTTCATCAATATGCGAACGCAGGCGTCAAGTGCCGGGAAATCGTAGGAACCCTTCGTAGAAATTCCCGACAGTGTAACGAACGGTTCGTCCAGTCGCAGTAGGAAAGAAGATGCCGTGACGCAGTAATTTGTCATTGCTTTCGTAATTTCAATCATCGACCTGTAAAATATGCCTTGAAGACCCAGCGCACCCTTTTTAGACCAGTGTAGTGACGGAAACTTTGGAAATGAAACAAACCAAACTCCACGTTGCAGCTTTGTGTGCTCATGGGCTTGTCGCGACGATCGAACAATTAGCGTGAGAAAAAATTGACCGATTTTCGGCAACCTCGCGCTGCCAACGAGTGGAATGGCGTCACAAAGACTCTGGTCACCGCGTGGATATCGGTTTCGTTGTTTACTCTCAGTTACAGGGCACTTCGCTCCCAATAATCATGTTGCTGAGTGACGTCAATTTACAACACATTGTTAACGAGTGAACCCGTTTTACCTTGTCGTTGGTGAAAGCGTTACCATTTTCCGAAGGCGAAGAAAAAGTTTGGGCATCTCTTTTACTTCGCAAAAAACATTTTCAAAGTTGTTTCGCAACTTACGGTGCATTTATGCGAACGTTCTTTCTGAGGCATTTTCGTCCCGATCTTTTTGGTCCAGTTAATGATTTCTACTCCGAATCAACAACGCGTTGTACCGCCTGTCCACATTGATTTTTTATATCAGCGTGGTCCAACTATACACATGTGGCCCGCGGACTTTCTCAGTATTGATTGTTTTGTGTATGTTTTACAGTAGGTAATTTTAATTAGAACAAGCATAACACCTGTTAGTAATAATGCACAGGCGTTAGACTGTAGAAAGCTTATAGAAATTAGTCAGTAAAGATAAGCTTCCCAGACGGAAAGATTTCGCACTAAAAATGCAGTCGATGCTTTGAAACACACATATGTGTAAGAGCAGATTTTTTACCATGAAGCAAGTCAAATCTAAAACAGAAATCGAATGGCAGGCGAAACACCGGAACATATAGTCTCCTACTTGCTATCACTTACATATTGGTATTGTTGAAGGAACGATAGTGTCAGAGAAACCTCAGTCACAGGCATCGCACTTATAGAGATTTGTAATAAATTGTTTCAATGACACACTCACTTAACTAACCTGTTTTGCCTTTTCAATTTTAAATCTTGTGAATATGTTATTTTATACACCGTTTCATCAGATGTGGCCCACGAGTTGTCACGTTTTTGCAAAATCGCCCGTAGGTCAAAAGTAGTTGGACCACGCTGGTTTATATATAAGTTTCTTCTCAGCATCCAGAGGAACTTGTGGTGCAGCAGGTGCTGAAAACTGATTGTACTGTGTTAAGAATCATAGCATACTCAGTTCTCTACATTTTCAGTAATATGTGCCTGACGAACAGCAGGTGCTTATTGCATTCCACGCAACTTCTTGCAAATTAACGTACTGAATGTTTTGCACCTTCGCCAATTCACCACCGTCTTTTCCTTGAAAAACTGCACTGAGATTGCCAATGAAATTGATTTGAAGCTGTAGAACATGCACTTAACCGCATAGCAGTTGCTAGCAGTCGGTATCGCGCCGTCCTCTAACGCTTTATTCAAGAAATTTGTTTTTGCATACAACTTAGTTGTAGCACCAAAAACAATTCATTCCACTTATGTTCTTGGTCAGTTGGGTTAATCGCAACCTCGACCTCCCATCTCGACTTTGCTTTTCTTGGAAGGTGAACCTGTGCTCGGTCCAACCTTAAGTGGCCGTTCACGTTTAGCTGAGGTGATGTCGCGTCAAAAGGCGTTTGAGTTCCAGTTATTTTTTTACTGAAAATGCTTCAATGAGACACAGGAATTTTTTATTGCAGTCAGATTTGTGCAACTTTCAAAAGCTGTTAGTTCAAACCTATAATCGCTGGGATGTCAACTAGGTCTGCGTCTTGAGACCACCCGAAAGCAGAACGTCAGAAAACAGCGAGCACAGAGCTACAGGTTGCTTTCTTGTCAGATTATATTTTCGCTAAAAAGTTTCCGCAAGTGCCCAAAAGCAATTAACAATTCAAACTTCATTTCAAATCGAATTTGAGGTTTCTCGAGCTTATACTTCTTAACTCCAATTTGCACAAGTTACTTCGTCTATGGCGCCACGTGTACTGCAAAACAACATTACCTTGGATTGACCCCGCCGAGAACTCGTCTCCCTTTTCGAAGTTAATTATGACGTAGTCGAATTCCCTTTGTACTTCGGTTGTAGGTTGACTGTTCGCTTTTGTGCGAACATGTGCGACAGGCACCTATTTGCTTCTCCAGACGAATATAAAAGTGTTAACTTCGCCGCATGTTTCTTGATTACTGAATTTGAAAGCATACACTGCAATATGGGCCCACATGTTCATTTCAAATGTTTTGATAAGTTGCGAACCCTTTCCAAAAGCACAGTTTTTACTTTAAGCCTTACGAATAAGTGTGACGGTTTTAAACTGGGTGTGTGTCAGCAACCTCTTATTATAATTTGAAAATAAAACGTCAGATTCCAAATTGTTTAAAAAAAACACGGCATTTTAGACAAGGATCTAAGCTTGGCAGATAAAAGAAATGACCTAATGGTAGACATCGATTAAAAAAGCGTTGCCTACATGTCACGCAAAAATTATGCAAACGTATCGGCTTAGTCCAGTGGTTTTCAACCTGAGGTTCGCGACCCGTGGGGGTCGTTTGCCTTTTTTCCAGGGAACGCGAGAGCTTCTGATAAAAATATTCATAATTTCTTTTATATTTCATGTGTGGAACCGCTTTTTGTTGTAGCCAAAATAACAGGATTACCTGGAAAAAATGATAGCCTGCTTAATCATTCAAAATTGTTTTACATGCGATTGTGTTATGAGTCATGACCATTACAAAGGTTTGAGTGTGATTATGACCTTCACAGTACTGTTGCGCTTGGCAACGCACGAATGACTTTGTGACGTAAGAATGTGCTGTGTTTGTAAATTAGAATTCTGAATATTGAAGCTAACGTGGGAGTTATTCTACTTTTCACTGAGTTGTGTTCTGGAGTGATTTGCATACGGCACGGGTCTCTCTCACTGACGCTGCCATGTGCATGAATTTAATAAATGAGTCTTTGTTCAACATAGTGATATCGTACGCTATTTTTTAGTCATTGTGATTTTCTATTGTGCAAACACAACTGCGTCAAATATGCCTGACTGGAAATTTTTGGAAGGGGATCGTTAGGTTAAATTGGGTTGCAAAATGGGTCGCTGCATGAAAAAGGTTGAAAACCGCCGTCTTAGCTGATGAAGTCAGGAGTGGCGGCACTTGTGACAAGAAGTTGTTGGTGATGCTTCTTTAACCATATTTTTAAAACACTGTGCTGAAAGCAACTTAACAAACGATACAAACCTCAAAAGACATGAGAGCGTATAAAACTTTGGAGTTAAAAACATCCTCAGTTGCTTACAGTGTTAACTCACGGCCTGCGCCGTGGTTAACTTATACTGATTTCTCTGAAAACTGTCGGAAAACAGGTTCAATTTGTTGAAGGCCGACAAACTTTTTTGCAAGCAAAAGCTATTTTTTAATTTTGATTGGAACTGGTTGGTTAGTAGCAGTTGTCGCTCTAGTAAGAATTCTGAGCTGGTGAGGAATTAGCCATGGCATTTGTCTAAACATAGATTATTCATTATCTCCCCCGTCTTCCCTGACTGCGCCTATACTGGAACCTGTCGACAAGCAGATGAATGTATTGGTTTGTGTGGAAACTGTATTGCAGACGAGGTATATCTGCGCAGTTCTGCAGGCCTTTCGTAAGATATAGGCTACCACTCTGCGCCAATTGTTGATGGTCCTGTAATACATTAACAAACGTGCTTCATTGAGCCTAGCCTTCGGATGTGTTACATATGGTTCCACGGGACTTGTTATAGGCCTGACCAAACCCTTAATAAGATATGTTTAAGAGCGGACAAGTTAAACATGTTCCCCTAGGATACCTGGGGAAGCAACACGGCATTGAGTAGGTTAATTGCAATTACTTAACCATCCACTAAACACGGTTGGCTATAAAAAATTATGTCCTTTTTCATGCGCTTTTGCAGTTTAGCCTGAGCCCTTGGGGGCGTAGATCAACTTAATCGAAAAGCCTTCGGCCTTCACGTACGATGCCGTTTGTGCAATGCATTACCTGGTCTGTAGATACTTGACTTCCGAGTTATTGGGTCTCGACAGCCATAAATAGGAGTAATTAGGCAATACACCGACATCCAGCTGTCTCAGTAAATCAACATTGCAAGACAAAGATTCTGCTTCGCGGGAACAACAGCTATGTCCCAGTAGTATACGCACAATCAGAACGGAAATTTCTGGGAAGAAAATAAAGCATTCACCCAACATGGAAATATTCAAGAAACACACACGTTAAAAGCACAAAATTAGTAAAATATATACTTTGCGGGTTTGCCTGGCGATTGCATTTGTTGAGTACGGTAGTACTGATGCGTGACCATAAGAATGAAAACAACCATAAGAATGAAAACTGTTGTTGGCCACCTGTCTCAATAACCGTATGATCTAACTAACCAAATAACACAGTGACGCACTGGCAGCCTGTTCGTTGATGACTAACAGGTCACCATGAGCAAAATAAGCCAGTATCAGGTTATTTACATGCTTAATTGAAGATAAAAACTATTTCGCTAAAAAGCGCAATCGATTATTTCTGCAAAGAAAACGCATCCATGCATAGCGCTAAGCCAATACTGTCGATAAAATAAATAATACCAGTCAGGGTCGGCCCTAGCAGATGCGGGGCCCAATGCAAGGCCTTGGCGCGGGGCCCCTCTGAGCAGTGATTTTATGACGTCATCGTGTTCAATAACCGTGTTATGATCGTGGTAGAGCGCAAATATGCAGTACAGCACTAACACGAGAATTGAGCACGTTTGCTAACGTTCGAGAGGAAATGTGCTAGTTCTGACGAGAGCGTTCTTTGTTAACAATGAAATTTATATGGCGTTTCTACTGAATTCTCAAGCGCAAGGTGTATCTGGCAAAATGAATAATCTACCCAAACACCATGGCGCAGGACCCCCAAGAGGCGCGGGGCCCAATGCAGCTGCATCGGTTGCATCGGCTTAAGGCCGGCCCTGGACCAGTGACCGAAACGGACAAAAACAAAGCCGCAAATGAATTAATTCTTGTCAACACTGCCTGAAACAGTAGAGTCTGCGTGGTCTTTATAAATGTCACTGCTTAAGCAAACACAATGCTAAATTTCGCTTGCATCGATGGTTGCCGGAGTTTGAACAGGAGTCGGATTCCCAAATTTGAAAAATGTCGGACCTGGATCCGAATTCAAAAATTTTGGAACAGGAGTGGATCCGGGGTCTGAAAATATGACTACGGCCACCTCTGGTAGTAACATCAGCGCAAGGTGATAACTGACACAGCATTGGCTGTTTCTGTTTGTAGAAAACCTGCAAATATCTGAGCTTTCTAGACTTCATACTAATTTTACAGATGTTTGCGCTCATTGAAAGCTGCCGCGTATTTGCATAGTAGCTCAAATGCAACCGTCACCACTCACTTCTTTGTCTCACAGGAAGATTTGTGTCGAGAATTGGCGCAAATCGAACGAGAGCAGAAAGCATGCGGCAACGTACGACAACTGCCATTGATGGATATGTTCCGGTCGTGGCCATACCGACGGCAGCTTTTCGCGGTAGTGATGGTCTTCATTCAAGGTGAGTGCGAAGAGATATGCATATAATGTAATGTTTATTTTTTGACGCCTTCATACCCATATACAACGGACTATGACTTGCGCCCACACGGTGCTGGCAAGCAGCACACAAATAGATGAAAGAACACGAGCACAAATATGTGGCGCTAACAAAAGAAAACACACATAACAAAAAACATTCCCACGTATAGCATCGTTTGACGATTGTTTTTTCGAAGTTCTTTGTAATTAACGACAAAATACTTGGAATTTAACTGCGTCTTCTTTACTTCAAATTTGTGAAAGCAAACAACACGTTTCATGTTCTGCTGTTGGCAGTTATTTATGGGCGTCGGAAGGGGAGGGCACGGGGGCCAAGGCCTCCTGGATTTTGAAATTTGCAGTAAAAAGGTTGTTTCCTTAGTTTCGAGTGGGAAAAAACAAATTGCACCACTTTTGGCCCCCCTTAAAAAATTTTGTAAAGAATCCATTAGTGCCCACTCCCCTGGAAAAAATCCTTCCGACGCCCATGTTCATACTACTGCTTTCCTGATATTGGTTTTATATCGGTAATGCTGCTCCGGCGGATATAATCCGTTCAGCCCGGTCGTTATATTCGACCTTCCAATCTGACCCATGTTTCGCTCTGCTTTCAGTTCAACGTTGTAAAATTGTGCTGCACTTCAAACTTGCAAAATTCGGCATTTGTCCTTTTCAGGCAGTGCGGAATGATGTCACTGCATAGGAACTCGCCAAGGCGGTTCTATTTTTGTTACAATTCCATTTGCTTTCAATGCAGCAGGATGATTTGTAGCGATCGGGCACAGCAAAATAAACTTTTTGCTGTTTCCTGTGGTTGATGGAAAACGCCGGGAATGTCGACAACTTATCTGCTCTGCTCTTCTTCAAAATATCAAAAGCACGTGCCACGAGCCGGCGTGCTTTAATATGAAGTCGTAGCATAACTCAAGTATTAAGTCAACCGTCACGGCTTAAAAAAGATTTTCTTTATCATCGTTAACGCTACACTGGGTTGACCACTGATGTGAAAACCCTTGTCGTCATGTAGGTCATGCAGGGTCGACGCAAAGGTTTTCGTAAATATTATGAAAGGGTGCGCGGTTCTGTGTCTTTTCGTCACCGCGTTCAATGCGATGTTTGTTTGTCTGAACGCGAGCGAACAGCTTGAACCCGGCATGTTTTATTCGTCAGCTCGCCGTCTGTTGCGCTGGGACAACACGACGGCGATGAGAGTTTTGATTTCAGTTACATTTTTTTAAATAACTTGCGCTCTGAAGATTTTGCCTGGAAATCCGCTGCTTTCTTCACAAATGCGGAAGTTACCAACCGTCACGAAATAAATATTTTGTGTTCTAGTTCCATTACGCCCAGTGGCGTACGCAGAAAATTTTCATGGGGGGTTTTCATTCAGTGGCATATGGTGGTCATTTGTATTTGGTGCCCACTGTTCGTGATGTCAAAATTTGACGTCATATTCCTGTTTCCAAACCAAACTTTTGGCGAAGTTTGTTGACATAATATGCTCATTCGTCTACACGCACTCCCCTAAATGTATGTGTCATTGAACTGAATATAAACTATCAGCGCTTCAGGTTAGGATATCGGAGGAAAATACACTCAACGCTACGAAGCAGCAGTTCATAACTGCAAAAATATCAGGCTCCGCGTTAAAACAAGGGAGTAATACACACTCATCACTGTACCAGATAAATTTACAACTGCAAAATGAGGCTGCGCTAATGTCTTTTCGAATACGAGCAGTGGAGCACAAAAAGTGTGCGGCTGGACTGGACTGTTTGACGCACACCCCGGTGTCAAGCGAAGTTTCTGACTTC
>Ga0210059_1001622_pt1 | contig 34262 bp, 21 predicted proteins | sample Ectturendosymbi2_FD_188042 | JGI IMG/M metagenome (GOLD analysis project Ga0210059, IMG submission 188042) | Ecteinascidia turbinata endosymbiont from Florida, USA - Sample 2 (SPAdes) (version 2) | ecosystem: Host-associated > Tunicates > Ascidians > Unclassified | place: Key West, Florida... | reverse complement strand
TAGTGATTTTCGACCGGTGTTCGATGGAACACTAGTCAAACTTATCAAATTTCCTGCGGAACACCTGACGATCTTTCACGGAACACTAGTTTTCCGCGGAACACCGGTTGAAAATCACTGGGCTACATTACCGATTTCTGTAGCATGATAAGACTGTTGCACGAGCTCAAAAGCAGCAGTGATTAAAATAGAAGCATTCAAGCATTTGATAATGTCTCGGCAGTGAAAAAAGAAAACTACTCTGAAAGTTTGCTGGCTTCTATACATAACAAGAAATCAAACGTTTGCGTACTTTATGCGCATTCTCAATTGTATAGTTTAGCAAGATTCGACTTGGCACGCACACTTTCTATGCTCCACTGCTCGTATTCGACAAGACATTAGCGCAGCATCATTTTGCAGTTAAAATTGCTCTGATGCAGTGATGAATGTGTTTTACTCCACTGTTTTAACGTGCAACCCTGATATTTTTGCAGTGACGAACTGCTGTGTCGTAGGGTTGAGTGCATTTTCCTCCGACCTAACCTGGAGCGCTGATAGTTTACATTCAGTTCAATGACACGTAAATTAAGGAAGCGCTTGTAGACGAATATGCATATTATGCCAACAAACTTCGCCAAAACGTAGGTTTGGAAACATGATTATGACGTCAAATTGTGACGTTTGAGATGGTATCATCATGAATGCCTAGTGCGCTTTGCGACAGTGTCGCTTAGCCGATGTTTGGAGACTGCAGACCGGGAGAATGCACTTTTCCATTTTTCTTGTTTATTCAAAATCCTGGACACACACTGATATCAATAATATCGGTTACAAACTCACAGGGAATCTGCTTTAACCAATTGTTATCGGCGTTCGGCAATGACTTTAAATTGTGGCTATTTTAGACTAACAGCTAGTCAGCTATTACTGACCTGTGTTAACAATCTTGGTGCAAGTCCCAAGTGTGATCGGCATGCGGGCAAGCGTGTCGACCAGCCAGTTGTGTGCATCACTGAGCGCTATTGTTTAGTCATAATTCATAATTGACGATAGTAAGGTGCTGTAAGGCGTGAGCCAGTTCAGAGAGTCTTGTTTTTCAGTGCCCTAGCAAATCGTGTTGGATGATGCATCTCAGAAAGGGCCGGAGCTGCTAAATGAAACACCAGGTCCAGCTAAATTTTAAAAACAGCTCCGGCTCCAGCTAAATTTTAAAAGCAGCTCCGGCTCCGCCGAAAATGACCGGCTCCGGCTCAACAGCCCTGCGTTTAACACGAGCAATAATACGCTTACATTTAATAGCAAGCAAATCTGTCAGTTCAAGTGTCCCAGCCTAGCATACAAGGTAACCCGCGTTTCGTAACAAGCTTTGCCGTGGGTACACTATTTTCTTGCACATTCAACAGTCTCGTCCACACGCTTGCTTTTAACACCATTCCACGTTGTAGATGTTACCAGCTTGACTTACTCTTTTCCAACAAAATTAAAATGGCAAATAATGTCAACATCGGCACCAGTGTCTGTTTGAAGTTGCACATCACATTCATTAACCTTCAGAAGGACAGTCTTTTGACCACATTTTTATTATGAAGATTCAGATTAGGGTTTTTAATTTCCCGTTTTTTATGAAAAAGGGAAACCGGGAAAAAATCTAGCTCAATCCTGGGATCCCGGGAAAAACAACATAATGTGCAAGTGACGATACAAGCAAAATCAAACAGGCAACAATGCATGCAAGTTTTTTATTCATTTTTTTGTAACAGCTTCGCAGAAAACTGAGGGCACTGACTGATTGATCACTCAGCTGCGAACGAACGAATTTTGGTGGTAAACAAGCCCGCAGCGGAGAAAGCTCGTTCCGCCTCAACTGAGGTTGGTGGAATGCTCAGTTAAGCATTGTACAGTTGCTCAAGTTTGACCAGTCTTTTTCCAGTAGCTCCTGCAAGCTGTGATTGCCCGAAGCCAGTTTGTACTGTCGCATGATGATATGTCAAATCTGTTGTGTGTAGAATGATCAATATGAGCCTGCAGTCTTTCCAAAAGGCTATCGCTTTTTCGACTGTTGTCAGACGATTCCATTGGCTCCGCTTCATCGTGACTCTGCTGCAGATCTGTGCTTGTCGGTAAACAAGCGGCTGACCAAAGCCGAAGCTGTCTTCAGAAAACCTTGTTTTGCATTACTGCTCAGCTGGTAACATCAGTATGATCATGTTCTACCAACACCTTCAGATTTGGAAGATATCGCAGCAGGTTGACCACATCGTGTTGTCATCGCTGTTGTATGCGATCTTTGATGGCGCAAAACAAATCATTAGCCATGGTCGACCTCCTCTTTTTCATTTCATATACAAGAAATCTGGAGATACCTTCGGCAATCAGCAATGGTGCGTCTCGACGACACAAAGCCTCGACTGCAAGTTTTACTGGATCAAACACACTTTTTAAATCATCCAGAAATGCAAATTCGGTTTCTGATGTATCAATTGCAGTAGACAAATCCAGTGAAGCTTTTGTGATGCATCTTTTAAGGAGCAGAAACCTGTCAAACATAGAGCTCCCAGTGAGTTTTGCAGTCAAGGACGAGGGACCAGTGGCGTAGCAGCCATTTGGATATTCTGGAATTATCCAGGGGCGGCAAAAATTGGCCTAAAATAGTACACTGTAGAAAATATTCTGCACTTTCAAAAATATTCTGAGTACGAAGTTTTTCACGGTTTCTTTAATCATTGTTTCCTGATTTCAAATCGTTTTTCTTCGTAATTCTGTTGAACGCATCCATGTAAACCACACAACTACTGCACTTTAGCCAAAATTTGTACACGCTTAATTCACGTTGCTTCACCCGAAATAATAATTTGATTGTTACGTGTGGCTGTCAGTGTTACCTGTGATAAGGTCTCAGTCGCATATGTCACAAAGGAGCCCTATGTAACACCGACATGACTTGATGCTCTGTGAAGTTGTTTGGTATTTGCGAACAGAGTGCATGAAATAGATTAAGCTTTTCGTTTGCAGTTGAAACAAAACCTAACTTAACTATCTGTGAAGTATTTCAACCTGCAAATGCAGCGAACGAAAGAAAGTGGTTGTGTTCTTTGGTTCTGAAAGTGTTCTTTCAGAAAAAAGAGAGAAGTTAGGTAAGAGGAAATGAAAAAGAATGAGAGCGCTATATTGAAGTTCCTAAACCTCTCTTTGGACGCCATTTCACCAAACGAGATGCACGAGGTTAACAGTGCTAGCACCAGTAAATCAATACCAGAAGTTGAGGAAGAAACAACGTCTGGCCGAATTAGAAATAATGAAGAAGCAGATGTTGAGAGCAATATAATAAAGCACATGCAGCAATTTTACGGAATGATGTGTCATGTAGCTCAGTGTTTTTCAATCATTTTGTTGCAGCGGAACTTTCCACAACTGTTTGCGTTGCTTATGAAACCTTATGCAATGATCCAAGTGTCTATATTACAACAACCGCATAAAACTGTAGTTGCGAATTTCGTCCCAGGCAATTTCGGTCTGTTTCGGCGGAACCCCGGTTGAAAAACACTGATGTAGCTAGTTGTCCAGAACCAATAAACCATATAAGAGTTGAGTTAGTCAAACTGGACCAGAAAGATATCGGAATAAAGATGGACCTTTCTAATCGATGATTCGAGCTATAAACGTAGGAGATAGTGAGAAAAAGCTGTGAGTTGGCTGTCAGCGAAATGCTTTTACAAGACCCTGAAAAAAGGGTTAGACCAGTGGTTCTCAAAATTTTTTTCACATTACCCCTTACAAACCCAAACATTGTCAATTCTTCCTTTACAAAAGTCACAAAAAACAATTGCAAAAATTTCGCACTACTTGGATGTGGTTCCAGACGTCTTTTGAAGCTTTATCTCAGTGTAAAATTAAAACATTGCAAAAGAACAATTTAAAGAAATTGCAAAAAAATTAAAAACCATTACACTAAACTAATTTTGTGTGTTGAATGAACAAATAACAAAAACTTAAGATTTTTTCATCCGCAGCTTTTCTTCCCCAATCCCTCCCTGGAACAAATTTCCTCCAAGGAATTAAAAATTCCTCCCTTAGTTGCACCCGTTTGAGAAACACTGGGTTTGATGGTTCTGAGATCGTGGTTGGTATATTCAAAAATCGATTCAGGATAATATTGCTTCTGTTGCAAGTTATTTCTGTCGGAAAATGATTGTTTATATGTTTCCAAACCTTTCAACACTTTCTGGCATTTTAATTCATGTTTATTTGATCACGAAACTTCCAAAGTTCGAGATTGCTTAGGTAAATGTAATGAGCTCACACTGCAACTTCACATCCATCAAGCAGTTGATAAAGGGATGCAGGTTGTCATGGATAAAGAACGAAATTTAATTTATTTGTTTGTGAGCAGACACGAAGTCCATAGTAGAAAGAAATGGAGAGCCATTATTCGTATTATAATTGATGTCATCCTTTTTCTAAGCAAGCAAAATCTATATTTTTGAGGCCATCGTGGATCATCTGACTCAAAGAAACAAGGTATCTTTCTTGAAAGTATGAAGCTAATTGCCAAATGTAATCATGTCATGAACGAATATCTTTCTGATATTCAAGTATCGAAAAAACATACCAACGTACCTTCCTCCAACTATACAAAACCAGTTAATTTAACTTCTGGGAAAAAAGTGAAAAATCTTATTCTAAAGAAATAAAGGAAGCAACATACTTCTCAATCTTACTCGACAGTAATCTTGGTGTGTCTCATACCGATCAGATGGCTTTTGTAGTAAGTTGAGGAAAGCGAAACACAAATAAAGGAGTCTGTTTTTCTTCCCACTGCATGGGTAAATGGCCAAATAAATTACTAATTCTGTTCTCAATGAGCTTCATGCAAATAACTTGGACACGATGATGTGCAGAGGTCAAGCTTATGACAATGCTTGCACAATGTCAGGAACCATTCTAGAGTACAACGCAGAATAAAGGAGATAAATTCAAAAGCATCTGTTCTTTGTGAGAATCACTCGCTCAATCTTGCGGGCGTTCATGCAGTTGGATCTTCCAAACTCCCTGATAACTTTTCACTCCTATTTCACGAAATGTGATATTATTCGTTCGTTAAGCTTCTATTGCATGTCGTACTTTGCAAAAAGTTAGTTAACCGGTTGAAATGTACTTATTGCAACGGCATTCTTCTCTCACCAGCATACATAACACGCATTTGGATTCTTGCACTACGAGCAACGTTCATAAAAATACTTTGGCAGTAATGCTGTGCTGAACAGCGTAGGATGGGGGGCGACACAATCGCCAAAATCCAGGGGCGGCGAGCTATGCAGCTGCGCCACTGCGAGGGACAACTTCTTTTTTTGTTCTGCAACCACGTACTTTTGCAGGACTTCGCTTTTCACTGTACTTTTTCTGAAAAGTTTCACAACTTTTCGTACCTTTTTCAAAACATCCTCTATTTTAGCATTGAAAGTTGTTGTTAGGATTGCTGTCGTAAAACTTTCAGCAAATATTTCCTCGTCTTCATCTTCGTCATTGCAATCTGCTATAGAAGCATTAGCAACGCTTGTCTTGTACAGAATATCACAAACAGCCAGATGCAGACCATGTGCATAACAGAGCTGATGGTCAAGTTAGGAAATTTTTCCCAACTTTTTCATCACCGAGGCGTCATCAGACACAATACTGACGATATATGTCTGCATATTGGTGATCCAAAATTCAGCAAGGTTCTTCTCCAGCAATTCTAAAAATTTCTCAACATCACATGATCCCAGCATTCTTTTTAGACCCAGGTTAATATGGTCGTTGCGATAATGGATGTAGACGTTCATGTGTCGTCGACATCGAACTAAGGTGTACTCGTCCAAAGTGACACTAAAACGAATATTGCATTGAAGTTCCGTTTCGATCTTGTTTGTCATTTCCTTCTGAATGCTCTTGTGTTGACAATGAACTAATTGCATAATACTTCGTTCTGCAAGAGGAAGTCGAAAACCGTTGGCACTAAGTGACTCACGGATGAACTTACTCTTGCATGTACTGTGTAGCATGGATAGAAAATCCGTCCACAGCTGCAAGTTCAGAAACAATGCTCTGTAAACTGTCCTTTTTCACAACTACAAACGACATCATAGATTTATGCTGCACTTTGGTTTCTTGGAACAAGGTTGTTCTTCACTGCCAAGGCTAAGGTTGCTGTGCTGACTCTTCAGGTGTCGCAAAAGACCACTAGTTGATCCACCTTTGCAGCTTATCTTTTTGAAACGATGACAAGTTGCTTGATCGTCATTTTGTGCGAAATGTTTCCAATCTTTGGAATAGTTACTACGTTCTATTTTATGGCAAACTTTATACCAGTGCTTGTTATGATTACAACACACGTGCACTCGGCTCGACATCTAACTATTAAACCAATTTACATCAGGGTTGCCAACCTGTTTTCACCAAAACAAGCCAGATAGCAGTTTTAAGGCATATACACATAATACATGCATAACCAAACACAAAATAGACATTAAAACTCGTCAGAAACATCGACATTATACAATTCCACTCCTTAGAAGCATTTTCTTTCGCCGTAATTACACTGTCGTACATTTGTTTCTTGTCAATAACATTGATCATTTTTCGGGCAAAAGTAATTTTTTTTCAATATTCTGCGCACTCTGCATGGTTATAGACTCTTTCCAGAAGAGATTTGTAAATGAATATGCAGCTTTGACAATGTTTTTCCAGAGCCAAGCCTTTCCGACTGAAAAAAGCCAGATTTTGCCTGGCGTTTTTTGATTTCCAAAAAAAGACAAAGGCGTTCAAAAAAGCCAGAATTTCAAAATCTGGCAAATTGGCAACCCTGGTTTAAATCAGTTGTTCACCATGGAGTATGTGGATGGACAAGTTTGAGAGAAATATGATTATGCTGTCACAGCAGGGCCCAACACAACAGTCTGGTCTGTCTCCACCACTGCATCACTCGATTCGCTGTGGAGCAACTACGAATTTCAACGTTAAATTGGTGACATAATGATACCATCCGGGTATTACCGGGGATTTTGTTCGGGAAACGGGAAATGAAAAAAGTCACAAATTCCCGGGAATTCTCAAAGCCAGGATCCCGGTTTCCAAATCCTAGTTGTGTTGGGCCCTGCTGTGACGGCATAATCATATTTCTCTCAATGAAGAAGCAATCATCTGAATTTCAGATGTCACACAATTGTCCTCGTCAGAAGTGACATGGGTTAACATAGGCATACGGGATCTTTGGGTGGAGATTTTTGATTGGCCCGAATTTTTACGCCGATGAAATACAATCCTTACAGGAAAGATTTGTAGAGCGATGATTCTGCTCAAGATAGGTGCTGTAGCAGCAGGCAATTTTTTGGGGGTGCAAAGGATATTTTGCCCGAAGAACTTTTATGAGACAAAGTTTTTCCCTACAGATTTTCTGTAGCTGTTAGTGCATTCTATTTTCCTCTATCATGTTATCCGTGGGCTACCCTGACCATCTGCCTCACAGTTCTGAGGCTTGGCGTTCCATTCACATTCTACCTGTTGCTGTCGGCAAGAAGCCTATCACGTAGCTGAAGACATACACGCAACATGCAACAAATTGTAGCTTTTGCACAAGATATGCAAGACTTGTATTTCAGATGACATTTCAGAAGTTTTGCACACATCACTAGCCTTCAAGGTGGGAATCACGAAGTAGACTTTGTTGCAGTCGTTCTCTAATACCAAAAAGATCCTTGCTTGAAATCATACGATTCCTCTCTTTTCCAAAACCACAGGAAGCAGTTTGGTTGGTGAATTTGGGTGGATGATAGATCTTATCCGTCTTTTTTACTTTGACAAGAAACAGTGTTTCAACAACACTTCGCGCCGGCAACCCTGGCTGGTTAAATGTAAAAAATGGGCCCTCATTTTAGCTTGTATTTCGGTATTTATTATTCTTTTAATTTTAGTAGGTTTTTGTTTTTAGCGTTTTTCAAAAATTTCGCATAGTTTTTCCGGTGATTTCGGGTGTTAGTGCAGACGCATTCAGTTAATGACATAACCAATTTGGCAAGATTTTTTGTATGTGTTTAACCGGAATATGCGATTATCCGTATCAGGAAAATATCCGCTAAGTTTACCACCTACAGCGACACAGGGGGCCCGAAATTCAGTCCCGTCGCCACGTGGGAGCTTTGTGAGATTAGCCCCCAAAACAAAGCTTCAACCAAATTGAAATGTGAAACACTAGAAATCAGTGGAGTTTGTGTCAAATTTTAGAATGTCAAGCCCCTCTGCACAAACGTAAAGCCCCCCTTTTGAAGACTTTCTGGCAACGGTTCTGGCCTCATTCTGTTTTGTCCTGTAATTTATAGACAGAGCAGTACCTGCCGCTGTTACCTAGAACAACATCGCCTGATCGTTTTTGGTACGTTTGTGAGGTAATAAACATATTTGAGGCTTGAGCGTAAAGCGCCACCATTCGCTGCTTAGTTTTAGATTAGAGTGTTGAACATGAAGGTGTCCTGTATGCCTAGTTGCATCCGTCCAGAAGTCATTTTTTATTTTACTTCGCCTCAACCTGTTAGGCCAAAGGAAGATTCCGACAGTGTTTCCACTATCAGGGATGTTATGCCTTTGACCGTTAAAGCTCCCAGTGCGCTTCTCCTTAACGCACTCAATGTAAGCGCTGCTCGACAGGCGCTTACAGTCAGACTTACACCTGATCAACGTATTTTGTGTAGTGATTGTGAAAAAATGTATTATGCATAGTTCAAGCAGTCATCTCGTGTTTTGTACTGCGAAGAAGCAAGATAACTTTGGTGCTTACGACCAAACTTACACATTCATACAGCCTGCTGTTCAGACAGCAAGATGGAGTAAATAGTGTTCGAAGAGTTTATTTAGCAGTCACTGCTAAGCTTGTCCCAACCCAGTGGTGCTGTTAGTGGATTATTGATGTTAATAATGTTGCGTCCACGTAGGCCCCCTTGGTCTATATTTGGCAACATTTATAGCCTATTTGAGATACAAAATGATATTAATCTAAACATGTGACATGCACCAGGATTTTAACAAGTCTAGACATCAGAAAGGTTCATGCATGCGTATTTCGGCTAGGTAAAAGCACGATGCGCATGCTTTTCAAGAAAAATTCACTGGAACGCTGATAAAAGAAAACGTTCATCGCGGCGCATTGCTTTGATCGGCCTCAGGTTCGTTCCTTCGGAAACAGTGTTTTCATAACTGAACGATGGGGTTGATTCTGATTTCCTGCAAATTTTTGTTAACATTTGCATTTCATTACAACATCTGTAAATAATCGTCGTTAATCAAATGACGATGATTAAGACCCAATTCCTTTTTTTAGCTCAGTGGTTCTCAAACGGGAGCCACTTGGCTCACTAAGGGAGGAATTTTTAATTGCTGGGAGGAAATTTGTTCCAGGGAGGAAAAGCTGTGGATGAAAAAACCTTAAGTGTTTATTATTAGTTTCTTCAACACTTATAAAAATTGCACAGCGAGGTTGGTTTAGATGGGAATGTCTACAGTAGGCAAGCACAAGCTGCTTCATCAACATCGTCGTTTGAGCCAGTTCTGTCAGTCCACTGCTTGGCCGCACTAGATATCGGGGCAGGTGTTGAGCAGCCAATCGATTGTCTCATCCCCCAGAACCGTCAGGCCAAGCCAGGCCCGTAACGTGCAATCCATTTGGAGGTCGATGGATTGAAAATTGGAAGACAACATTGTCAACAGTTTGATCTTCTTCGCCACACTCACAAGCCATAGAAGGAGCCATGCCCCATTTCTGCAAAGGAGCAGGACCCACGCTATTCTTGTCTGGGCTATTCCAGGGGGATGGATAAGGGTGAAAGTGTGGAGTCTCGTAGTACTCTCCAATCTATCCACATTCCATCAATGATCCGCCCAGAGGGCCGCACTTCTGTCATTGTCGTCAGATGAGCTGTTGTGCAGCGGGCACAAATAGGTGTCTCATATGAGATGCCATCCATACCCACTGAGATGTCCAGGCTCCATGAGACGTCGTGCTAGAGACGGTGTGGCTCCTTTGCGACGAAGTTCAGCAGGTTGGATGCCTGCAAGCATAGGAAGATTGTCCGCTGGTATAGGACGCAGCCATCCAATCATATTTCGCAGAGCATCGTTGGTGGCAGGGTCAATAAGGCGGGTATGAGCACTGCGGCACCAGACAGGAGCGCAGTACTCTGCTATTGAATGGACCAGGGCTAAGGTGGCTGTTCGCAACGTTGTTGCTCCAGCACCCCAGCCAGAGCCAGCAAGCCACCTCAAGAGTGCAACGCGTGATGTCAGCTTCTTGCGAAGTGACTCAGGGTGTCGGCGATACGTGAGCGACCTGTCCAACGTTACTCTGAGAAATGTTGGCTCGGAGCAAAAGGGTTTTGTTGTTGTGGTTTTACTTTCAGCTCACGTTTAGCTTCTTTGTTGTTGAGGTGGAAGACAGCCAACGCTGCTTTTATAGTACTGAGCTATAAATTCTAGGTCTGAAGGTATTCACCTACTGTTGCCATGTTTTTTGCTCAGCACCCCTTCCACTCTTTGTCAATCTCCATCGGCATGTATGATTGCTAGATCAACAGCATCTGCATACTTTCTGGAGGCGGTGGTTGGCAAGTCAGAAGTGCAGATGTTGAAGAGAAGGGGTGCCAGGACGGATCTCTGAGGGACGCTATTCTTGAGGCGCGGTTACCTACTCTGTTTGCCGTTAGCGGTGATAAGAGTAGAGCTGCGATTACCATTCAGGCCAGCACCATGATCAACAAGACCATGCGCCTGTCAGGCAGCAATCGCAGTAGCTTGCATGTGCAAGCTGCTTTAACTGCAGTGACTGATTTTAGGAAAGAGTCTGTTTGGTTCATAATCGTCTATTGTTTCTTCACAGTAGGTAGTATAAATTTTTGCAATTACCATTTGTGATCTTTGTTGGGGAGGAATTGACAGTGTTTGGGTTTGCAAGGGAGGAATGTGAAAAAATTTTGAGAACCAATGTAATAGCTCTATTCTCAAGACACGTCTTGATTAAGTTTATCCTAACGTATTTATTGCACTTCGGATTATGCTAAACTGCCCCGATGCTGTGGCCAGCGCTGAAAGGAGTTTCAGCAAACTGAAGCTGATCAAAACCTTCAGTAGGTCTCATATGACAGATATCAGATTATCCTCATGAGCCATGTTGTCAATCGAAGCTTCATGTGTGCGCTATCTAGATTTGGATGATGTCATAAAGGCTTTTGCATGTCAAAAGACTCGCTCCAAGCCGTTTTGATATTGTTTATATTTTCATGGTTAATGTTATGTAATATTTTTCATGTGTGCTACTGTGCCACTATACAGTGATTTCTTTTGTTTTCCTATAACACCACGCTCCGACAGTTGAGTAGCCTTCGATAGGTAAATTACAGCGACAACTAAACTATGACGAATACTAACGCTAATACAGCAACGCGTTAGAAATCTTTTTTCAGAAATCACCATTAGGGGGACGCCTGTAAGCATTTTGGGGTAGAGTTGGGATACTACGGCACTGTCCATACCTATTTGTAATTGCTTGGCGTACAGCTCCGTATTTAGATAAAATTGTTTGGCAGTATTTGCTAAATTAATGTCGTTTTATCACTGACGCGGATAGATCAATAAACTGTTCAAAAATTTCATTTTGAACTTACTGCATTTGTTTTGTTGTTTACCCAGGCATTTCCCAGAATCTACCCCATGCCCCATCATTAAGTCAAGCATTTGGTGCTAAGCAGAAAAGTGGAATTAACTTAGGAGTTAATTACCAAGATTCAGGTGTGGTCAGGTGCGTAACGAGGGGGAAAGGGGGGAACAATTCAACGGGCGCCGAAAAGTCCTGACAATGTCAGAAGTACTTTCTTCAATACAGTGCATTTTCTTCCGAAAGACATCAGGTTCGAACAGAGGGGCGCCAAACTTGCTTGTTGCCCCGGGCGCCAACTAGCCTCGTTGCGCTCCTGGGTGTGGTGGGTCTTACAACAAATCATAAGCCTACCTTACCCAGTCACAAGTCATTGATGGGTATCTATTTTAGATAGAGAACGTTGCATGAAAGTGTAGCATTGCGTAGAAGAAAACGAATCTCTTAAACGAAGATTATGAGAGCAAACCGTTTTTTATAATTTACTGTAGATTCAAATTTGTTTGGTATAAAACTACATGAGCTGGAAAAGTTCTTATGGTAGTGGATGGTCGCAGGTCTATCGTCCACTCGTGTGGCATGCCCGAACGACGGATGGAAGAACAAAGATACCGATACGCTGATTGCTAAAGCAAACAGCATCGTTCCGTGATAACAAAACGGGAGCTTTCAAACACTGTAAAGCTTTCAGTCTTTGTTGCGATGGTTATGAATCTTGGGTAGAATACTGGCTTAAACCGTGCTATCTCCAGTACAAGTGTTAAACATGGGAATTTTACGAAGAGCTATCGGAGTGACATTTCGCCAAATACTGTGCAGCTGTGAAATTCGTAAAGCCTTGAGTGTCATGGGCGTCGGAAGGATTTTTTCTAGGGGTGGGGGGCACTGGTGGATTTTCCAAAATTTTTCTAGGGGGGCCAAAAGTGATGAAATTTGTTTTTTCTCACTCGAAAACAACCTTTTTTGCTTAGATTTTCAAAATCCAGGGGGGTGCCTTGGGCCCCCCTTCCGACGGTCATGATGCCAAGCCTTTTCTCCGAACAAGAAGATTCCAGCTACGATGGTTTAAGAATTGCCGCATAGGTACGATTCCTAATTTGATATTTCTTGAACACATTTACGTTGTCTTTCGAATACAGTACTCAAGACACTTCTGGTCTCCAAAAAATAACAACTTGCGATCAAACGCTCTAACTCCAAATCTGACGGCTGGTCTCAAAGATTTAAGAATTAAGATCACCACTTTTTGTAAGCTGCGAGGGCAGTATAACTTGAATCTAGATCAGAGCCGTATCAGCCGCACTCCATGCCCTCCGATTGGGGCGGCCAACGCTGTCACAGGGGGCCCAAAATTGCAGTCCCGTCACCACTTAGCACCCCAGAGAAAGTCTCGATCCCCCAAATTGAAATATGAAGCACTAGAAATCAGTAAAGTTAGGGGGTCATTTGAAAGAAAAGTGCTTACGCATTGCACTTTCTTTGGGCCCTTTTAAAAGGGGGGTATTTAGGCATTACAACTGTTGTTGGGGATCCCTTGGAATGCAAAGTAGCCTACTTATACATTACAGTTGCTGTTAGGCCCCTTTGAAAGCAAGATATTTTACACATTACAGTTGCAAAAGGGGGCCAGAGGCAAGTGCCTCATTTGCCTTCCCTTAAACACACCACTGTTCTGTATATAACCCTGACAATGATCTTATATGACAATATGAAACCGATTGAACACGTTCTGCTTATCCTATATGCGTACTTTTTCACCTGATGTGCGCATGTAAAAACAGTAATGTAGGCCTAAAGGCATTTGTATATTATCGAACACATTGAAGTTGCTGATGAGTTTATCACTTCAAAAAACACAGATTTCACACGATTTTCATAATTAAACCTAGACACACAGGTCGACTAATAACACAGACCTGGGTGGAAAAACCCTTAGTGGGAGCCCTGGTCACATGCGGCAAAACGCCTACTACTGTAACTGGAAGTGAACATTTGAAGATTTATTGAGGTGTTTATTGTTACGCAATAAAGACCAAGAGTACAACAATGCGCTAGCAAGGTTCGCAACCTGCCTCTGCAAGTAAAGGATCGGACATGAGCCAACTGCGCACTTGCGCGAAGCGTTTCGGGGGCCTCGCGGTCACGACATTGCCCTGATGGGCCTCGCGTTTATTTATCCGGCCCTGCCTACATGCCGAGTTGTATACGCCCAGAAGTGAGACTTCTACTTGATCAACGTAATTTGTGCAGTGATTGTTGTAAAAAAATGTAAGCTACTATGAGAAGTGCAGTTAGTGTATTATTTGGATGTTAACCGTTGCGTCCACGTAGGTTTGTCTATATTTGTTAACCTTTATAGGCGATTTGAGATACAAAATTATATTCATCTAAACATGTGCCATGCACCAGGAGATTATCAACAGTCCAGACATCAGCAAGGTTTATGCATCCCATGCGTATTTCGGCCAGTAAAAAGCCCAATGCGCACGCTCCATAAGCATATTTCACTTGAAGCTCATGGTAAAGTTCATTAATTTGCGCTAACGAAAGAAAACGTTCATCGCGGCGCACATGCTTAGACCGGCCTCATGTTTGCTCCTTCGGTAATAATATTTTGATAACTGAACGATAGGACTAATTCTGATCTCCTGCAAAATTTTTTTACATTTGCATTTCATTACGATATCTCTAAATACTCGTCGTCAATTAAATGACAATCATTTACGACCCAATTCCTTTTGTTAAGTTCATTCAAAAATTTTAGTCGGAAACTACAAGCCTATTATAAGTACCGTAGTTGCGCGAAAATATTTGTAATTAGGCCTAATTTGCACAATCTGCAAATGCTGTTCATGTTGTGAATTAAAAATAAATTTTCAGAATGCCTAGGCCCCCTGCACAAACATGAAGGCCCCCAATGGAAGACTTTCTGGCGACGGTTCTGCCCAGGCCCGCAGATACGTGGGGATATTTGGGGGCAGTTACCTCCAAATCTTTTTTGTGCTCCCCAAATTTTGTTGTGCTCAGAAAAAATTGTTTTAAACATATGATAATAACAAAAAATGCTCCCCCCTAAAAAATGTATGTTGTCCCCCCCTAAACCTTAAAACCGGGCTACGTGTCTGGTTCTGCCAAAGTTGTGTCTACAATTAGGATATTTTGTCTTGAAGGCCATTCCGCCTCGAGATGCAGCATAACATAACTGTTTTTTATAAATCAGCATTAGGGGGGGCCTGTAAGCATTTTTTGGGGGCCCAGAGTTGGGCTGATACGGCACTGACCTAGATGACCTTTGTTGGTAACTACACATTTGTTTTGTGCTTCGCAGTTCCTTTGCAGAGAGACAGAGACTTTGTCGAAACGTCTTAGACCTGACGACTTGCTGCGCCAAAAAAGTGTTTAAAATTTTCGAACTTCCATTTCGCCAAGTTTCGTTATTTTTGCAAACTTTTTTTCTTACTTTTTACCAACAATAAAACTAACAGCGAATAGGCTGATATTACTCGAAACCGAGACCTACAGCATTCGAGACCGAAACTAGACTTAAGACTACGAGACCAATACAAGGTCTGAGACAGAGGCTCACATAAATGTGTCTCGAGACGCGTCCGGAGGCTTCATCATTTGTTCGCTGATAGAGATACCATTTGCTTTCAGTGTGAGTTCCTGGTTCTACATCTTTCCATCCTCACTGTCTGTCGAAAGATATCCTTTCTCAGCAAAGAATCAGACACCAAGATCTTACAGAGTATATATTTCGCCTACGAAGTAGGCATCATCAGCTCTTATTCAAATCGAATCCTCACTGTAAAACGGCGTTTTATGTGATATCAAACAGTATGGTTGGCGTTAGTAGACCGAAGGCTGCAACATAAAATCGCTTATCTCACCAGAAAATTTCAAGTGGAATCCTTGCGGATTTTTAACTTTGCAGCAAACGGGAATCAACGAGAAGGCTACATTGATCTTTCTAAATCTAATGCGACGTCTGCTGATGACAGAATGTGTTTGTTTTGGTATCCTCGTACGGTTTTGTTAGCAAATAAACAGTCAATACAGTAAGCTTTATTGTGCATACAAACAATGATTCTTCTAATCACACTATTTCGCTTATCAAAAAAAGGGGGCGGCTCACATTCACAGTTTGTAGACGCTAAAAACTAGCGGTTAACCGCGGAGGAGAGAAACTGAAAGCAGTGACACAATGGAAGCGTGATTTCCGGCAGAGAGTGACACAAAAGAAATTACGGATCATCCGATGCGGCAATGAAGACATAACGTAACTATGCGGCAGGCGATTATTCTGGGTTGTGATACTAAATGTTTTCAGAAAAACGTTATAGAAAACTTACAATACAGAGCGGCAGGTGTTGGTAAATTGCTTAAGAAATGAGGCTGACATCACAACAAACACTGTTTACCAGAAGCGCAAAACAATGTTATTAACGGATTTATCTGTACATGAGCGATATGTCAAGTTGTACTTGCTAAGTTCGTGTTCAGCATATGGAGATACAAAATTTTCAAAGTTGATAAGAGTTGCAACAGCATATGTCTGGAATAATTTAAACTTATTGTTCAAGTGATGAAGACCAGATAAATCACTTCTGTATTAATGTATTGATGGTGTTAGTTTTCATCAGCTTTTTGAAACCAAAGGTCGTTGGCAGCTGGCCTAAGAGCTTCATTGTTTAAAGCACAAGTACATTACGTTCCCGGAAGATCCACTTACGTGTGGGCCTACAGAGCGGTTAACGCGTGTAAGATGAGAAGCCTACGACCAACTATTGCAAGTAAAAGTTACATAATCCTTATCAAGTGCACACGCATTTCTGCATATTTTGATTTAAGATACAGGATCCACTATCAAGGGTGCTATGTACTCGGAGTGACGGATTCCAAACGAATAAACAGGAGCTGATCTTCTGGTGAAAATAACCTGATAAAAACAAAGTAGCGGTTAAGAATGCGGAACAACCTCAGTTGAAACGTTCACCAAAACACAAGCAACGGTAACCTACTGAACAAAGTCAGTGACACGGGTGTGAGAAAATTGCACCGAACACAGGAAGCGCAAGTGTCACTGAAATTCGCTGCACACGACACAATGCGACCTGTTTGATAGCGTCGAGTAACTTAAAAATGTTTGCAAAAGCGCCTTACTGACGCTAGGCTGAATATTTTAGCCTTGCCAAATGCTTGACTGGAGCTGGAAACAACTTTTGGAGTTGGACAGATGTCTTTAATATCAACCTGTGTTATCGATGTAAGCCAGCGTTAACCAAGTTTTGTACTGGATTAATTTTGCTGTGATCTTAGTTTTTTTCGATTAAATCAAAGGTCAAACTTTGGGGGTTGACAAAACGTGAATAGACTTTCTTGTAAGTTTCAGTTCGTTTAAAAAATTTACGTTGTCCAAGTATGACGTATTTCCTGTTTATAGTGACTGATTTTATCTTTAAACATTAGCCTACGTGGCTTATACTCGCTTTGTACTCTTGGAGCGTCACTAGCGGTTCCCTGGGGCGCTTGAGCCACACAGAAATGAGTAAAATAAACTATTTGCACGTTTAGCTAGAAGTAATATTATGCAATCAACACTTTTTGAGGTAGACTAGTTAGTATCTGGTGATTACCATTACTACTTGCCTTTCTTTGTACGTAAGCATCTTTGGCTCACATATTATAAAATGTCGGGTCATAACACTTCGCGTGGAACATAAAACACGGGCGTAACTATACGGTTTAAACGGGTGGTAGGTAAGTTTCTGCCAGCTTTATTCATACATTGCTAATAGTAGAAAAAAACACCGGACTACTTCAACAAAACGTCGATTGAATTCCAAAAATGTCGACGAAGCGCAGGAAGCATTTCCATGTATGGAAACAATGATTTAACGATAACGTGAACCTTAATCGGAGAAAGTGATAGCAGTCATTTACGTCAAGGAAAATCTGAAGCTTTCGCCCAGGCAGTGGTGTAGTCGGGGGACAGCTAAACTAAAGGTTGAGTTTGGGGGAATAAGCCCGCCCATGTCCCCCTGCCTCAATGGATTCTATATTCCTTCAGTCTGCGGCCTTTCTTAAAATTAGATTACTGACGAGACATACCAGTCCGCGCGACTGAGACGCAGCCGTTGGCTTCACGGTGGCTACTTTATTCGGAAATCGTTTTTAAAGATTTTTTCTTTATTTTGTTGCTATTCAAAGCGAGTTGTTATCTTTAAAAATTGCAAGAAAACAGGAATATATGATCCACCAAACTGCGAAGAACCGATACTTTTTTCTACGTTGAAACCACGGTTGTTGTAGATTCAAATGCCCAGTCAAATAACCCACATCTACTGTTTTTGCATTGAGTAAGAAACTGTCTCTGCATTGTTCTGTGAAACTGAGACCACGAGTAGAAGTGATATTTGTAAAATCATGCGCAAGAGGCTTAAACTGGTTTATTTTCATTTGTCGAAAGTTTTGCGGCATACCTGTGATTACTTCATAGTGTACGCTAGTTTGCCGCGGCATGCAAACATACGTCCACATTCGTGAAAGGAAGCGCTTGGAAACACAGGATCCGTAAGTTTACAAAACACAATGGGTAGGCTATAATATTGCTGCTGGCTTTGAAGGTTGAATGATTTGTAATGCTTGCCCTGAGTAACGTGCTAGTTACATTTACCTCATCGGAGACTTAAAAGCTCTGTATTGTTCGCTTCAAATGTTTTCGATTCAGTGGGCTAGTGGAGCGGTCGGTTCTCAAACGGCCCTTTGTTCACTTACCGACTTTGTTTTCTCAACACACATTTTGTTGAATACAAGGAGCTCATGGTGTTCGAAAAACCATTAAATCAAGGTATATAGCAGTACATTTAAAGCGGGATTATACACGGGCACTTTGCAAGAACTAATGTAATTCGCAGCGAACTGACACTCACACGCTACTCACAATTTACAGCAACTGCGAAAGTGTGCTTTACCAGACTTTGGCAGAGGCAAAGATCTTACCTGCGAAATGCGTTGTGGAAAAAGTTTCCTTCAAGCGTTTACTTCAGGTGAAGATCGTAAGACGGAGTCTCATTGCAATACTCTGTTAACCTATTGCGGAAATGATGTGCACTTGCATTCTACGTGTGCGTGCTTGCTGCAGCGTTTTCGACTTGTCGTTACCCAGCGTTACTGGGCATCAACATCAACCAAACTCGACACACACAGAAATGGCTGATTTGTTTGTCTGCACTTTGATTTGATTTAGAAGAATCTCACGCTTGTCTTTATTGCACATGATAAAGAGACACTTGGTACATGCATCACATATGCAGGCCTGTAAAAAAGCGAGTATCTTCGCTTTTTCGTCTCACCAACTTTTAGATATTCTCAATAAGGGGTGCGATGTACTCGCTGTGCCTGATACCAAATGAATGCTGCGGAGCTTGTCTTCTGTTGATTACCACCTGAAATCGTTACACGAGCATTGTCATTTTCCACCACATAAGTTAGAAACGCCTCATAGCAATCTGACTCCTCACCTATAACTCATTCCAGTATTGGAGAAAGTGCGATTGAATAGACTAATTTGTTATAGTGGACGCACACCCACAAGACTGGAGTGATTCGACTGAAAGGTTACTGTGAAGTGCTGATTATAAGTCTACTCTTTCTCTCTCAGTTTAATAGTGTCATTACTGAGGACCTGGGACCCGTGTAACCTCGTAATTTTCCGTGCTTGATGGTGAAGCTTGCTTTGAAACCATCTTTAGTAACTGGTACTTTTGTCGATTTCACTTCATTGCGACTGCTGGTTAAACATGTCTTACCTTTTCGGGACAGTGTGCTCCTGGGCCAGGTTTGCGTGTTGCGTCACTTGGTAGCATATTTCGTCCGGTCATGCTGTAAAGCGGACCACGGTTCTTGTACACATATGGCGGAATAACGCGATATGTACCAGGTCCAGGAGTCTAAAAGAGAACACAGAAGCTTGGAAACCTCTAAATCAAAACGGCATTGCAAGCAACTTTTAGGAATTATAAATACGCGAAAGACTTCTTGGCAACCAGGCTTGTTGAGCCTATGCATTATGCAACTTATCTCCTAATTAAAGTCGTTGAAAGCAACATTGACAGCGCAATGAACAATTTATTTGAGCGTTACAGTCAAACCACGGGTGTTTCTAACAATTATCTACAACTTTTTCTCTATTTTCCGGAAACATGCATCCAAAATTGAAGCATACGTTATCTGCTGAATTGCGTAAATCCCACTTTTACTACTGTTACGGTGGTTTTGAGAAAGTCGATATCCCTCGAAAACACGACGAATAAAGCACACAGAACGTGTGACAACAAAAAATGAAGAAATTAGTCACCGCAAAACATGCAAATGACGAAACTGGAATACATGCAAAATGAACATGCAAGTACTAATCGTTGCGAATGTATGACGATGTACCTTTCGCAAGTCTTCATGGAAACTTCCTACAGTTGCTCGGCCCGTCATAGAATAACTGGCTGCTGACTTAGCTGCTATTACTCTTGATCCCAGCATGGACCCTATGTGGTAAGCAGCTGGGCCTGATCAAAAGTAGACAAACCTTAATAGCTTGCTGCATCATGTCCACATGTTTTCGAAATCTCCACAAAAACTGACGAATCTGACTTTAACTATAGACAAGTAAAATTACGACTAAGACTCCATTGCTACACTGTAAAGTTCTAATTCAGGACTGCAAATTAAGGCCGAAGTTGAAAGTAAATAAGTTGGTGGCATTTTCTGGCATGCAATGCAGCGTCTGGATGACTTTTGCCATGGAACGTTGAAGAAATTATCACTCTGTTCTGACAACAGCTACATTTAAGCACGATAATCAGTGCGTTAGAAGCATTTTTATTTCAAATAGTAAGCTCGCCAAACTTTTTCATGCACTACCAACGTTACTTTTATCATGATCTTTAACCCAAATTATTTTCATGTGGTAGTCCGTTGCAAACAAAGTCTGCTATAATTGGTGAAACAAGCGATTATGTTCTGTTCCTGAACACTCAAAACATACACTGCATGGCGCCCGGTGGGTTCATAATTTATCAAAAAAATTGCGCAGCAAACATTTTTCAGCGAATTATCTCGTAAATAGCATAAAAAGTCAAATTGATGTTATTAATGTTTCAATAAAAAAAGTGGTTTCATGTGCTGCGTAGTCGAATCGCTGCGTCATTTTATTATGCTTATCAGGTGAAAATCATGTCGAAATGATGGACAGAAGTAGGATAAGAACTTTTTACATCCTGTCAGTTAAAGATTATTTCGACGGCAATGGTTTTTGTGCAGCAACATTTTGCTAAAAACTCGTGTACGCTGAGAGGTGAGGGTAAATATTGGTGAACTGTATGATATAGGTAGTGGTGCACTCGGGGGGAACGTCACCCCCCCCCCCCCGTTCTTGAAAGTGGTACTAATGATTGTGGCACAAAATCATGGAGTGTTGGTCGCCATTTTTGCGATATTTTTCTTCAGCAAAGTTCTCATTTATCGCAAATACTTGGTATGTCTGTTTGCAATGAAGCGTTCCCGCATTTCAGTTTCTGCCACTGCACTATGGATACAGGTCTAGCTCAACGCGACGCGTAAAACAAATTTCAGTGTGCATCACCACGCAAAAAATTGTGCAAGCATTTAAGATGCAAAAAAATCAAACAATCTTCAGATATCTAATAATTCATTGCAAATACAGCGCACACTGTAAATCTTAAGAACAGGTAAGCTCCATCTTCTTTCAGTGAGCAACGAACATAACAGATACGTTTTCACAACAAATTAAGAATACAATGCAACACCATCTCATGCATGCTAATAAAGATTGTTGTCTTGGAATTTTCTAAAAACAAGCAAACAATTTGTCTCCTGATCCATTTACAAAAGTAAAGAATAAGCAGATCAGAAAAAATCAAACGGTTCATTTCTTGGAGAGCTACGCGTGACAGCAGTTACATTTTCTTAAACTGAAAAGGCAAAAATTATGAGAATTGGGGTGTATTATTTTTAAGCGGATCGTCTTCTTTTCGGCAGGGAAGTGTGTTCAAACTACAGACACTACGTTCTATGCCGCATGCCGAATTGCTGTCATGCAGGTATTTCGAAGAACAAACCATAGATAGGTCTTCTGAAAAACTTCCTACAACTTTGCGGCCGACCATGGTGTACGCAGGTGCCGTTCGATGCACGGGCGATCGTGACGAGCTAAGCAAAGGCAAACCATACTTTCCCGGCCCTAGAACGAAACGCAGTCAAAAAGGCACTGAGCTAATGCACCAACTCATAGCATGTGTTATGTGATGGATATGATTTCAAGTAGTGAGTGCAATCGGATAAAACAAAAAAATGTTTACCACTAAAAACACACACCGCGTGAAAGTCTACCACTAAAAACACACACCGCGCCAGTTTTCGTGTTAGAAAGAAAGTGGGTAAGTTCTAATAAAAACGATTATGTGTTGAACATAAAACAGAGGTAACTGCAGCCATGTTAGTTTGACACGCTTTAGGTGTCTAACCCTTTGTAGGTCGTCGTGAAAAGAGCCATAACTCCTTCTGCTGACCATGCTGTAACTGGGTAGAGACACCCTTCCTACAGATTTTGGTCCACACACGTTTGGCAGCATGTATGCAGCAGGCCCTACGCAGAGTAGAATGATGAATTACTGCTTTGTGAAATGCACACTGCACAGTAAAAGTGAATCGAACTTTTTGCTTCTAGAATAAAAGTAAATGTAAATGGGGCGTATAGCTCACTATGCGGGCATAGGTTCGTCAAAATGCTAAAGTTGGTTATTATTGCAACACAGAAATGATAACCAGATATCCACATTTTGAGATAAATTTTCAATATATCAGCTTCCGTTCAAAAACAGTTTTTTCATGTATCCGCAAATTGCAACAAACCAACAGTAGTTTTAATAGAGAGCAACGTCATATAATTTGTATTTGCACATTAAAATTTACTTTAAAAAATATATTATACCAAGTTCACGTCGTTTGAGAAAATAATTTTCGTGAACAACCAAATTTACTTCACCTGGGCTTATATCAGTTTTGTGTCCTTTGGATCTGCTAGACAGTGAATAGCTTGGTGCAGAATAGTGTGCTGATCTCCCGCTTTTCTCTGGACTGTAAGTTCCTAACAAACAGTAAGTACTGATTCTTATTCTGAACATCATGTAGAGGTCGTTTGGCATACCATGAAGGCAGCTGAACACATTCGCGTAAAAATGTAAGGAAAGGCAATTTTTATTAGAAACACAAGTCTTCACGAAGAAACCTTAATGCAAAACTTGTAGTGTAAAATTCACAAGATTTTCTCGGTCGGTAGAACTAATGCCATTACTAATGGGGGCTTTGGTACAAAACAGTCAAACGAAACAAATTTGAGATACTGAGACAGGTAAAATAATAGAGTTGTAGATATAGGACACACAGCGCAACACTACAAGTTTATGTGACTTTACATGCGGTTTGAATGAAGCTGGTCGAGTCGCATAAAAAACGATCAAAACAGTTGTTTTTAAGAGATAATAATCTAACAACGATACTCAACCAATGTCATGCAGCATTTAAGACGAGGAAACTACAAGTGTTTGTACACTCAATAGTTGAGTGACAGCGTGTGTCTCCTGGATTGCGAGCCAGTAACAACCTGCAAAACCACGCACAAAATCCTTATCACAGCATACCAGTTTGAATACCACCAGGAACTTCAACACATTGTGTTCCATATGTTTATCCCACAACCTTTGGAGAATTTTGAACATAAATTGGCGTCCAACTACTGGCAAAGCAACGAAGTGTTCTGAAAAACCATCTGGCCTTTTCGCGGCAAAAAAATTTCACACTGATAGACCCACCAAACACCAAAATGGTGTCTTACTCAGTGATAACGATATCCTTGGTAGATGGAGAGAGTGTTTCAAGGGTCTTCTAAGCCCAGTCACTATTGCACCACTGAACGGACACGAGGTATATTTGGGGAGGAAAATACCATCCCTGCAGCCGAAGTCTTCCTAGCTGTCAAGACACTGTAGGCTGCGATGAAATCTAAACTAAAATGCTCAACGCTTTTGGAATAGAGTTCTTTGGCTGACTCTTTTGTGTCAGGTGGCAGGCTGTTCTGGAAGGGCACCGCAAGATTGGTTAACTGCAGGGTGATCATCCTCATACACAAAAAGGGAGAAAGAAAGCAATGCAACAACCACCGGGGCATATCTCTCCTTAGCCTCCCTAGAAAAGCGTATGCTTAGTGCCTTGAAAAAATATGCCGTGAAATAATTTAACGAAACCTGGATCATACCCGGTGAGGTTTTCGTCCCGGCTGTAACACTACATACCAAATTTTCGCTCTCCAGAACTTTGGCAGTGATACTGCTTTTCACAGATGAACTGTCCAGATTTTCACAGGTGAATTGTATGAGGACTAAAATCACTAGGAACAGGCAAAGCAGGCTATCACTAAATATCAGACATGTACCAGCTGGGAACTAAACCAGACACTAATTAAAGATTTTCCAGGTGGCACAGTGACCGAAAGATAATTGGAAAGTCTTAAAAGACAAAACATAAACCTGCTGCTCATTCTCAAACTCAAATGAAAAAGAATCCAATTTAATTTGTGATTAAAATAACTTGAGAGCTTATGCTATATATGAGCTTGCATGGTTGCGATATGAAAGAAGCACAAAACGCTTGTATAGAGCGAGATAGCATTCGTGAGTTCCGCGGCCACTAACAAAATACTAACGTTGATAGATCAAAGCAAACCGTAAATAAACACTTTACATAACGTACCAGGACCGGGGTTTTGAAACGCAGCAGTGTCTCTGTGTCTTGCATACAGGGAATACTTTGGAGTTCCATCTGCACCAAACTTTGTTATGTGTGGTGGAACCAGGTAGCCAGGTCCTGGACTACAGTCATTGGTAAACTTGGCATGTCTCACTCCAAAGCTGTAAGCTGGATTACGATACTTCCTGGCATCATGGATGGAATAACCTGAAATTACCAGAAGCTGGAAATAACGTACTTGTCAAACTTTGCTGTAAAGATGTCTTTGCTGAAGAGAATAAACATGTATTTACAAAATTTAATATATGAGATAGTAATGTTGTGCTTGTTGATTGATATATAAGATTATTTATGAGGAGAAAAATCTTGCAAAAAAAATAATCAAAACTTTTTGAGATAGACTTGATGGCGTTTACAAAACAGAAAGCCGGAAATTTCTCAGACCGTTGAAAAACATTTGTAAATGATGCTATAGCAATTTCAGATACATGCACCAGGGTGCTGTACCTGAAATGCTCTTGCATTTTTTCATTTATACACTCTAGTGAATAGGTGGCTAAAACCAAAATAGACAAAATACTTTTGTCAACACTTTCTATACTGGCCTATGTGTCTTTGCATACATAGTATTTACAGGACAGATACCAGGCTATGTGCTAATATGGATCTGACGTTCTATTAGATACCAGCTGTTAGCTTTTCTTCCTGAAATTACGTGCATTTAAGTATGCAAACTATGAAGAGAAACAGTAGATTTAACCAATTAATCCCTTGTTTGAGCTTTAATTGCAAAGTGTTTTATGAAACCAGCATAAGCATGGTAAACTCTCAAAATCATCCTGTTATGCAGACTGTTTTTTAGGAAAAATACCCAGTGCTGACTGTGTTATACGATTGGTTTATTTTTAAGTAATCAGAAACAACAAATGGTTACTTTCCTTATGACTGCAAGATAAAAAACACATAAAGCTTAGATATGCAAATAAACAACTAAAACTGCATTAACACTCGTTCAGTATTTGAAAGCATTCTTTGCATGTCAGCATAGGTAAAATGAAAACACTCTTTGCAGAAAGCTTCATGATATTTCTGTAGTAGGTGAAGAGTTTTGTTTGAAGCACAGGTCAAGACCATGGGTCACAAATCATACAAGAGAAATCATAACCCAGACATTATATGAATGTTTTGACATCGCATTTAAACATTTTCTAACAAGTTTATTTATTGATGCAGGACGTTTCAATTGAAATCAAAAGATGACCAGAACATATAAGTTTTGCTATCTGCACATAAAGACTTCTAAAACTCTGGTTGTACTTTGCTAAATAAAAACTACAGTACGCATTCACTAAACTTATTTTAATGAAATGTATTTCATCAAACAAATGAGTCTATCAAACACTTCCTGAAATTGTTACCATCAATCAAGTACAGCTTAAATTAAGCTAGGATAAAATTTTCTGTAACCAACCTAATTCTTTGCACATCTGAGCTTACAATAGAAAGTGGCGATTACCTATTAGTTTCTGCATAACTGTGAATATCCAGCAGATATTATAAAGTGTTCATTATTAACTTCGTCATTATCAGCGTTACACTATCCCCTGCAATTACCATATCTAGATCTTGACTGATTCTCATTCACTTGACAGCAATACCAAATATAGTCAGTGGTATTTAGACATACAAACTATAAAAATTTTTCAACATTTTGGAATCTTAATCTATTTTTCACAACAACACAACAACTAAAAATTTTACTGTCAAAAATTTTAACACAATGACTCTTTCTAAGTTTAATTAAAGCAGGCCGTTATTGACAAGTCACTATGCTTTGATGATATTTATGACTGTTACCATAAAAATCAAAGCTAGATTAAAAAAACATCTATACCTTTATTATATAACGTACAGTATATAGCAGAAAAATACTTGACCTGTTGAACCAGGAAGCATGTACTTAGGCCCAGGTGATTTGAAGTGTGCTCCAATAGGCCCTCGTGGTCTGTGAGGTCGCCATTCTCCCACATACACACCAGTAGACATTTTTCTTTCAGCAGGTTCACAGTAGATTCCTAAAATTCCCGTCCTGGATATTTGGTTTCTACCAGAATCACTGTACAACATTAAGTAGGAGAGTCACAATTCACTGCAAGAAAATACCTAATACATCAAAGTTTAAACAACACATTACATTACATCAGGACAGACTTGATAAACTTAAGCAAAAGTTACCTACAACCAGAGCTATGGAGCCAGAGCCCAAGCTATTTAAGATGGCTGGATCCAGAGCTAAAAACGTCTAGATCAGTAGTTCTTAACCAAAGAGGCACACCTCCTCAGACAGGCATCAGCCACTTTCCAGGGGGGATGTGAGCCCTTATGTGCTCTCCAACATGTGAACTTTTTGAATGGAAAAGTGTTCTGTCTAATTTACTCATTTAAAGTCAGGGGGTTTGAAACACAGGACAGTTACTTAAGGAGGCATGGTAGAAAAAAGGTTAAGAACCACTCTTCTAGACAGTGGATCTGAAGCGGGAGGCTGAAATTTGGGTTCTGGTTTCAGAGCCCTAGCTTGTGAGCCAAGCGACTTGAACAAATAATACATTTTTCCGCTTTCAGTGGACCAATTCATTTTGGAGCCAGAGCCAAAAACTTCTAGGTATTGGAGCTGGAGCCAAAAAATTTTGATGCCTGGAGCTGGAGCCTGAAATTTGAGTTTTGGCTCCACAGCCCTATTTACTACTAGTACTCAGACTGGGACAACAAAATTGGATAGGTCTTATCCACACAAGCTGCATCAGTCTGAGGAGGGAATGGGGCAAATGCTAACATTTCTCATGAATTTCACATCTGTTTTCAGTAAGTCAAAATGTATTGATCAAAACCCCAGCATGCCATAGCATGGAAAGTAAATTCTATCTTGATATTTTCAAAACATTTTTTAAAAACTTAAACCAACAATACCATGGAAATTAAACATGTTTCACTAGATTATCAAAAGTTACTGAAAGAAGTAAGTTTTAACAAGGTTTCCACAACAAGTTAGTGTATAAACAATTGGCAAATGCCCTATAGCAAATAACACTGAAAGCTGATTTTTAAAAAATACATCAATTTTAGAGCTTTGTTATTGCTCAGACTGTGGTAGCTATTTTTTGCTGCTCACTTTAGGCTAGACGAGATATAAAATAAACAACCCTTAGCCAAATCCAGAACAAAGACTCTGGCCGTCTGCTACATGCAAGTTTTTCACTGATGGCTAGCTATCACAGCTAAATAATTAGAATCAAGCATGTTAAACTTCTCTATTCATAGTAAGTGGTGTATTTTTGCATAAAAAGTTACTTTTATCTATTTTTAAGAACATTTTGTGAGGTTACATTACACTGAATAATTTATTATTCAGTAAAAACTGCTTAACTATTGCCTTGTCTTAAACAAAGGAAGAAAAAGTTTTTTAGGCTTAATCGTTACATGATTATCTCTCAAAAACCTGATCATAAAAAATCACTAATACTCATATTCTGAATCACGGGCTCCCAACTCCTTTTTGACCGTGTACCTCTTCAGCATTTTGGCAGATGAGCATGTACCCCTAAAATTTCTTGTGGCAAAAAGGCTGAGTAAAATGATGAAAATCCACTGAATTTTTAATAGAACTTACAGATTTTCAGAACTATAAAGGTAGACTCAATTTTTATGTCTCAAGTTAATAGTTGTGGCTGCACAATAATTGTACCCTTAGGTGTACATGTACCCCAGGTTGGGAACCCCTGTTCTGAATGAACACAGAAAACAATCTTATCATAGTTTAGTTTTGTAAATCAGTACCATCAATTTGTAAAAATTTGTACATTGATACCATGTCTTTTGTCAAATTTAAGAACAATGTATATTGCCTAATAGAACTTGGTGGAGAAAACTTATTATTCATGCTTCTTAATGAACATAATAAACATGCTTCAAACATGTAGACAAACATTTCATAGTTATGTCAGCAATTTAAAAAACAAGTTATTTTCATTTACATTGGAGGTAGTCATTAATATACAAGGTACAATATTTGCTTGATTATTAGCCACCCTTGAATGTAAGCCACCCTTTAGAAACTTTGGCAGTTGTTAACAAAAAATCACCTATAATGTCAAAAATTTTAGATGTGACAAGGCATTCAGGTGTGACAAACCAAGTTTAATTGGTGTTCAGCAAGAAACATGTTTTGCGTGGAATGATTGGCATGGGCAAGCAACTGTAATCCTGGTGTTGGGAATGTCCCAAAAATGAGAAAGGTGCAGATGAAAATTAGTGACTGCACCATCCAACAGGCTGCACAGAGAACTGATGACCTTTTTTCATCTATAATACTAATCCATTATGAATTTCTCGTTTCAAAAGGTAGGTAAAACATTGAAATGTTTCCCTTAGCATGACAGTGAGGTGGACATGTTGATCCTGCAACATGACACGAAAGCTCTTTAACAAATCTCGTGCGCGCGTTTGACATGGAATCCAGCTTGATACGCAGCCTAATCTTCCTCACTCTTTTTGATGAAAGCAGGAAAATATAGCATAACCACAAGGAGCTTACTCCCAAGAAAAAAATTAAAGCAAAGATTACCTTGTTTTAAAACCAACGCATGAGAAATGGCAGAGTGATTACAGTGGTGTAAACTGCATGGTGTAGGCTAGCTGAAGACCAAAAATATAGAGCAATGTAAATTCTTCAATCAAACATAAAGTAATCATTTTGTTATAACGAAAATATAGTGCAACTTTGAAAACGCAATGGGAGCAAAAAAGCAAAAGATACAAGGCACATTCATTTGCACCACATGGTGATGGTGGGCAAGCATGCAAGTTCTTCAATTGCTAGCCAAACAAAGTAAAAACAAAAATACCAAACAAAGAGTTTTTGTAAAACATATGAACTCACAACTAGTGTTAAGCTATTGCCCTACTCTAGGTCTAAGGCAAAGGTAAAGGAAACTGTAGGTTGCACTGCACAAATAAACTTAGTCTAAGCATGGCCTCCATGCAGTGGCATAACCAAGAGTGTAGTGGGGTGGGAACACATAGGAATAACATTCCCACATTATTTTTGGCTGTGGAAATGCGTTTCCACACTTTTTCATAATAACCTGATTTGAAGATATGTACGGTATTTTTACTCAGATTTACTGTGTTCAACCCCAAACATCAAATAATACAATGAATGACCTGCTATCTTTGTGTAGCACCCTAGTATAATTGTGTAATTACTGTATGTAACATCATCTATGGTATTTCACTATTTGGGTATTCCGCACATTGTGTGATTACTTGCCTCTGGCTTCAAGTTAGTCTCCATCATAACACTTCAATCAGAACGATTCACGTTGAGGTAATACTTTGAATGTTTTTGTTTTTGATGCAATGATTGAAAGTGAATACTTCATAAAAGTACTGCTTTCAAAAGGTTTCTTGTAAAAGATGGATATCCGTCAGTAGCGGATCTTGGTTGCGGATACAAAATGACATAACTGGAGTCATGAAAACTGATATTTTATGGAGAGTAATGACATCACAATGGTAGTAAAAATATCGTTTGTTGCTACCTAGGCCTAATTTGAGCCATCACCTGTCTCAAACGAAGAAATTTTATTCTTGGTAGCAAGCTCGAGTGGGACCCAAATTTAAGTTTGAACAGTTGTGAAAATATAAAAAATGAAAACATTGCAAATATTTTGCATTACTTGATCAGAGAACGATTATATTAAATTGCAATCACAAATAATTTTGTGCATTGAATCTTTACCTTTATTTATTTTTCCACTCCAGTTTATGTCATCACACATCTGTTAATGATATCCACCCTGATGGACATCCGTTCTTTGCATTGTACCGTATTTTTTAACCATAAGGCGTACTTAAAATCCTTCAATTTTCTCAAAAATCGAAAGTGCGCCTTATACTGCAGTGTGCCTAATGTATGAAGCTGGTTGTGCTTTCTCACCTAGAACCAATTTTATGTGGTAAACGGGGCTATTTATTTAATTGCTAGTTATGATTCTTTTGTAAACAGACCATCATCTTATGTAATAAACCAACAACTGCAAAGAGCAGCATCTGAGAGTAGCTAGCACATACCACAGATCTTATTACTCAGCGGGGCTCCTGACTACATTGGCGCACACCGAATCAAACACGTTCACAACTTTTAATTCATTCTATTCGTATCTAGCAGATTAGGCATGTGTGACAGATTCAACTCCCTCGTATGTAATGACAGACTAAACTTCCAGTGGCGACTCCAGCACTCAGGAGTTATTGGGAAAGAGTTGAATACAGGTTGACTTATGTAAGTTTTGCTTCATTAATGTGCCTTAATAACCCGGTGTGCTTTATGTATGAAAAAAGAACAACTAGCATTCAATTTTTGATACTCATACTATGCCTTAAATCTGGTGCGCCTTATGGTCCCAAAAATATGGTGTAGCCTTCAAAGATACAGCTGAGGAATGACGATACAGCTGTGGAGAGGATAAACTGCTTTGCTCCTCCCAGTGTTGGTCATGTGCTAACACCGTTTCTGTAATGTGCGCTGATGTACAGCAAAACACTTTTTGTACTCTTGTGGCTGTGATATGGACCATGAGTCCACAATAAAATATCATTATATGATTATATGAAAGATGAAGATTACAGTGCTGTTGAAAATGGCTAGTTTTAATGCATGTGTTCCTACACTTCTCTATTTAGCACTTTGAGTCGGGGGGACTTAACTGAAGCTAGACAATCAAAGGCAACTAACCAACACACGGAAAAAAGTTGAAAATAATACAGTAGTGAATGTGGATCCACTGGATGTCTTTAATAAAACATGAAAATCACAGGAAAACATTCCAAAAAACAGAATAGACAAGGCAGTGGCTATAGCTGTGCCTGTGGATCTTGAAATTTGAAAACTCCTTCATACGCCACCTGTGACGTAACAGTAACGCACGACGAGAGTGCAGTAGGCTTGGTAGAAACGAAGTAGACATAAAAGATAAACCCTAACACTAACCTTAACCCTAACCGTAGCCCTAACCCTAAATCCTAACCCTAACCTAATGCTAACCCTAAGCTAAGGCTAACCTTACCTAACTCTAAGTAACCTAACGCTAACCTATCCCTAATGATAACCTATCCCTAACCTAACACTAAACTAACCCTAACCTAATGCTAACCTAACCCTAACCTAACGCTAACTGGTAAAGGTAACACGTTTTAGACTGAAAAAAAGTTTTTAAAAAGAGTGAAGTTGGTAAAGTGAGAGTCAAACCAAAAACCATTGGCATAGTAGCCATAACACATAACTACTACACTACGAGACCCACGCCGTTTGAATGACAAATTGACCCTTTTATTGAATTGCGTCAGGCCAGGCATATCCGTAGTCACTTCCAAAAAACAACCCAATGAAAACCAAAAGAATAGTAAAAACCAAAATATAAACTACGTTGAGGCCTAGTTTTTACATTTATCATGCCAGGGGGGCAAATTTGCACCCCTGCCCGCCATTCAATTATGCCACTAACCATGCAATGCATGGCCATTGGTGAAGTCCATTCATCGAATTTCATGGACTTTAGTGAACCTAACTTCCAAGTGGATGCCTATTTTAATATTTATTCCACTTTCTTGTACTGAACATTCGTCCTCAAACTCACAAAAACTTACCGCAAATCTATCACGTGATTGTAGATAGTTATCTTCGAAAGTCGCAAGATTAGTAGGCCTATATACACAAGACCTTGCAGTACTTTTCACAGAAATCAGAAGCGGCGGCAACGCTGCCGTTGCTAGGATAGTTACTAAGAAAATCGATTTTTGAAAATACAATGCAGTGTAAGAACAACCAAAAACAGTTCTTTCGTATGCCCATGACACAAACATTTTTCATCTCCTCTTCAGCGACAGTCAAATATATTATAGCTGTAAAACAAGCACAGTATGAAATTTTTGAAAGTCATTTTGATGTCAAAATTATGAGTTATTTGGTAAAAAACGTGACTTGAATCGAGTCTTCACAACATGGTTTCACAAGGTGACCCAAGTTTAGTCATTGACTCGAGTGATGCTATCACTGATCTACACCATCAAAATTATTATTATTTATTTGCTTCAGACTCATGGTCCATATCACAAACACAATCAAATACCACAAGAGCACAAAAATGGTTAGGCATTGTACATTACAGAGTATATAGGTCTTTGCACACAATCAACACTGAGAGGAGCAACACGCTTTCACAACGCCCCAACTACAGCGTCATCCAATCATCATCATACAGGGATCAGAGGTGGGCAGTGGCGGATCCAGGGGGGCAGTTTGGGGCAACTTCCGCCCAAACCCTTGTTTCGCCCCCTTAAATGGCGCCCCTTTGCCATAAATGCGTCCCCTTTGGGTACGCATGGAAGTAGAAACAGAGATTGAAAAAACACTCTAATATAAACAATGTTTTTCGCTTGGTTAAACGTCAGGATTTACGTGCCGGACTTCACCCAACCTCTTATCGTATAGCGTGAACAATGCTATTGTTTCGTAACAGTACCACTTTTTCGTTATTTCTTTGTAGCGTGGGAAGTACCCAGCCTTACGTTATCACAAACGCAGTTGCTCTCGCTTAACGCAGTTCTCGACTTGCCGCTGGGCCAGGGGCGTAACGAGGTAAGATCGCGCCCGGTGCAAGTTTGGCGCCCCAATATTCGAAACTGATGAGGTCTTTCGGAAGCTAATGTACTGCATTGAAGAAAGTACTTGTGATATTGTTTGTCTTTGCGGCGCCCCCCCGCAGTAATTTGGCACCGCCATGGTGACTCGGCGCCCGGGGAATTGTGCCCCCTTGCCCCCCTCGTTACGCCCCTGTGCTGGGCTGTACGAAATTGGTGTTTATTTTTACATGTTTATTTCTTTTTTGCCTGATGACAGCCTCGAAAGGAATGGCAGCAGTGAAAAAGGAATGCAATATGGAAAACTTATAACTGACTTCAAGAGTTTACAAGCCTCCAAATTGAAAACGAAAAAATAGTTTCAGGGCTGTTGCCAGTGCAGTTCGTGAGTCCTCAGTATGTCTGCATCGTAGTTTTGCAACATAAAGGTGAGTGGATGAGTTTATTGATGGAACTAATCTCCTGACTGAGCCATAATGCAGCGTGTAAAAAGCTATAGATGTATACGTTAGCAAACAACATGCCGCTATGTGAAAAAATGCATTGAACGTGCCCGGTTAGCTCAAGGAATTATGACCAGTTCAGTGGCGGACACAGGCTAATTTGGTGGTGGGGGATGCGATATCGATTTGCAATGAACCCAATGCTTCACAGGACCATATTGCGTAAATCAATCAGTTTCGCATACGTACATTTACCAGGAAACAAGTCTAAGCTTGGTTTAGAAGCTCGAGTGATAAAACTGGTCAAACTTTAACACTGCACCGTTGCGGAACCAACACGCAATGTGGCACAAAACAACGATCTGATGACGTAGTCACCGGCGTCGGCGCAGGTACATCGAGGACTTGAGATAAACAGTTCACGTGACGACATAATGCTTATTCTCATTGTAGGTTACGTTTGTTACAGCACAATTACTGGTGGCAGTAGCCAGCATAGTGTTGTTTAACTTGTACAGGGTGTTTTACAATTGTTGAAACAAAGCGATTGGGCACAAATCCAGGATTTTAAATGATACCACAATGATGATTACATTTATCGAAAGGTGAAAAGATAACATTTTATAATCTGCAACTGTTTGTCC
>Ga0210059_1001621_pt1 | contig 34264 bp, 26 predicted proteins | sample Ectturendosymbi2_FD_188042 | JGI IMG/M metagenome (GOLD analysis project Ga0210059, IMG submission 188042) | Ecteinascidia turbinata endosymbiont from Florida, USA - Sample 2 (SPAdes) (version 2) | ecosystem: Host-associated > Tunicates > Ascidians > Unclassified | place: Key West, Florida... | reverse complement strand
AGAGGGGGGGGGGCGAGCGGGGCGCCGGTCCCGGGCATCCAAAGAGTGAATTACAAAAATGTAAATGCTGCAATTAGATGATTTTTCCTATTGTAAGGCTGCTAACACATGCTGCATGGATTTAATTTTTCAAAACTTTTTTGTTGTCAACACTAATTTTTACGTATTCAAAAGCCAGTGATTCTCAGCTTTTTCATTACCAGAGATTTTCGGCGCACACCCAATCAAACTGATAGCGTCGTGACTTTTTACAGATCGTGCGATCAACCGAAAATCACAAAAAAGAATCGAAAGGTACTCAAGGTTGAGAAAAACCCTGAAAAAAAACAACCCTCGTGTTTTTTTAATCCGGGATTTTAGGTTTTTATAAAAAAAACAAGTCTTTGTTCTTAAAAAAAAACAAACCCCATTCTGAATTGTTTTTATTGCATCATGCAATACCATCATTTGCAGAATTACACAGTATACCTATTATGGCATTTAAATTTCAGAGTAAAGAAATGTACCCCAGCTTTGTTTTCGCAAAGTGTTGTTGGTCAATTCACTCCAATGGCTTGGCAAGAACGCGCACAGCAAACAGAGAAAAGCCACTCCCATACAAACTCCGCAGTTTCACGTCAAGTTCATATACATACCCTGCTAGTTCAACATCGATATGGTGTATTTTTTCAATATATGGTTTGGTGTGGTCCAACATCGGTAACAGCTTGGATGCAGAAAAGCAAAAAAATTGATTTAAATATACCGATTTTACAGAGCTGAAGAAGATAACCGGTAGAATTAACTCAAACACTTCGAATTTTTCTTCTCTTTTTTTCAAGTCGATAAAATTAGTTGCTGTTCGTTTTGTTTGATTAAAAAACAATTTACAGTTAACTGTACAAGTGTGCTGCTTATTTTACTTTTTAATTTTTGCTTCATAGTACATTTTTCAAAGGAAAAGTAAAGAGTGGGAATTTTGGTGGTTTTTATTGTTTTTCTTTACGTGGGCTTTTAAAAAAAGGGGTGATTTCCTTTGGTTGGGTCCAATTACGTGAAGGTAATTATGGACGCTTAATTGATTTTCTGAGCCAAATTTCAAAGCTGTCCAATTTCAATTTGCCTGATTTTGCTGATTTTATGATGATCACTAGTTTCCCGTTTCCTTTTTTGTGCCAGTACAGTCGCACACCTGTGCTTGCAATATGTCCTTCGTTTCGAGCTTCGTCATTCATTGGCAGTTCAGGCTGATTGATCATAATGGCTCACACAAGCCTGTACCTGTTCTTTCTCCTTAGTAATTGTACATATGACAGCCACATATTGAAAAATGAAAATTCCTTGCGAACTTTATTTTGTTTGTAGTTTACAAGATTCAAACTGTCAAACCTGGGTGTTCGCCATCCCAGTAGCACACCTTCTGATCAACTGCTATTCGACGAGACATTCGAGCAGCCTTGTATTTTTGCAGTTGTGCACTGTGCTGACGTAGCGCTCAGCGTGTTCTACTACTCCTCTGTTGCAACGCGTTGCTGGATATTTTTGCAGTTATCAACTGCTCTGTCTTTGGATACCGGTGATGATTTATGTTCATTACAGTGACACATTGTAGCCTACAACAACGAGTAAAGAGAGCGCGTGTGGAATAATATGCACAGGGGACGCCGGAGAATGGAGGCATGGCGGGGGTATTTCCCCCGCTGTCCTTTCAAAGATGGGGCAATAGGATCGGAGGTGCCTTTTGATCATTGGTGTAGCAGCAGGCAAATTTTTTGGGGGGCGAAGGATATTTTCCTGAATTTTCCCAAACATGCCCGAAAAGGTTTTTGTGCAACTTTTGCCTACAAAATTCTCTCCCACAAAGATAATTATGACCTTTTTTTGGTGTGACCTCAAAAAAAGGTCTTCATGTGTTTTTATGCAAACCTTGGGTGCCATTTTTTGGAGTGAAGCAACTTTTGGTGGCATTTTTACCCAGATTTTCAGCAAATCAAACCTTCTGGGGGTGCGCTTGCGCCTCCACCTCCAACACAACTGCTTTTCATAACAGTATCAAAGGTAATTTCGTAGTTTATCAAGATCGACTTGAAATAAATTTATTGCAGCTATTCGGGCACTTAGAAAATGCAGAATGATTTTCTATAATTTATGTTATTAGTTTTGAAGTCAACGTTGTTGATGAACAGAAACAAACATAATTGGTAACGATTTATTTGTTTGTTATAAGTTTCCATTGTCCTCAGCATTTTTACTGCTACACCTGCCCTACCGCTGCTCGGGCGTCCGAGAATATGCATCTTGTGTCAACAAATTTCGCCAAAACGGTGTTTGCAAACGGGAATATGACGTCATATTGTGACGTCACAAACAACGTATATCCAGCAACAATGACCACCATACGCCACTGCTCAGTACCAGAATTCGGTAGGGGGGCATCCAATCAAGCAGTCGCCCCGGGCATCACCAGATTCTGCATGCCACTGCTTCGACCTGTTTTGCTTCTCAAACAGGCTTCTAATGAGAACCAGCTAGCCAGTGTTATTCTAATAAAGCAACAAACAGTGATGACTTGACGCAGGGTCGAATCCAGAGAACAAGTCTCATATGCTATAAATTTATATCGTGCGCCAAGCAAAGATGTCCCTAATATATAATATCTACACTAGCAAATGCCGTTTGAATCGGATCAATATTTGGGGCGCAGGTCATGAAATTCCTGAGCGAGCACCATAGTTGGCAAACTACGTGTGATGTACAGTGAAGTATTTATCAGGGAGAGTGCATGAATTCTCGGTGGAACATGCAACTGGTTCTAGGTTTAAACTTTGAATGCCTTCAACTTCGCAGATTGAAGAACAACGTATGCAGACGTCATTGGATAAACTTGAAATTAACCGGATGAAACAGCTGCCAAATAGTTTAAACTCTGTTCAACAGACTTTAATGCACTTGTTTTAACTTTTCTACACATCAATTCATTCTGATCATACAGCATGTTTGGCACTGAAAAACGGACAAGAATACCGAACTTCTCGCGAATCAGGCAGTGGTAACAATCTTACGCTCACTTTCACGTCAGCTTCTTTGAACAACGCTGGGTCTTCTCCCATTATCTGAGCGAGTCTTCTAACGCCAAGGTCATATTCTTCAATTTTTTCGCTGCACAAAAATCAAAAGTCGAGTGCATTTAACGCGAACAGATTCGGAAACTACGTCGACAAATTCGCACTTCAGAGTTTTGTGATTTCGGCAGCTAGTTTGTCTTTCGGGCAGGAGCGATGTGTCACGACAGCTTGGCAACTTTCCCCAGTTGCGCGAGTATAGACATGCAATGCAATTTGGTGATGCCTGCACTTAACACATAAAACTCAGTTGCAAAGACGGTCTCCACGGTTCGAAACTAGTACGGGGGTTGGGATTAATTCACACACGCACATTTCGCCGAACAAGCAGATATTTTCGTGAAAGTTGAACGTAGAACAAAGATCGGCTGGCGTCAAACTGTATCGTCGATAGTTTGCTGCTGCCTGGCGACAAGCAATGAATAAAACATTTGCGTTCCAATTACAGCCACAGTTTTCAGGGAGGTTTACCGTTGGGAGAAGCTGTCTCGCGAGTCGATTACGTGTAAAGAGAGTTGAGAATGTCGGTAAATAGGGGGAGAAAATGAAAAGCAAAAAATTACAGAATGTAATCTTGCGTGTGCCGGATCTGTTTGGTCTTTTGCATGTTGATGTTTTGCTTGGAAAGGCGTAGACGATACGTTGATCTCATGAGGATGCTCGACGCGTGCAAATCTCGCGTTTGTGAATAGGTCGTAATCCGACTCTGAAAATACATTGAATGCAGAGGAGCTTTTGATTTCCCAAACACATTGGGACGATGCAATCCGAAAAGACATTTCCCGAAGACTTGCCAACGATCAGCACCACTAATACGTTCCGTTTCACCCTCACACATCAAAGTTAACAGGAAAGTATATGCGCCCGTGCAAAAAAGTTGCCAGCGAATCAGGGGCGTAACGAGGTTAGATGGAGCCCGGGGCAAGAAGCAGGTTTGGCCCCCCCCATGTTCGAACCTGAGGTCTTTCGGAAGCAAATGCACTGTATTGAAGAAAGTACTTATGACATTGTTGGGACATTTCTGCGCCCTCATAGTGATTCGGCGCCCCGGGAATTGTGCCCCCTTGCCGCTCCCTCGTTACGCCTCTGCAGCGAATAAGGACATGAACCCTTAAATTCAACTACTTGTAACTATTCAGCTCAGAAAATTGTATCGCATTTGCACCAAATTTGCCTTTCCCTCAATGTAAGTCATAATGAAACTGCTGCTTGCAGCAAGGCGTACAGCGTTTGCACAGCTGCACAGGGAGATCGAAAAAAACAATTTTGTCATGTGAAGCGACGTACATCGCAACTGCAACGCAATAATGAAGAAAGTGCAGCGGAAATCATTTCGCTGCGCTGTGAAGAAAAGCTGCAAGTTCTAAGAGAAATAACAAAGGCTTACAACATTCAAGCCACGCACCTTCTGCATCGCTTTCGCAACACAACGCGTGGAATCTCTGCTGATTGATCCATGAAGGAATTGCAGCGAAAAGCAACGCGCGCAGAATTTTAGCTTCATTTATGTCCTAAATACTGTGAAAAGAACCAAAAACGTAACGCCTTTCACGGCACAAAACCGAAACAAGAGGCCTCGGGCGTCAGACGCTTGTTGGGGCCCCGAATTTCAAACAAAAGAAAAGGTGTCACGATAAAACGCGGTTTTAGGCACAAGTCAAAGAGGTAACTGAAGCGTACACAAGCAAGGCGGTCAAGAAACACCATTCAATTGCACGATAAGGTTCGACAGTGAATAGATGCCTGGCGAGATTGGTTGTTCGATTCACTTCCTACTCTGAGTAGCTCACAAAACACGTTAGTACCGCAAAAAGCGTTAGGAGCAGACACAATAAAAGCTCATCTATTACCAGTCTTTAACAACTGGTCGAAGTTCGAACCTCCGTGTCAGGATGTAATCTAGAAAAGTACTATTGAGTTCACGTTACGCGGCTAAGTTCATCAGGAGTGTTAAGTTCAGGTCGCGCGGCTTTCCACACCAAAACTCAATGTCGACTAAAAACGTCAGACCAAGTTCATTACAGTAGCTGGAATGTTTGAAACAGGAGGTCAAAGAACTGTGGACCAGACTTTAACTTGCCTCTACGTCATTCCATTTTAAAATAAAACAATGTAGATTTCGAACAGTTGATAAAAAAACTCTTGCAAAACTCCCAAACTCGCAGGTTGACTGGTCAACGCCAATGTTTGAAGAGCGCAGCAACACAACCCATCTCTTTAACTAGAAATAAGGGTGTACAATTTCCTGTTCTAATTTAACTAATATCAACGAAAATATTTTACTGCCAAGGTCAACTTGTAACTTAACACATTTGCAATGAAACAACCAGTGGCGTATCTGTATATAGTGATACTTTTGGACAAGCACCTCGCTGTAGATTAAGTGTCAAGACAACAGTTGGACATTTTTCAAAGTTGTTGCGTCTGAAATTTTTAGCAGTTTTGTAGCTAAAGATGGATCACTCTGAATCTCTATTCGTCTTCGCCCAGGAAATAGCTCAAGCCTATTTTCTTAATAGAACGCATTGTAACTCATACTTTCATAGCCACCAACTAGTATGCACAGCCTAAAGACAAGAAAAAATGCCGGAAAGTACATGCAAACGGAGTAAAAAGTTTTGTAAATGGTTTCATCAGCAGAAAGAAATCAAACTGGTTTCCGTTCCAGGATCCGAGATCAAAATTTCATTACAAACCACCCTCTTCCGAAAATCCTGTAACACTATGGTGATACTTTGAAAGCATTTACCACCAAAGCGCTGATCCAAACAAAATTTTAAAATGCCACAAAACATGAAACAGAAGTCGAATTTTCACACATTGCAAGTGGGGCGGCATCCTCCGTGAAGTGCCTGACAACTGCAGGGAGGAAGGACTCCGTCGTCGTTCGATCAATTACAAAAGACGGAAGTGAAACAAACACATCTAAACAACCCGGTGCGCCACAGTAAGTGACCAGTTAATAATGCATAATTACCAACAGCCACCTACGCTACGAACTACAAAACAAGAAATCTCGATAGCCCCAGCATAAAGTTACGTGCATTAAAAAGGTTAACGAATTCTAAGTGATTGGTAGCAGCTTTCTTTCACAAGGCTGCCCCGCTGTCCCTTAAAAAGAGCATAGTGTAACAGGACCTGCAGAATTGGACAACAGCGAACAGTGAAATTCTCCTAGAGATTCATCGTACTTCGCACACCAGCGTAATACAATCGTGGTGCTGGGGCAACAAAGATGATAAATCAAGTAAAAATTCCAGCATCAGCATCGGGTCACGCTGCTGGTGATACGCGCGATCCATCCAGTAGATAAAATAAGTGTGTAAACAAATTCAATTGACCTAGTTGACGTTTTGTCGCCAACACACCAAGCGCAAACAGCGGCGCTGTCACTTGACGCACAGAATTCCTCTAATGTCAGCAATCACTGACTCTAAAGTTTTAACGAATTGTCTTTGATGGCTTCTGTCTGCAAGCAGTTGCGAACCATCAGGTATCAGTTTATGAAATGCTTCTGTGAGTCGCTGCTTGTATAACGGCTCGGGTTGACGTTCGACGATCTGCATGAATAAAAACCGCATCATCAGTCAGTCACGCAAAAGTCGCCATTTGCGGGCCGGGTTCACGCAGCTTGGAAAAAGCAGATGAATTTTTTGCGCCTAAAACAACGCAACTGAAGCGAAAAAGGGATTTTCGTCCCTACAGCGCGGCGTTGCGTTGAATGTGTGATTCACCACGAACGGGATGTGCGTGAAGAACAACACCATACATATATGTGGCGCGAACAAGCAATAAAAGAGTAATCGTGGCGTGGAAGCTCTGCCGATATTAACTTGTGAACGATTGAACATCATGACTAGCGTACCCAGAGAGTGATCATGGCATGTGAACTCAATTGTTGCTTGCTGCCACAGTGCGAAGCTTTGCGCATATGCCGCTCGGGATTTCCGATCGCAACAGTATCAACCACAACACACCTCTTGCACGGATATTTCACAGCGACAAAGATCGGCAACATTGGAGAAGTGTTGCTAGCGCTCACCACATCGCGGCATGTATGGCCACATGGCGACAGCTGACTGGTACCAAACGAGCATATTTAAATCATAAAGAATCATGCTGCAGCAGTTCAGCTCCAGCTCTCAAAACTTCGAACGCTTTGTTCGTCCGAATCAGTTGATCATAGGCCGTGTAAACAACCTACGGTTGGTATTTAACTGGCTGGGACGACGAGTTTCAACCATTTCTGAAACCAGTATTACTAAAAGTACAAATAAGCCAAAGGAAGACACATCTTCACGCCAAATCACGGCTTGGCTTAGTTTAGATCGACAACTGCATGGTTCAAGTACAGCCTTACCTATTTTCAATTCGATGGAATACAACTGCCAGTCCACGAACTTAACTGAATGAGTGTCGAAAATTTCGATCGTTACAAACCGGATGCTGCTTTTCGCACTAATTGAAAATGAAATTTAAGGCGATTGATTTGCAATAGTTCATAACGTTAATATATGGGTTTGGGGACTACGTTCCAAACTACAGACTAAGAAGAAGCAGCTAAAAAACACACAGCTTACTTCATTAAAAACCATCATGATTTCATGCGGCTGGAGGCAGAGCAACGAATAGAAGGTCTCTCCAGCAATACTCAACAGATCTGCTTCTCCGTAATGCACAACCAAAGTGTCAAAGACAAGCTGCAACACAAACGACAAGTCATCACAACCCGCTGTACGACTTCGCATGAGATCGATCAGTCGTTGGCTTGGTCTTCCCAAGCCACGCGATGTCATGCGCATTAATAGCCATTTGACCACGGGTGTATGCCCGAGCAAGACACAAGCCAGCGCAACCTCCCACAACCAGTTCGCAGTGCTTTCGTTTTTAGATCTAGCAAATTTTTATATAAAAAATAACCTAAAATGTAGCTCACATGGACTGTTTACAATAGGTTATGTTGGCTAATTTACAACTGAAGAAACATGATGCAGTCTACAATCAGGCAATTCTTCATTTGCCAACTCACCGTAGCAATATCCAAGGTACTTTTCGCACTGCAGTTTTGGCATGAGTATCTCTTGCGAGTTTCGCACATTATTTATAATAATAATATTATCTTCCGTGCTCCTCACATGACATCTACACGTTCATTAACAATTTATCGCGTATCAACCAGCAGCACGTAATTAGCAGCACCCATCTGTTTCCGCGCATTTATTTGCACGCGCAGTTAATGACTCGGATCAGAACAGGAACCGCTGTGTCAGAAATTTCAGAAACACTGATTTGGGATTTCGTCGCAGAAAGACACTTACGGTAATCATGAAAACAGATTTCCTCACTTCCTCATTATGAAGTCAAAGCATTGTAGACTTCTTGAAGTCTTCAGTTGTAGCAAAATCAGCCAACATTCCCAATTTTGAGGTTACTTTATGTATGAACGGCATAAAAACATGCCACTGAAAATTCCAAATTCAATGAATACCAAACGTCAACGTTCATTCGATATAACACCAATTGCTGGCTATACGGTCATCATAGCGTAATCTTTCTGCTCACATTACCTTTCCGAAGGCAGCCATAGATTTGTGCAAATCGGAAGGTTGGTCTCGCGTTTTTCGACATTGCGTGGCCAGAGATTCAACCGCGTCCAAGCAAAGCTTGCAATTGTCGATTCCGTACCTTGTGCATACCACCGTTAAAGAACCTTCGACATAAAACCCATGGAACCATTTGCAAGAACAGTAAGCTCTGTAGACTACATGGTAAAATAGATATCCACTGGAAAGCAGACACAGAAGTTGAGTTAGAAATTTGAATTTAAATCACCGTTGATGGAGTTGGTTTTAAGAAGTGACTGCGAGGACGACAGGATAGCATTTTTAGTGGTTCTTAACAACAACTGAACCATTTTAATGCCTTTTTACTGTGGATAGACGACGGTGTTTGTGGCAGATTTTGTGTATGTCTCCAAAACGCCAGCAATGTCTTAACGGCTGTTATCTGTATTTGAGAACAGCACCAACATACCGGAACTGATAATCATAATCTTGCAAAACTAAACCCAACAATAAAAGCCGCAGATGAGGTCTGTCTACATCAGCAGAGATCGAAGGAACCGAGATAGTTATACGTGCATTTTACAACTTAAATGGAAACCTGAACAAGATGTTGCCTCCCACCGTCCTGCTCCTCTACGCAGGGGAGGGGAACCTGGGACCCGCATCAAAATTTTCGTTAACAAATTTAGAATATAAAATCTTCGTCAAAACGAAGCTCCATTATAAGCAGGTACCTTAAGATAGTATGTCATAAGAAGTCTCCATCTCCCATAATGAGAAAAGGGTAGAATTTTGAGATAAAATCAACTGAATTTAGCGATAGTCAACAACCCCGACAAACTGGGGTTTTATAAATGAGAAAAAATCTAATCTGATGAATTGAAAGGTGCAGACAGTTCATGGGAACAATTCTCTGAAATACTAAACTTCAGCCGAAACAATTGACAAAGCAGCGGCGACAATAAACCCATATTTCTGCACGCGAGTTCAAAGGATACGAGCTAAGACCAAGCTGGAGTGAATGTATGAAAGCGCCTTTCATGTGCTGTGAAAGGTCCTGGATCTTCTCTGGATACAGCTCACAAAGATTGGTCACCAAATTGTAATATCGACTGCAAAAAAAAGTTTTTATAATTTAGTTTGAAGCAGGGTTGTGGAGTCGCAAGGAGTCGGAGTTTTTTGGGTGGAGTCGGATTCCTGAACTAGGAGTCGAAGTCGGATTTTTTTGTCCGACTCCGGATGTCCAATTGGATCATTTCTTACATCACACTCCTAAGTTGGAAATTCCTGGTGAAATGGTACAATTTCTTTTGAAACTTTTGTTGAAACAGACATTTCTTGCTGTGCACTAAAATTTCCATTGATTTTAACAGCCAAACTTCCATTTATGTTGAGTCGGAAATTTTGGAAAGGTCGAAGTTGGAGTCGGATATTTTGCCTCGACTCCGCAACCCTGGTTTGAAGCAAAACCATCTACAGAAAGTCGTCAACAGGGGGTTTTACGTCTGTGCAGGGGGGGGCTTGACATTCAAATTTGACAAAAATTCCACTGATTTAGTGTTTCATATATCAGTTTGGGGGGGCTTGGAGCTTTGTTTGGGGAGATAAGCCCACTAACCCCCCCCGTGGCGACGGGACTGGTTTGAAGCGCATACAAGATTGAACAGTTATAGACGGCTCGTCAAATATTACACAAGGGTAGTGACACCAGCAACTCCAGCGAAAACTCGCAAGCAGCGTAACCGAAGCTTGAAGTTCCGCCCGCAAATACTTTAACCATCTCAACGAATCCTTTGAGACCTTTCACTTCAGACAATCAAGCCGCACCCGCGAGCGTGAAAACGAAAACAAGGGAGGAAAATTTCGCGCGAGGCTCAAGCATGTAATAGAAGTTGAAAACAAATTGGATTTGGTTGGCGCCGTGCTTTAAAGCATGGATCAGTTTCAAGGGCAATGCGGATTGTCCTGTGAGCCTGCGATCGTTTCTTGCACAAGAGGAATATTATTTGTCGTCTCAACCACACTATTATTGCCTCACGCAAGGAACTATTTTCCACTGCGCGCTTTTCCATGCCCCGCAAACTACCGCATACAACAAAGGCCCGCCAAAACAAACATCACTTCGGTAAATACACGGATAGGGGGACAAGGAGCAGTATAGGAAGACGAGCCATTCATTTGGAAATCCGGGCATACGATGATGCATCGATTCTTTCTTTGCAAGAATCCAACGTTAACCAAAGTTAAACAAAGCCCTGGGTCCGCTACGTGGAAGACAGCGCAAGTGACCTGCAAAGAGTTGGGTACAACAGGAGTTGTGACGTCAGGTGAGGAACAACGATTTCAAGTCCATATAAGACGACGTCGGCAGAACAGACCTCGTCTTCCTGAGGTTTGATCGCTACTTCCGTTTCAGGTTTCCCATCATCTGAGCAGAAGCAAAAGGTTAGTTGCTCCTGATTGGATGGAACAATTCGTATGTAGAAGGCTCAAAAGCACGTCGTGGTGGACAGTGATAAACGCGTGCAATTGCACAAAAATATTTCTTTACGCTTCTCATCGCAACAAACATGCAAAATGTTCAAGTTATTTTTTAACGGCAGCAATTTACACATCAGCAACGAAGAAGCCAGGCACTGTCAACAAATTATGCAACCAATTTCGAACGAAAAACTTATTTTTGGAAACAAATGTCTTGATCTTACGCATGTCCTACCTATGTCCTCGAAGTTAATGAAGTCCTTTGACAGGATATTTAACAGCAACTCCATTATTAAGGACAGGTCTTGAAACGCTTCTTCTTCCGCATCTCGGCTGGACTTGCCAAGATTGTACTTCGTATAAGATTGTAACGTTCTCAACGACCATTCGTAAACATGCTTGGCTTGTGCCTGAGCAATAAGGCAAAAGATAGCTGTGAAAGAGGGCTTTTTGATGAAACGAGAATATTTCGACCAAAGCAACAATAGCCCAAAGGCGTAGCCAAATTTTTAGCCTATCTAGTCATTTTGTGCTTTGAAAGGCGGTGTCCCTAACTAAATACTGTTGCACGCCCAAAGTCAAAAATTTTGGTCCCCCAAAAACTTTGGGCTGGCTTCGCCACTGTCACAACTTAGTATGATAAGTGTGATATAAAGATCACGCCAAGCTAAACTATCAATGCATCTCAAAATTATCCACAAGCAACGAACGTAGCTCTTCACTCGCAGATCTTGCAACCACATCAGCAATCCATTCAAAACGATCTTCGTTTACGTAACGAAATTCGTGGAACTTTGTGAATTTGGCCTCCGTAACAAATTCGAGGTTATTTACATCGATCACGATGAACACTAGTGAAAACATTGCAATTTGCGTAGCCAAATTGGCAGACGATAAATGGTAGAGGCGTTTCAATACGTTGTGTTGCGACGGTGAGACTCCACAGCGCAGGAACGACTTTCGCTAACTTGGGTCTTAAGAGTTTTAAGGGAATATATACCACAAATAATTTTAAATTAAAAACACCCCAATATTTAGAAATATACGACACAACGTTAATAGACCTACAAGTGCGGAACAAAACGCTGATTTTAAATTATACTGTAGTCGGAAAGTTCCAGCCGCCGAACTATCTGAGATTGTTGTTGACCGTGAGGTATTTCGTGTCCTCCCAGGGTTGCTGTCCCCGCGACGCTCTCCAGAGGAAAAGCGGGCATGAAACTGAATGAAAAAGTTCCAGCCGCAGAACTTAGCTGCAGCACAAGTTCTTCAAACTGGCGGACGCCCAAGGAAGCATTTTCAATTTCAATGGGGGATTGCACCAAGACACAAACATTAACTGAAGTATGAGCACTCAACGAGTCCCTAGTGACTTCCGTGGCCGATGCCTGGGTCAAGCAAATAAATGCAACAGATGGTTCTCAACACTGTTGCAGAGGTCATTCAATACCAATCAAACGTGGTACCTCACACGTTTTTGATAGAAACACTGAATAATGTGAATGCAGCTAGCTCTTTAGGTGATCATGGAAAAAACGTAGCTGCAAGGCGGGGATAGGGATTTTTACTATCCAGGCAAAACTGCTGACAGCACCAGTGCAACCGACTCAATGTTTCACAAAACACAATTCATTCTTGCGTCTTTTCTTAATGGAACAATGTACTGATTTAAAGTTCCACACCAATGATTCAGTTAAAAATGACCAGGACAACAACAGTTTATTATCTGTGACCGATACACAATTCAAATATAATCTGAACTCTGATGATTGGTAAGCAGAATAAAACAGAAGTCTTACCGCTAGTTCAGCGTAGTTCTGAGGCTTGCTGCCACCAACATGGGTACACTGCACAATGGTCTGCCTTTTACAGTCTGTGTTCATCACACGCAATTCTCGAAAACGGAAAGTTTTATTGACAGCATGAAACGGTCGCAAGCGTGAAAGTAACACACAGGCGAACTGAAAAAAGTTTGCAGCACAATGTCGAGTAGGAAAACATAACAAAATTTTCTTTCACAGTTGATAAAGATTCCATACGCTAAGTTCACGAGCACTAAATACAGTGAATTAGGCAGTAAGAGAAATGCGAAGTTCAGTACAAAACAGGGCTGTGGAGCCAGAGCACAAGCAATTTTGGATGGCTGGAGCCAAAAAAATTTAAATGGCGGACCCAGAACCTGAACAATTTGGGTTTTTGTTCCACAGACACAGTTGGTGAGACAAGCGAGTTGCAAACACAATACTCGTTTTTTTCTGATTTTTTGGACCAAATGGTCCTGGAGCCGGAGCCAGAGCCAAAAATTTTTAGATGTGCGGAGCTGGAACCGGAGCCTGAAATTTGAGTACCGGCTCCACAGTCCAGGTATAAACCAGTCGGTCAGGGCGCATCGCATCTGGTAACAAACGATGCTACTAGGCGCAAACACAGCAGTGACACGTGTTTTCAACTGCATTGCGTGCAGGGCGGACGCCGAACAATGGTTGACATGACAACAGTTTGCAGCATATGTTCTACTGGGTGCGAGCTGCGGTTCCTTCCAAAAAGCAGCTTTATACTTCAAGTTCAAAAACGTGTTTGTTACAACTGGCACGCACCGCTTATTTCTGAATGAGATCACAGTCAATTTTTGTTGTCAACAACAAATGCAACAAATCTGCCGCAATTTCCTAGACATATAGTTAAATACCAGTTCTAAGCTGTATTTAGGTTTTGCAAAAGAAAGATAAACCGCTTCATAACGTCACTTCGTCCAGTATGCAAACGGATACATTCTCATAAGGTAAACATGGTTTGATATCAACGATGTTTGCATATTCGACACTGCTTCCAAGTATCTTGACAAACGTGCAGAACGCTGAAACATCCTGTCTGATGCCATGTATTTTCAGATGATTGACGGTAACGAAGAAAGATTGAGCTTTTTGAACCTTCACACAAAATAGAAAACAAATTGATGCAACCAATAAGCTTTTCCCACACAGGCGAAAATGAGTTCTCAGCAAAATGCACGTATAAGTAGATTTATGTCTTAGAAAACTAAGCCATGTGTCATGCATGAATTTACGCTTAAGTAAAGCACTGAAGCAAAGTCGCACAGGGAACAACCGCACTTTTTACATTTCACAGGGAAATAAAAATCACGCTTTGGGGCAAATATTTCAATGTTGCTGTAATTATAACTGCAGCAAACTGTTGTCGATACCGGTACTTTTTAAACACTTTTATGGAAGAAAAGCGTGTTTTTGGCCCTTTTAACGTCACAATTTACCAACGTGGTTTCACTTTGGTAAATTAAGTGAAGAAAAAAACATTCCAACACCAACGTACGCATCCCTGGTTAACGGCACAGCACACGCTTTGATAATTGAGTACTACCGAATGGCTCTTCACCTTTTTAAACGTAATTACTCACAACAGATTTGTCACGCCGATAACTCCAATGCATTAGGACGTAGCAAATGAGATGGCTCGCGCCAGCGATTGCGACACGTGTGTCTTGACTTACAGTGACTCGACTCACATTTTGTAAGAAAAGTGCAATGAATTTTCTCGAGTCACATCGTTTTCACCGCGTCCTATTGAGTGAGCTTTCCGCCTGGTAACCCAACTGCTGGAGTCTTACTGTTGGATTCGTTTTAAGCTCCAGTTCAAATGTGTACTTGTGCTGGACACAAGTACAGTGCTGTCTTAGTTGGGCATGTGTGACTATCGTTCACGGTTACTTAGTTCGTAATCACATGGCTGACTTCTTATTCATTGCACAGGTCGGCGTTGATTTTACGGTATAAAAACATATGATGAATGCATGGTAAAATGCTGTGGTAAATTGCATGGTACATGCATTTATCATGCATAATGCATAGATATGCATGGTAAACGCGAATGGAGTCAATTAAGCATTATTTACTTTTACTTGAGAAGAGGAAGTTGATTTGTGCCGACACATGAAAAACCAGAGATAATAGATTTGTAAATTTAATACTTCTGGGACGTATCTGCGCTGGTGGGCTGTGCGATGTTGCAGAAGTTTGAAGTTAAGAACATGATGAAAAATTTGGCTTGCCCAACTATGGGTCGAATCGCATTTACAGCTTTTTTTCTGTTTTCAAAAGTGCTGTTTTACTTTTTTTTATGTATGCGATTATTGTTGTTTCGTTAACTCTATATTCTATCAACTCTGTCAGCATCAGTGTTTTCTCCAACATATGCTGAGGTGTCATCATGTTAGCGCCGCACGAGCCGAATTATTTGCCGTCCGGCCTTGTGCAACCAACAAAGCATGCGGGAAAGCTGTCTTTCAGAGGAAGGGCATCAGCACACAGCCTTGACGTCTATTCCAGAGGTGGCCACTGATCCGGAGTGCCGCAGTCGACTCCGGTAGTATTCCGCATTTTTCTTTTTTTAATTTTTGTTTAAGTTTTGGTGACGGCAATTGGGTGCAGGCCGAAGCCTGAATCGAGCTTCTTGCCGGGGCGGTTGAGGTGAACGCTCTTGCCCAAGGAGCGATACGGCAATTCACTCAGTGGCTGTGGATCGAACACCCAACCTTCCAATTGGGAGGCGGAGACTTAACCACTGAGTTATTGCCGCTTACTTACCAATTTACCAACCCCAAATTCCCCAGCAGATAACCACAACTGGCACCCAACAGAAATTTTGCAAATGCAAAGTATTGAATAATGTAGTTAAGAGCTAGAAAAATGGCGTCCAGCATAGTTTGAGAACTAACATTTGGTGCACACACGCACCGCAACTTCCCTCTTGAGATTTTGTTAAAACTACACCAGCCATTAGCCGTAAGGTTAGAGAGAACGATGAACATAATTCGATTGTGTTCGATTCGAAAATGATTCGAGTGGACATCTGTTGACCAACAGAACTATGTGACGTGGCAACTAAGGGCAAGACACAGCTCAAAAATATTTCAGACAATCGACTCCGACTCGAAGGGCTTGTGACTCGACAAATGTGACTGCACTCATCATTGGTTTGTGCACTTTCAGTGTGTAGCACAGATTTCGTTTCTATGAAAAACAGACAAAAAAAAACAGTCGTTTCCGTTCGGTAAGGACAGGAACCCACAACCTTTTCGCGATTGCCGGCCGCATTACGTTTATTTTTATAATTTACGGCCGCCAATTAATTCCAGATAAATTAACTGCTTCTGTTCTGCTCGCACGCACTGAGCCTACCCTGCTTCCACACGTCTGTTTGGCCGTCATTCTACTAAGTACCCTCATACAGGAAAAAAAGACTTTATTAACGCACGACGGCCACAACCTACATTTTAAATTACGTGTGCACGGCCGCATACATTTTATACAATGCCGACGGTCGCAGGTTGCGCACGCCTTGTCGAGGTCTACATTTAGTGTGACGTACCGCCTTGTTGCACACAATTGAAACGGTGAGACAAAACCCTATGTTCATATTACAGCAAGATCCGCCATTCAACCATGGAATCTCATGAACCACCTTGCAAATTTAGGTCATAGGAACATCAGCGGATTTCTAACTATACGAGCAGATGTTACGCGTTTTTTTCCCGAAGAGCAAACGAGGGTTATTTTCAGCGAAAGGAAAAAGTTTTCATGCACCGAACACAATCTGCATTTGTTTAAAATATGCAACGACTGATACATACAGTATGCACGCCAACAAAACGATTTCAATCAATATCTAGACAAGAGTTTGCCTGTTACTGTCGTTCAGAAACAGGGCTACGTTTCTTACGTTTCATACTAGATAATGACATTGGTTCTAATTTACGGGAAACGCAGGAGTACGATCCAGAAAGTCTACAGAAAACTGAGCCAAGCAAAACGGCTTTCTATTGAATATGAAATGATGGGAAGTTCAAGCACTCACCAACATGCATTTACTGCTGATCGTCCGCAGCAGAGTCAGCGCTGCAGTTGCCTCGAACAAAGCAGGCGACAGGAAATAAAAGCTTGCCGTGTTGAACTTCCTTGTTAGTTTTAATGAAGTGGTGGTGCTGACTTTCGTCAGAAAAACGTCTCTTGCGATCAGAAACGCAGGCGCGATCGTCGGCCGCACATCGTTCAAGTAAATAAGAAAAGTTTTCCCATGTCTCAACATGTAGTCGCAGGCCTGGTGAGTAAAAACAGTAGTGAAAAGCATTGCAAGTCAAGTCAGATTAGATGTTCTGAAGCAAATGGTTTTTAACCTTTTTAGTGATGTACCCTTTGGGCAGTGTGAAGACACTTCGTGTACCTCTTGGAGCACGTTTGCGCACCCCATTTGAGAACCACTGTTCTAAAGAATAAAGCTTAACAAGGAGCGCGAGTGTTTTAATTTGCGGATATCCAAGGCAATCCACTACCCATGTTACTGCACTTACTGCTATTGTTTATTAAACCCCAAAAATGGTAAGTCCACCGGGCAACGATCACACAGTGACAGGCAAACAACAAGTCAACGATGAGCAAACTGGCACTTATTACTTCGTTTATCAAGGTTCTAGACCAGCTATGTCCAACCGAAATTGCTTACTGAACCAAAAATTATGCCACTATATTAACCAGGGCCGCACACTGACGGCCCTCATCAATATGACTTGCTTTGATCTTAGCAAATTAACTTCAATTTAAGCTAATGTACAAGAAGTGTTCGAATCCTAACTGCAATGGTAACGAGTGCTTGGCATCGTAAGTGTGATGTCGTAGGCAAGGTTAGTGCAAATGGAACAAAGGCAGGAATCAGAAAATTAGTAAAAAGTTTTGCACCAAGGTGTCAGTGGACATAGAAATCTCCCAACATGCGGTACAGATGTGATAAAGTGGCACTGAGGACTACTGCATCAGAACTGTTAAATTTAAAATTATCAAAACAAATGAGGTAGTCAGTATATATGCAACTTATATAACAACGAAAACTTAAACCGGACCGCACAAAACCTTCGCCTGGGCCGCATGCGGCCCACGGATTGGACATAGCTGTTCTAGACTAAAACCAAATATAAAACATAAAAAAATATTAAACACGCATGTCACAGCACAGAAGTGACGCCGCTTTTTAACTTAAAAATCACAAACCAGTACTTATGGGCAAAAATACCAGACACCAGGGCAGACCGAAACCAGATTACGTTAATTTTCAAGAAATGGCAGTATCCCAAGGATGATCTAACTTACTTGAAACTTTGCACAATTCTTCGCGTATGTCAAAGAAATAAGCCCATGCAAGAAAACGGTTTGGTCATCCTTGCTGCGTTTCAGGCTTCCGCAAAATATAGCGTGAGCATCAACAAGTGGGTAGGAACGTGCGTCCAGATATCCTTGACTTTGACAGTTTGTGAAGCTTTCATTAACAGCAGTGCTTTCGGAAGCCAGCGAGCTGGTGATTTCAGTTGTTGGTGCGGAACGAAGCAAAGAACGATTGACAGAAGCGCGATCGGCTTCAACACGCGGCAAAGGCTCCTTCGCCGGAACTGCATTAGAAAAGCCTCATTGCGAAAGTTGCGTAAAACAACGCATGAACAACTATGGACCACAACGGTACGCTGACGTCACGATGCTACCTGAAGATTCTTGTTCGCACGATGATGTGCTTCTAAAAAAACTTTACCAAAAATTTCAGAGCGCGCTGGTGGGCGACCATAATAAAGCTCAGCAAAGTTGCTTCCGGGTCAGTTCATTATGTTTTAAAGCAGGGGTGGGAACCTGCGGCCCGCGTGAACATTTGATGTGGCCCGCATCAGAATTTTCATTACCCATGTAATCAGAATTTTCATTACCCATGTTAGAGTACAACATCGCGTCAAAACGAAGCTCCATGACAAGCAGGTACTTAGATAGTAAGTTAACAGTAGTCATTCTTCCTCATAGTTAGACAAAGGTAGAATTATTAATTGATTTTGCGACCCGCCAGCGATAATGCACAATTCATGCGGCCCGTGATAGTGAAAAGGATCCCCACCTCTGTTTTAGAGATTTTCCTTTAAACGCGCCAAACAAGTTTCCTATACACAATTCCAGTGGTCTCTGACATATGCAAAAACAAGTATTTTTTTGAAAAATGATTCAAACACCACCACTGAGATCAAGATCTTTACGCTATTTCAACTGATCCGTAGCTCGTACACTGCAACGCAAACCAATTCACTTAAAAGATCAGTCATTAAATTTTTGACATAACGAGAGGCAACCCAAAGCATACCTTCCACATAGGATGCGGGAAAATCTCTTGCAAGCGACAGTTTGTCGACGCCCTTAAAGCGGAATGTCAACAGCAGCAGTGCGAAAAAGCTTGTCAGACAAACAAAGCGGCAAAGGTAGATGAACCACCTGCAGAAAATCGCGACAAGTAATTACAACTGCAGGACAATAGTTTCCAACCACAATCACCTTAGAACGTAGCAGAACACCACACTTTTCGATTCATTAACAAACGTTCCGGCAAAAACTCAGCAATACTGAGTTGAGAAAATGAACAAGAAGTTCTCACCTGGTTGCACGTGCCATGCTCCCACTCTTTGCTTCCACCCCTGCCGTCTTCATTCAACTACAACGACCTAACTTGGGTGTCTATTAAAACCGTTCTGCAGCCAAACAATCGAAGCTTGCTGAAAACTAAACAAAGACTGAACGCTCCTGCACCGCCACTGATCTACTGTCGACAGGAAATTGGCGGTGTTTGCCTGGCAGGCCTTCATTCTACACATGCCAATCGTCGGCATCCCCTGACGCAGAAAGAGTGCGCGCGTGAGATATCCCATTACATAAAAGACTCTAGCCTTATATCTCAATCACATGATGAGCACCGCCAGCAAAACGAAAAACGCGCGAAGAGCATCATTCCATGTTTACATTAGGCTCATCAACGTTTTTTCAACATTGTACAGCGGGGTGGGAAAGCGACATCAGACAAAGGAAATTGGAACCAAAATGGTTGCTCCAAGCGATGACCTACGTGTTCATTTTCTGCTTGCCAAGGATGTATTCGACCACCTCAACCTTCGAAAAAGCTGCCAGATCGTTAAGACACCTCCCGAAAAATAATCTTAGTGCACGACCGTGATTCAGCACCATCGAGGCTTCACTAACCGTTGTTAAAGCTCTATACACACGGCTATTGTTCGACAAGCCTTTCATACAGGCCATTGTTAACTGCAGAGCTAGATAGTAATCACAAACAATGCCAACAAAGCAGAGAAGAATTTTAAAAGGGGCAGAGACTTGATACCTGATTGATGTAACACAACAGCTTGTGGGCAACTTCGACCAGTAATTCCAGCACGAGAACAACCACGTCGTCGAAATTATGGTAAACATCAAGAAGCTTCGAGCAATCTGAAACACATGCAAGTACTCAAGACATCGTGGAAACGTGTTGCCACCTCGAGTCCTCGCGCAACAAAATGAGACTGGCGTGGAGCTCGTTTGCTGCAGCGGCCATTCATCACCTCCGTTCGAAAAGACATTAATCGCTATTCACACATTGCATATATGTGAGCGCAGCGAGAGTTCAAAAACTGTTTGAAAAGTTCCTTCAGCGAATATAATTTCTATTTCTCAAATGCCTGGAGTTTTTTTGTCATAATAGGCAGCATGTTTTCTATTCTAAACAGCATTCATAACCGAACTGGAAAAAAAACTTCAAAACCTACCACTGGCAAACTGATACTCAGGACATCACCAACATGATACTGAAATGGTTGATTAAAAGACGAACTGCGCAACAAAAACTTGAATCCTAGGCTTGGGAAAACGTCGGATTATTTTCAGTATTCAATTAGCACATTGCTATCGCTGGGCTTGGTCTGAATTTCAAACGTATTCGAAGCGCTTTCTTGAATTGCAGCAAAGATGTTGCAGTATGCATAAAAGTCAACAATTATTAAATTTAACAGCAGAATAAAAAAAAGATTGATTCAAGTAAAGCAATCTCCAAATTTTCGACAACAATAATGGTAACGAACAAATGTTGATAAGACATTGTACCTGCCAGAAACGGCGCAAGATAATCAAAAAGCCTGGACGATGTATCTGCTTTCGCTGCATGAGCGACTCCCTGAAGCAAGGAAAGCAAATCGAGAATCTCGTAACGAACATACTTGTCCTGAGCTTCGTTCACAAAGTGTTCTCGCGACGTCACTCCTTTATATCGTTGGGACAGTGGTTCCAAGGTCTTTCAAAAGAACACGCAACAATCTTAAACATGTAAAATGATAAACGTCATTTTAAACATACAGAAAAGCTCCAACGCAGCAACAATCCAAAGCCTCCTAGAAAACACTGTCTAGGAGGCCTTGGACATACAGAGGGAAGCAACTACCATGAAGACCAAACGGCAACCGTTGGGAAGATTGCACTTAAAAAACCACGCCTGCTCTCGGCACTAGTTTGTTCTGTAGTATAATAGGTCACTCCACAATAAAATCCAATTTTGTATGAGCATCTGCGGTTTGAACTGAGTGGCGTTTAAACTACCGCCATTCTCTGGTATATCTTGTGCTGATTTGCAGGCAGTAGATTGGTGTTTTGCTTGCGACTGAAGTTGAGCGGAAAAGGTCGTGAGTCCCCTAATAGTAAAATTTATCTGTTAAATTGCAACCAGTATTTGAAATACGTCGATTTATTTTCAATATTCAATTAGCACATTGTTACTATCTCTGGGCCTGGTCCGAATTTCAGAGTTTAAAAAAAAGTTTTGTGAAACACAGGAACTATACGGATCGAATGATAGATTGAAAGATCGATCTATATGGGGGAGTAGTGGCATGCACGAAGTTGGACGTTGCCTTAAACGCTTAAAGCATTTCATCTTCCAAAAAAGTTTAATGCATCGATTGACAGTGCACGATCTGCGGGGTGCAATGGACAAAAAAATCCAAGACTTCGTGCACCCATACGAAGACAACGACAGCGCAACACAGAACGAGCACGTATTTTGCAAGCGCTTGGTGATTGTGCCAAAACCGCCAAAGCAGCAATTTTTCGTTTGAGGTCGCTCCCACATAAACGTGCCCATAGAAACTGCTCACTGAAGCAACCATTTGTTCCAAAGCAGATAGATGATGATCATGCATGGCAGTGTACGGAAGTAACCGTCAGTAATTCGCATCGGTCATGTTGTGGTCGTGCTTTATACAGAGTAGATGGGGGGGCGGCGTTAGAAAAGTAAACAACAGCCTGCTTATCCACCGTGGCGCCACGAGGAGTAAAGGTTCGCGAGCACAGCGTTTGGAGTGCGTCAATGCGCCATTTTCAAGTGAGGGAATGAAAGGAGAAAAATTTGACTTCGTGGCCGGGACATTGATATAGACCGAGGGTCCTGGAAACACTTATAATGCCACTACCCACCCATCATAGCACGCAAAAACCTCGCGATGAACTCGTTAGCAGGAAATAGAATGAAAACAGCGCAGAGTGCTTCCAACCAGGGTGATTCGAAAACCAAACACGAACAATAGTGATCATACCAACTGCTGTCAAATGGACACTGGAAAGCTGGCTAGTTTACTAAAAAAGCAAGGGCACGTCGAGAAAGTCAAGCGATTGCGTTAAGATATCGTTGGCATTTTCTCAACGAAGCGCCGTGGCTTTTTCGAGTTGGGCGCCTAACTCTGCTATTCCGGTGTGAAGCCAACAATGACTGCCCTGGCTATGGAACTAATGCTGCTAAACTTGATGTCTTTCGCAGCTATGCTGCAGCAACGTACGTTTTGCCAACTTTTTCCAGCACGCAGATGTCCACCAACAAACATGCTGCAAAGATTCAGTCGCACAGCAATTGTTTGTTTGTCTATTGAACCGCTTCAGTTGACCGGCGTCAGCCCGTGTTGTGCTTTCGGGCTATAGAATTATCGACTGATCAGCATAAAGTTGTAAGCAGAATACCTTCAAGAAGGAATCAAACGGCATTGCTAACTCAAATAAAATAATGACACCTTAGCAGGGCAAGAAACCTTTGCCCTTGTTTCGTGAACTTCCAGAATGCACTGAGAGGGTAAACGAAGAATGGCGGTAGTCACTTGATCAACAGCAAGTGTATACGGACATAACGGACTGAGAAAAGATGACTGGCAGCAAGAAATAACATCCTGATGAACGCGGCAGATGAATGTTGCTACCTGAGCAAAGAAGGCAACCCAAAAGGCTTGGGTCAAAAACAAAGTCGAGTGTTTGCAACACGCAGAAGTCGGAAGTCTGCAGGATGAGCAGGAAAAAACTTTCAAAATAGCTATTGGTTTGGACAAATTGAACTGTAGGAATCAAGCAAAGGGCTTGTTCCACGGCAAAAGATCTAGAACAAGTCCATCGTACACCATAGAGATCCTTAGCCATGGAAAATGCATTTATCAGCAAGTGAAAAACGTCTTTTGAACATCTAAAATTTGGAATCGCTACCCTGTTGGACACACAGGAAGATCTCTAAACTGTCCAGATACTGAAAGGGGTGACAACGCAGGTTTTGATAAAATGCAAACGGCGACAAGATGAAAATCTTGAACAGGGGAATTCCCTGTTTACCCGAATGTGACAAATGGCATTGAAATTCGAGTAGGCATTAAAGGGCTTTTATATTGTGATAAAACACAAAAGTGGAAAAAGGATTGGATTAATCACATACCCTCTTTACACTGCACTGTTTTCGGATTCGCGTTGGATTGGGAATCCCATAAATCACTCAAGCACGACCGTGAGTGCCTCACCGAGCTGCTTGAGCGCGCATTTTTTCAACCATACCCGATTCAGCGAATCCAACTAGCAGAGGTAGGTTGGGAATCCGATGATAAGGGATTCGAGCGGAAAAGAGGTTGGGTGGTTTGTATTAAGTCCTGTGCAACCTTTTCTGTACTTGTTTGATGATAAAACCACTACCGTGGAACAGATTAGCCTGTTCAAGCTAATCTCTAGCAAAAATGACGGATTAATTTATTTAATAGTTTTGCCTGCAGGCTAACTACACTTAGTCAGGGAAACAATCAGCAAAACTGAATCGGTTGAGCAAACCGAAAGATTATTCGGTAGGTTACAAGACCTCAGGTACTGGGCTGAAGGACTATTACCCCAATACTGGTTAATAGGTTTTCATTACACCTTGGTATAGTAGAGTGATTCGACATCTGTACAAAATATGTAGCCTAATATTGGAAGTGAATGACTTCAGTATAGGCTACACTTTGAACCTAGCATCCCAGTTGTGTGGCTATGATTTCCTCAGTTCATAATGGAACACATGGAGTAGCATAAAACGTGGCATAAAAGTTTGTGAAATAGGTTACAGTTGCAATTTGGTGAATTGCAGTAGCCTACCTACCGTATATACGTTACTATTACAAAGTGCTGTGAATCCTCATATTTGTTGTATTGTACCGCAGAGAACAGACTGGTTAATGATTGTGACTGACATCAACAAAGTGGCTTTGTAATGTAAAAACTAACTCCCATTTCCTGCCCTGTAGAAGCTCTTCAAATTCTATTAAAGTCACTTGAAGGCTGCAATTACGATGCGACGCGATTTACACGACCTCATCGCCCGGCAGTTCTCCACGATTTTCTTTGCTGGCTGTTATATTTCGGACTACACGAAATAAAATCACATCTCGGCGATTCCAACAACACCTACAAAAAGCACCTTTCTGTGGTGGAATTAGCTTTCACCTTTTCATTTTCACCTGTTCCCCAGCTTTCGCAATACCATACGCCATGCGCACGAAGCAAATCTTTTGAGACCCTGCAGTGTAAAAACGCCCCAATATCGAGTTCGCTAGTGCGTTCACGAAGCTAAGCCATGGGCGACGAATCGCTCACGCGTCAATCCGATAACAGTGCAGTGTAAAGTGGGTAACAGTGGCATATTCTTCCTCGCAGTTCTGAAAAAGGGTTTGCTAAGGACTTTATAAGATCCACGTTCGGTTTGGCCGAACTGAAGCTTGCTTTCGTCGTGGCTGCAGCAACGAAAAACAAGCTTTCACTCTCCCAGAAATCTTTTGATTAACGATGAGAACATACAAAAGATGTTCAGGTTTGCTTCAGCAACCAGGAAATGAACAGGTCCCCTGGATTTGCAGAGCATTGCAGGAAGGCATCATTGATGGTCACTTGCTCTTTGCCAGATCGCTGTGTACCTCTTCAAAACCCTTAAGGACCGCTAGAGGCACTTACGTGGCACCTGAGGCAATTTTCTGCTATTACTCGCCGACCGATTGCGCTAGAGAGTCAATGACGACATCATAAGTTGCGTGTGTCCCTTTTGAGTTTCTTTTCAAACAGGATAATTGTCATTTGAAAATTTTTTACAGATCCCAATAACGTCACTAGGACATACTCATGACGTCGCACTGCCCAAAATTTTAAAATCCAAAGGTACCAAATATTTTCTGAAAAGGTGGTACATGAAAATCTGCACCTTATGTCTTCATTGACTATTGACTCTCTAGCACGATCGCTCGCCGGCTTGATAATGATATGATAATGAAACAAAAACTTGAAGGAATTGACTGATGCCTTCACAACGAACTTATCGCCTCAAAATCCGCCGATGTACCTAAAACTGCCACGGTGTGCTGGAGCCACTTCTCTAACCAGAGACATCTAAGCGATGACGATTTGACCAAGCTGCAAAATTCATCCCAAAAGGAATTGATTAAGCAGTTTCTGCCTGCCGACTGCACTAAAGGGAAAATGACTCAGAGGCTGAACGAGATCCATTAGAGTCTCGTTCTGCGCCACAAAGACTGTCACAGCAAGACTGTCACAGATTTTTAGGTTCATCCCATGCCAAAACAATTTAATTATATTTTGGAACATTCAAAAAAATTCTGAACTGTCCAGACTAGAGGATCAGAGGGACTGGAACCAACATTTTATCAGGTCTGTGAATACAGTAGTGTTTAAAAAAAGCATGGTATACGTCACCCCTGAGTAGGTCACATTTGCGCAATATACAAATCACTTCAGTTTGTTGCCATAACAAGTTAATTACTCAAGATTTCCCGATAGGTAACAACATGACTAAAGTAGGGAAGGAAGTCTTATCAAAATGAATGCCCGCAGAAGCCACAATTTTGGCGGAGATATGCAACCCGAGAAGTCCTGACGAAACGCTCTTAACGGCAAATATAGTTCTGCATTGCGGGAACACGCTGCGATTTTAAAGTTTATCTCCTGACATTGCAGCGAAATCGCTGAGGGTCACAAATAGCACGAGAGACTACACGCTTTTTTGCACCTTTTGACAACATTTTGATCTACTCGCTGAAAATTTATAGGGGCTGGTTCGGACAGTTCACACCAACAGTACACACCTGCTCCCAATATTTGTCTTTGTAGATGTTCATCTTAGCTGAACCCACGCGAACAAACGCAGACATGATACTTTGCTTGATTTCTTGAGGTAGAGAGTTGTAAGGAGAGGCGTTGTTGCAAAAGTGGTTGCCAAGGTTCCAAAACTCATGGCACTCTACAATGAGGTTGCATCTGCAAAGGAAAGCAAACATAGACGACACACAAACCGCGAATTACCAACGAAGCTTAATCTTAGAACGTGCAAACTCGGTCACGTTGTGGACTCACTATAAATAGGCAAATGCTCAAATGCATTGAGTATAAGAGTATCTAATTACGGGAAAATGCCCAAGGTGTTAATTGGCCAAACTGCATTGAGAAGCGGGTTAACTGAAAAGACAAAAAACAGAGCCATCGGCATTCAGTTTATGCACAGCAATGGAAACTCGTCATTTAGATCGAAAGTATAACTTTTACATTAATAAAAGCACTAAATTAAGCACAATATACTATAGACCTTGTTTTTCTCGGTCATAGACCGAAACGTTTTTGAAATGACAGAAAAAAATTAAGTCATTTCGGTCAGAATGTTTGAAAATATAGGCTAAAAACACTGTTATGGCGAGTTTTAATACAACTGTGAGACATACGACCGAAATGTTTCAGCGACCAAAATGCCTCAGCAAAAATGACTGAAATGTTTCAGCGAAAAAAAAGTAGCTATAGGCACACATACCTGTACACTACAACACATACAAAAGTGTTTACGAAATTAGGACGAAAACAAATTCTGCATAAACTGATCTACGTCAAGGAGTGCTGCTATTTACACTTTACAGACATGAAGTGCCAAGGTTTTGGCTTATTAAGAAAAATGACTTAACCTACCTACACAAAACAACGGAAACAAAGAAAAGAAGACAATATTGGTAAATACATTTGACATTCGTATAAACACTTAATCCGTAAAGTTGTGCAAAACATTTACAATAAGGACTACCACGAAACAACTTTGTCGCATATACAGCATTTAGTTCGCAAGATTTTCATCTTGCAGAATATCTGCAACAAGCAATCACCGTTCGTCCGTCTTGACAAGTTTTTGAAGCAGCCAGGTTGAGTCTTCAAGCACTTTTATCTCAGAGTTCCAGGAAGACAAAGCTGAGCAAACTTTTGAGACGAGATAGTTGGTGATGTACTTTGCGCCTTCCGAATTTCGCCCGAATGCTCTCGAAATAACGGGGCTGACCTTTAAAAGCAAAACTGAATCGTAATCGCCACCATTTGCGAAACTGATAACACGATTTGTCATTAGACGCATTAAGTTGGAAATAGCCGAATGCTTCGATTTTCCCCAATCGTTGTGTTGGATAAAGTCAAAAAGGGGAATCAGTCTATAACCTACATATGGAGTTGCAGGAAGAAATATGATACGAAATTTGTTAAAAAATCAAACTTCAAGGAAACAAGTGCGTGGTGCTTGAATTAAAATCACGCAACTTTCTACAGAAGCGGCGCGTTCAAACCAGCACACAATCTTCGATTGAGTTCAAGTACATTAGCAACGACAAAATCCTCGTTTCAACATTCATCCGCACTTGATCCACGGCTACGTGAGCAAGGCACCTCTCTTTGGAGTTTTCGCATTCAAATAACTCCATCTGTTTGCTTGGAAGAAATAAGCACCACCTGATCATTTTGCACAAAGTAAGAAACACAACAATTTCGCCAAACTTCAAGATCGGAAACCTCATCGCTGACCTCGTTTCTTGCCACACCCTTGGTTTGAGCACTTCGATGGCTGGAGGCTCACAAGCGACATCTATCTCAAAACGTGTGGGCCTTCACGCTTATTTTGGAAACATACAGCAAGTCGCATGCTTTAAGCAAGTTCTTGATTTGCATTATCATACAAAGTGGATTTATATTTAGCTTGCTGCAAATGGACGGTTAATCACAGTAAACTTCCCTGCCTTTGCAGTAGTTTAAACAAAGTTGTGTGGACAGCCTTAATGGTAACAAGCGCAGTCAAACCCACGGTGGATTACTCACCTCAGAAAATTGTTCTTCCCAGTGGAGTAAATACGTGTCTGTCCAGGCTGCGAAGAACCAGAGAATATCACGTGACAACTGTGGGCTGAGTATACCGATCAGGCCAGACTTAAGTGCTTGCAGTTCCACTTCGCTGAGACGAATCACTACGGCAAATAACCTAAGCAGGAAAAAAAGACAATGGTTTCATAAGAGTTCATCTGAGAAATGTTTATGAACCACTACTTGCTGTCGATTTCATCTAAAAACTATTGCAAAACAGAGACTTTTTCCACAAGCGGAAAACTAACACCTTTTTCTGAGTTCTTTGGTGTGATAATATGATCAATGCAGGGTGTAATGAAAATTACTGTTTGAATTCATGCGTCTTGTACTCACACTGCACTGATTAGTTTTTCGCTGATTGTTTTTCGCGTTCCATGCAAGCGGTTTATATTTAGTTTGGGTCATTTTCGCATTTACTGCAGTACTGTTAACATGTCTTTTCTTCCGTTTCGTTCGTTACTGTAGTTCGAGATTTAAGTTTATTAAAACCTTGACAACAGGTTTGAGGTGTCATTCTTTACACAGGGTTTGTCAAAAAACTGGATCAACATCACATTAACCACAAAACATTTGTCCCAAAATGGCAATGACTCTGTTTCACTGCCATACTTTACCTAAACAACTTCGCAACTTCAAGGGTGTAAGGGACAGACATGGGGCGATTATATCACAAATGTAATCGATTACGACATTACTTGCCACCTCCTCGATTACGATTACGAATAAAAAAATAATTATGTAACCGATTACGATAACACTGAAAGTTATCACGATGACAATCGCGATTACATTTGTCTTGAAACATATTCAGAACAAAACCCATTTGTACGGTTTGATGAAAACAAAACCCATGTGTATGGAAAACAAAACCCATTTGTATGGTTTGATGAAAACAAAACCCATGTATATGGAAAACAAAACCCATTTGTATGGCTTGATGGAAGTGTAGTTTCACACAACATGCGATATGAATCAATGCAATAAACGAAATTACTAATCTGTAAGGATTAAGTACCGGAAAAAAACACATTTATTGTTTTACTGAGATCTTCATAACTAGAAGTTTGAGCTAGAGGAGAAACTTAGCTGAAGGAGTTCCACTGGTCTCTGTACAGGACCTACTTAGTCAACACTCAGAAAAAAAAACTTGAGAAATGATGGTGAATCCGGGTGTGGATGTCTATAAAAAAACAAACCGACGGAAAATACTCCGAAAATGCAGAACGACGACAACGTACTAAAAACCTAAAAAAGGGTACTAAAACCGAAATATAAGCTGAGTGGGGGCCTGATTTTACATTTAGCTGTCCAGGGGAGTCAAATCGCCAATCTTCCCTCCTGTCAGTTACTCCACTGCAACAAACACTTTAAAATATTGATTAAACAAAATAATCAATGTTTAAAATATTTGTTACAGTTGACAAACATCAACGCTTCAAATATTTTATCAGGCAAACGACATCTATCAGGCTTGAACACTTGTCCAGCAACGCTGAAAATTCATTTGTCAGTAATTTCAAAATTGCTGACTATTTCTTCTAACTGCGGGTTACGAAGTTACGATCGTCTGCAAGCCAATACAGCATTGTGCAGCTTTCAATTTGAAATGAAATAAACAATGATGCCAATATAGCTGCGTATCTGTCTGTTGGACCTAAAATCAATGGTCAACAAAACGCCATAGGTTATGCTGAGATTTTTTTACCAATATCTGGTGGATCACGGTTGACATGCTAGTTATCAGTGTTATGGAAAGGTACTTTCGACTTGGATTAAAGTACCTTATTCCTCTGAAAAAAAGTAAATTTACTGCATATAATTTTACTGTACTAATTATATACATAGCCTACTCCAGCACTTACATTCATAAGTTCATCTGAATATATATAAATAAACCGAACACCTCTCCTCGTAATTTCCCGCTATTCTGTTGCCGATGTGTCAACACGTTTTTAAGACGAGCTCCTATTTTTATTGCTACACCTCACTAGAATCACTACGTTACTTCTGGCGGCCAACAGGAAGGCTAGCTGGAACAAAGCGAGAAATAGGTACAAACGCTGTGCTTGCCCTTGGACTATCTGGATTTAACCCACACAGACGAGCAAATAGCCTCCCTGAAACATAACAATAACAAACGATGATAAAGGAGGAAACTCAGCCACCACAACCGCGGTTCATCGCACAGCGATGTAGGGTGAAGATTTCCAAGTTTAATCGCAAAAGCAATCGTCGATTACGATTACATTTCAGTTTTGGTCAGTTCAATCGATTACGATTACTCAAAAAATTGTAATCGATTACGATTGACGATTACCCCATGTCTGGTAAGGGATAGAGGTGGATCGATTTTGAAGTAAGGTACCTAGTATGTACAATGCACAGCTATTTTCCCTACTGTCTATTTACCTGATAACCGCATCTGTGGACTTTTCCGAGTTTGGTATGTCTGAAATGTTCTCAAACGGCGTGACCAACAACCGCAACGTCATATCTTCATTCACCGTGGACTTCTGTGCGATCGAATACTCCATAATCTCTTTGGGGATCAACGGAATTTCTTTATCGCCATCATCGGCCAAAATATGTCCTGCGATCAACGAAATATATTTTTCGCTGCGAAGATTACAACGTGCACTCTCATCAACGAAATATATTTTTCGCTGCGAAGATTACAACGTGCACTCCCATCTTAGGACTTCTACTTCAGCATAGAAGACGTCTCACGTAGGTGGCATAAAGTATGGAACTGAAGATAACCATTTGCGATGGGGACTGAAACTTTCTTGAAGGTCCAAATAACTTTAGTAACCCTCAGTGTCTTGTGTGCGAAGTCGCTAAAACGTTAACTGAATTCCGATAGGCGCATTGAGAGTCAAAACACGGAGGTTGAAAAACCCACGCTGCGAATTTATTAATATTCAAGTGAGAAGAAAATCGATTACGTTTACATTTTCCAAAAGCTGCCTGTATGAAGTTGGTTTTGCTGACCTTTCAAATCCGGGTGCTAGTTTTACCATTGTCAAATAAACAATGAATGACCACAGCTTGCAACATTTGCGCCCCTGAATGCCTTGTACGACAGTCAAGGTCTGTATTGAGTGGAAAACCTCTTTCATTACCCGAATAGAAAGCGCGATTCAAGATCTCCCGATTTCAGAGTCAACCAGGAAAAATTTGTTTTTGTAGTAAAAATGGATTAGTGAAGAGCCGCAGTCGAACAGTTTTACAAAACCATAGTACTTTCATACCAAAGCTGCCACAGTGACTTTACTGAAGAGATAGCATTATTTGCACTATTGAAATAACTTCGAAATCAACTTGACGCTGTGCAGAATGATCCAGGGCAAACGCACTTCCATCACCCCAAAACAATCAGCCTGGTTGCAAACCATTTTTCAGCATCAGCATCGAAGTTGAGCGAACTCTGGTTAAGTGCAACTACTCCGGCTTCGAGATCAGCAGAATATAGGAAGTTTTAATGCAAAAGGTCTTCGAATCCGACTCCAACTATCCGCAACTCGCCACTCAAAAATTACAAAAAATTTTAAGTCGGTCTTTAGCCGGTGTCTGTCTCCATTGACTTCAAGAATTTACCTTCAGCTCCTCTCTGATGCATCGACCAGCGCATACCTGTTTACATGTCAAAATATGCAGTGAGCTGCTCACAAATACCTGCCAACAGAATCAACCAATGGAGATCTTCAAAGACATCATTTAACGAGCTGTCGGAATTCTCCGTAGTGTAATTCGCAGCATTTTGTTGCGTTCGCAGTAACTGCTCTTTCAGTCGATTCGTGCGCTCCTCTATCAGCCTTCGAAAACAAAGCAGTCTGATACGACGACACGAAGTGATGAATTAAAATTGCGATCCCTGAAGCAAATTTGGCTTATTGATAAAGATAGCTGTGCTGACCCTAAAAACATAGTCTGTCAAGCACTGCGCGCCAAAAATTCATTTGATGACAGCATATCTGTACAGTTCAGTTCAGTTCTGGCAATCGGTTTTGCACCCAACAATTCTTGGTAATTCAGTTCATTTAGCATTTCAAAACATCTACATCAGAACTCGATTCAGCAAAATAAAGACACGTTATGTTGATTGACATTTATAAATCAGATGGATTACATACTTGATAAAGAGTGGTATGGTTGCAGATGGCATGGTTCGTGCCAGGCAAGCAATGGATAACAACTGAGAAATGAACTTGTCACGATCGTCCTCCTCTAGTTCATCAACATCTGATTCGCTGTCACCTACGTTTGTTTGTTTATTAGAAAAAAATACCAGTGATAGCAAGCCAAGGCCTGAAATTATCATCAGATGATTTCCACCTTACATTAAGAGATAAACGCAATATAACCCAAGGAGACAAATACAATATAAATGAGATAAACACATCCTAACCGAAACAAAATACAACGCCGCAAAACAATGAACTAAGTGGACGAAGTGGATGATAATATCCACGTATACAAGCAACCCACACGTAAGAAGCAGATAACCATGAAAGTTGGCAATGTCTCTTTAAATTGAGGGTATTTAGAGAAAAATAAACGAGCCTGCTTAAACATGAGCACAGATGGGTCCCTAGGAAAATCTAGATGCCCGAATGGTAGTATTGGTTAGTTCTTGGGAATTCAAGGGCTCAATCACCGAACACGAGATGACACCTTCATGGACAAAAATTTTTTGTATCCTTGACAACAGGAGTTGGTGGGGTGTAGGTAGAAGGGCATCAAATAATTTGAGGTACTCATTACTATTACTAAGCCGAATAAGTACCTGCAGTAGCTGCTGTTCTGCTGCCTTCTGGAGGTGAAAGATGGCACTGGAGGTAACTCTGAGCAATTTCCACAGCACATGGGCCCATGATATGATTAAGGCTCTCGTCTTGCATCCTTTGAACCAAGGTTGTAAATACATCTAAAAGAGATTCGTAGGCTTCGACGTACATCTGCTCGTCCTCACACGCCTGATGTAAAAAATAAAATATGTAATTGTTGATGAACTGCTATCGGATCACATTATGCAAATCAAAAAACGACGTTAAATTCTACTCACTTCCTCTTCGTTTGAGGCTTCTTTTCCGAACTTGCAGGCAAGTTTCGTAATCATTTGCAAGAACGCAGGGAACAACTGACTTTCCTTTATTAACATTTTTACAACCATCACTGAGGGTGTATTCACTAGGTTATGAAATATATTCGCAAGTCCCAATACTTCATGCTCAACGTACTTGCCGCTGTAAAAAAAGCAGAAAGAAATGTCGATATTCATCAGAGTAACTTAACTTCCCTATATGCAAGGTGAAAAATCAAAGCTCAGTTGTCAGAAATATTTTAGCACAACAATAAATGAGTGAAAGAGCTCACTGCTGCAATAATCACTTTTTGACTGAGAATATTTGAGGCTAGCCACGGGGTTCTTTGTGTTACTTGGCCGATTACCCACTAGGGCAGCTATGTCCAACCGCGGCCCAGTTGAAGTTTTCATTGTTATGTGTGTACATCACGTTTCCTGGCGGCGTACGAACATATCGTACAGGGTGACACAAAGAAAACGGTCATCACCAAAAATCGAATAACTTCCAAAATTTCATTTAGATTGACACAAAATTTCAGCTACATTAGGTCAAGCCTGTGTAGCAGACATCTCCAAAGTTTCAAGTCTGCACTACAAAAACTCTTTGTTTCACTGGCGCTCAAAAAATGTGCTCCAAATGAGCTCCCCGGCGCTGCAGGCACATTTGGATCCGGCGGG
>Ga0210059_1001620_pt1 | contig 34266 bp, 17 predicted proteins | sample Ectturendosymbi2_FD_188042 | JGI IMG/M metagenome (GOLD analysis project Ga0210059, IMG submission 188042) | Ecteinascidia turbinata endosymbiont from Florida, USA - Sample 2 (SPAdes) (version 2) | ecosystem: Host-associated > Tunicates > Ascidians > Unclassified | place: Key West, Florida... | reverse complement strand
TTGCGCAATACCTGATAAAAATTGCAGTAAAAATTGGCAAGTAAAAATCGAAAAAGTTGCAATATAAAATTCCTGGAAACAGCTCGAAACACTGAACTGCATATATTTTGAGTATTTAGGAAGCTGTAAAAGAAAGTTGCAAAAGTTGCAAAAACTTGCCCCACTGATAATGAATGTATTTCATAAAAAAAACTGTAAGATTTCCATTGCATTGACTTAGTCCCACAAAGGCCATTATTAAGAAAACCAAACAGTGCTGAAAGTGTTTTAGAAAGCAAAGTGAAAAGTGGAACAGAGTAAGACAAGAACCTTGTATTCAAAACAACCTATGGTTAACCCTTCTGATAAAATCGCAGTGTAGCTTCCAGCAGGGTTGGGCATATATGAATAGTTTACTATTAAAAAATTATTCTACAATAGCTAAATTGTATCCAGAATACTGAATCATATTGTTCCTTTCCTACAATGCGTTCCATGTGAATACTACTAAAAATAATTCATCAACACAAAAACGTGGAAGCCCTCACAATGCACATTCCTAAATTTAGCCCTGGCAATCAACACAAAATACTTTATTACACACAAATAACATATTTTTGCAACATCGAATTACAAGTTTAATACAATGCAATAATTAAGGCTTTCCAAATGTCCGCCTATAAACTGTGATACACAACTTGGTGGCAGTTAAACCTTCACTGGAAAAAATCTTTCCGAGGAGGCTCATTGGCCTCAGATCAATGACTGCAGTGTTTATAATCAATTACATGATTTTTTTGAACGTGCAGTGGTTACCACTGGAGTTGTCATAAATGATATCAATTGTCACTGCTTTGGTAACGGTTCTGAATCTGAGGTGCAGTCGTGCACCCAGTTACACTGTCACCTGAACCTGGTTGTCCATTCAGATCCACAAAAATCTTTTTCACCTTTGTGTTTCAACAAGCTTCCTGTGCTTTCACAATAATTCTGCAATAATCATTACCTGTTTTCAATGCTTGCATGCTGCAACTTTATTCGAAGATGTTAATGAAAAATGTTGTCAAACATTCCAAGTTTTCCCTTTTCAAGGCTTTCATTTAGTCTAACTGACATGTTAACAAAGTGACTGCAACTTATTTTCAAACATGCAGGAAACAATGCAATCAACGACTGACAAATGCATGTGGTCAACCACAGACAAGACTGCACATGTTGATGTCTTGAGAAAAATACACACGGTGGACTGAAATAATTTCTGTGCATGTGTAATAGTGCTAAGTTTCCATGCGATGCAAGGGAAAGATGCATGTGATGGACTTAAAAAATGTCTGCACATGCGCACTAAGTTTCCATGTGGTGGAAGCAAGTATAACACTGGTGTTGTGGATGATTTAAACTGAATCCTATTACACGGTTTAAATTAGCATTTTAGATTTGGATAGTTTAGGATCCAAAATGCCCATCCCTTGCTTCCACTGACATCAAAATTAGCAAACACTTTAGATGAGCAGTTCCCAAACTTTTTTGACTGCATCCCAAAGCTGAGTTTAGTGAACACTGCGACCTAAAACTCAAATAACATTTGAAAAAAATAAAAAATAATGATTGGATGGATAATATTTGCCAGAAAGTTGCTAAGATCATTTTTACAGTCAGCAATCTTCTCTTTTCTCACGTACCTATGCTACAGACAGACATAGACAAGCAGTGGTAATGTTAAAAATATACTACACAGGTTTGGATTGCCTTGGTGTGACCCATTTTTGACCCTTTGTGACCTGTGTTTGTTTAAATTGCAACCCATACTTTGGGAACCGGTGCCTTAGATAAGCACAATATTAAAATTATATTTGTTGCATGTAGGTAGGGCCAGTGATTATTCTGACTTCTTACTAGTTGATAGTTCAGCAGAAACTTAAATTGTCCCTGATTGCAAGCATTTTTCAGTTCATCTTAATTGGGAAATGAATAGATATATATCATGAATATGGAGCTATACACTAAAATTTCTGATAATAGGAAAAGAAAGCTGAGCTAGAACTGGAAGTATGAAAGTAAAGAAATGTAGCATTCTGATGTTTTAATGTAAAATACCCTGTTCCCAAACCCAAGTTGACAAGCTGCATGAAATACCAGTGATCACACAAGGTTCATTGTCTAAACTGTCGCAGTTTTTCCTTGTGATGGTTGTTGTCTCATATAGACTTTTTGGAGATTTTTCTATGTATAATGTGCTGATGGTGGATCCCTTAAATTTTGGTGGTGAATAGACACTCAGCTTTATAGGCAGTATTATGATGCATGTATACTGATAATTCACATCTATTTTGCAGTTTTGTGTCCAGTGAATTTGTACATTTTACAGTGGTCAAACTAGCTATTGCTTGTTATACTGAAACCTTTGACATGCAATGGGCTTCTTTTACCAGACGTGTGTTATGCTTAGGGGTGCATCTAGGGGATCTGTTTGGCTGTCATGACAGACCCCTTTGCACTGCAGGTGCTGAGCATTAAAGCCGGTAAAACATCAAACGTTGTCACTGCAGGTCTCTAATGCGGGTGTTTTGGAACAGGCAACAGCTTACATTTCTCTTCTAACGTTGCATAGTACTATTACGAAACAACAACGTTACTGTCTTGTCTAAATAGCGCCTGCGCAGTGACATGAAACAATCCACGCTTTTGAACACTTGAAATAGATATTGTGTCGAACACACGTGTTTCAGAATTTCCACCGCTGGCAGTGCCAGCTCCAATGCTGTCACAATCTCATACACTGCCGCGGACACACAGGAGCTGTTTTGTAATATTTCACTTCATGGCGAGAGGACAGTCTCCAATCACGATAGTTTCATTTTGCAGTTTCGGGCTAATTTTATCTGCTGATTACAACTGCTAGATTATGACAAAATTAAGTAAGTTTAGGCTTTCCTAAACGCCACGCCAAGTAATGTGGGTTCATTTCCACTGAAACTATATTTTTATAAACAACTTCTCATATTGAAAGGCGTGAGAGCTAGCCTCAGATTGTGGCCGCTTTGTCTGAACAACATATCAGTCACGCGTCGTATTTCAAAAATAGCCTTTTTAGAATTAAGCAGCTGATGATGTTATTTGCTGAGTAAGAAGTCCCATATTGATTTCGAGTTTTTCACTTTTACATTACGATGCAAAGTAGTCAGAGCAATTGCAATTTAATCATTCTTCTCCGCAGTGACATTGCAATTATATTTATAACACCGCCATCTTGATAGACAGCGCGCTCCACAGATGCAGTTGTGCAGCTGGTTGTCAGCATCGATTTTATAAGACTTTAACTACACTTAAAGTATATGTACGTTTAACTAAACATCTCTCATTACTGTACGACTGACATTTGCTGAATGTTTGACAAGCTAAGTATCTTTTCAGCACCATGTTTGTAGGAAGAAACAGCAATTGTGATGTAATAAATGAGCTGTGCTCGAAAGCAATGATAACTTGGAAATATTTTCTGATGTGTTTTCACAATCAGATCAATACGACTATCTATTCCAAATACAGTAAGACCTCATTTGTCCGAACTGTGATTAACCGGAATCCCTGCATTTCACCCCTTTAATCCAGAAACCTCGTTGTCTGACACCGACTTGGAAATTTAGGAACGGTATGCCATATCTATAGAAAAAAAGCGCTAAACTGGATTAGACCAACTGTTACATAGTTGTTTAGATGAATGTAACAGTGGCATACCCTGCAGGATGCAGTTATAGGTCTCATACACAGTTTTTTTCGCGTTTAATCTCATTCTGAATGCATACTAGCTTATGTATATGGATCTGCTAATAAACAAAAACAACAATGAAAGTTTCATTTAGTCATGTTTCACATGCAGTCTACATATTTGCTTAAGTTGACAGTTTGTTTGAGACTACCCTGCAGTTTGTTTCTGTTTCCTCCGTTGAGCGTTCGCTTGGGCCAGTCCCGTCGCCAGGTCTAAAGGTTTGGGGGAGCAAAATGTTTTTCGGCGGTCAAGACTTCTGTTTTTATTATATAGGCTATTTTTATAAAAACATTTTCTGGGAGCAATAAAATTTGGAGTTGCACAAAAAATTTAGGGGGGATTGCCCTCAAATGCCCCTCGTGGCTACAGGTCTGATTCCGATTTTCGGATACTTTGCTAAACTGACATTATTTGACGAAACAAAGTAGTTCAGATAAACAAGGTCTGACTGTCATTAGTTGCCCTGATTTGTTCGCAGGCATTCATCTGCTTACCACGCATGCAAAAACATGTGAGCGAATGTTACGTCATAGAGCGGTTTATGGGGACAATTACGGAGTGGCATGCATATTGCGCACCACTTGATCTAGCCAGAGGGCTGCGCATCCTATGGAAGAGTACAGAGAATTTCCATTAATGAATCAGAGACGAAGTAGCAACTTGGGTTTCCAAACTTTGGCAAAATTGCAAAATTCATCAGTCGATTTCTAGTCTTAAGAGAAAATATAGTTTTACCTTGAAAAGTTATATCAAAAGCTGCCCTTCGGCAACAGACCCCTTTTTTCAAGCTAGATGCACCCCTGGTTATGCTACATTGAACAAGTGATTGTTTCTTAATTCTTGTTGGTGAATGTGAATGCACTTGTTTTGAGGACAATCTGATGTGTTTACCTGTTGCACAATTGTGCTCTTTTTCTGCATGTAGTTTTTGTTGGTACTCTGTAGAGGTGCTGTTTTAGCAAGGGATTTACAAATTCAGTTCTTACTGTTGCCACTGAAAAGCTTCCCAACAACTACAGGTGGAAACATTTTCAACAGCCTTTTTCCAGCTTGGTAAACTTCAAGTATTAAGTCACATAGTTGGGAACAGGACCAGCGTTGTTGCAGTGACTACACTGACTTCTATATTAGTGGCATTTTGGGAAAAACACCATAAACAACCCCAACTTGTTTTTGAGAGCACGGCATCAGATTCATAACCTTTATGCACCAATGCAATTCTTGACAAGTGGAAAAATGTACATTTCCATCTGTCAACTTAGTGCACGGTAATCAATATTGACTGGTTTCTATTGCTAGATGATGAAATGATTACAATGGAGTGTACAAAAACAATGAAAAGGAGTGGACATTTTAGGGGTGCCAAAAGTTTCTCTTAGCCTGGCCAACCCAGTTTTATTTTGGTATGCTACTGGTGATGAAACTATGTGCTGTGTTGCTCAGTAGACAACTTCATATGTTTCAGTTTTTTACTGTTTGTCGTATTTGATCAGCTATGCAAACAATATTAAGTTGTTTTGTAAATGCTGGATGGATATTGCATAAATTTTCTACCCTTCTTAATCTACTGACCTTTGAACACAAAAACAGGACGAGTAGTGCTTTAAACATTTTTGTACAGCAGTTGCACAAGCACATTTATATAAAACTAATGGCTGAAATTTTCACAAATGCAAATGGAACTACTGCTGTTGAATCCTGTATTTAGACAACATAACCCTTCCAAGATGAGTATAGCCTACAAACACAATAGCTAACTGCTTCTGAACCCATTGGCTGTAGTTTTTTATTTATTCCAGTTGGATTAATTTCCAGTTACAAACAAACTAGGCTGTTGTCCAAAAGGAAATACAAGTTAGTACATTTGTACTATGGAGGCTTAACAAACAAATTGTGATTTTGTTGAGCTGAGGTTTGCTATATATGTATTTAAATATCATTTAAAGCAATTTTATAATACGCTGCCAAGCATGCTTTGGTAAAACATAGACAACACTAATAGGTATGCATATAGGTGATTCTTTTCAACAACTGGTTGTAGATTCTAGTCAGCAAACATGTTGGTAAAATATATTTTTAAAATGTGTTTTTTATGTGTCTAGACTCAATTCAGCATTTGATTTTAGAACACTTTTGGTTTTCATTAACAAGGTCTTAAGCTCAAATACTGCAAAATTTTTGTTTGATTTTCAGAATTAATTCAACTGCTATTGCAAAAATTGAACATGTTGTAGTTTCATTAGAATTGCATCAATTAATAACTTTATTGGTTTCACCTTCAGTGCTGAATTCAGCAAACAGTTTGTGACAAAGAATGGCTTCAGAATACATGGAGGCAGAAGTTTCAGATCCGAATTGTGCAGTTGACAGCATGGATCAAGACACAGAACAGCCCACAGAAAGCATTAAAGAATCGCAGTTGTGGAATTCAGGTCCTATTGGGTCCAATGCTTGTTCTACTACAACTAGTTTTGATAAAAGTTGTCTTGATCGAAAAAATGAAGTGTTTTCTTGCATTTCAAGTATGGATAAGGATAAGCCAAGACAATCTGTACCAAGCTCTGGAACATGGCCGATCCGCTCTCCTCGTCCCATGAAAGTGCCACTTTCTTGCTCAAGTCATATGCGCTTTCCAAAATATACACCTCACAGTAATGGCACAAGTCAAAGATCTGATGCAGAAGAAAAGGTGCAAGTCAATTGTGAATCCAAACAATCATCCTTTTTCACAGAGAGATCACCAGCATCTGCTTTTACCAGCAATTTCTTTGTTCACCATGAAGAGCCGACTACAAGTTGTGTTGATCAAAGGGACAACAACTTGCTGAAACGCTGCAACAGTGCTCCAGTGTTGAATGACAAGTAAGTTTGTTTGCTGCAGTCCACATCTTGAGAAAATTTGTGCATAGTTTGACCCTTGTCTGCTTTTGATGTTTGATTATTTAGTTCACATTGTCAATGGTTTTACCATTTAGTCATGACTAATATAGAGGTGGAGGTGGTGGTCTCCAACTGCTTCCTTTTCAAAATATCTTTTGACCATAACTACGAACAACTTCTACATGGTTTTATCTATGGATAACATCTAATATGAAAACTGTGTACTATCACTGCAAAAAAACTACAAAAAGTTTTTAAGTTTGTATGTTAATTTCTTTTGATATTAAAGAGAGCTTAAGTGTGAACAAGTTTTTATATTTTTTATTTATTTGACAATGACACTAGGGTAAATTACTGTATTTTGAAGTTTTCATCTATTGTAGTTTTTATACTTTCAAACCAGTATGTAGTTTGTCAGAGTAGAAGCAGGTGGCATCATGAATCATTAAATAAACCATTAGCACTGCACCTGCTTTGAGCATATTTAACTCTTTTTTCCTTTTGCTGAGGTTTCAGCGATGATCAGAAGGGCAAAAAAAGCTTCTTGCATGTCGTGTTAATGAAAACCTCATGCAGTGACTGGCATGAACTTGTTCTCTGTTTGTTTGTGATTGGGCTTAGCTGATGAATTCTATGTCAACTTGCTTTTGTTTGAAATGAAATGCTCACAGTAAATTGTTTTCTCGAAGACCGCAAGAAAGGCATACTGCATGGAACACACAACAGGCCATTCCAAAGAATACTGGCCGAATCAGAAGGTTCAGCGCTACGGTGGTGTCACTTAACGCAGTGAGTTTTATGTTACAGTAAACCTAATTAGATATATGTTTGAGTGTTGTAAGTTTGTGTAGTGCCTGTCTAAGTTACCCCTTGGGTGAGCCTAGTGGCTTTGATTTTTCATAGTCTTGGCAACATTTTTCTTATGCGCGTGATTGCCACTGCCTGGGTTTTATTTTCGGCCGTAGAACCGAAACAAAAAAAAATCAGTCAGAAAGTCTGAAAATAGAGACTAATGAACACTGTTACAGCAAGTTTTAACACAACTGTGGGACAAATGATCAAAATGCCTGAGCAAAAAATAACCATAATGTCTCAGCGAAAAAAAGTGGGTCACCACCATGCGGGTGTAATTAACAAGGTGCTCAACACATGTTGATTATTTGTTAGAAGAAAGCAATCAGTGTGATGGCCAGCATATCACACCTATCGTTTTCGCAGTTTCAGAGAGACTTTTGAGTTGCATGATTGACCTTGGTGTCTCTTCATGCATGTCTTCTTATCTTGATTTTGTTTTGTGTAGATACATGAATTTTAGTTGATTAAAACCAATAATGTTGGTCAATGTTGTAATAAGTTTAGTTTAGAACATCGAATTATTACACTTAGTGACTGTCACATTAATGTTTGTGGTGGTTGCAATTGTTTTGCAATGGTACTTTAGTAACATCAGCATTGTAGTGGGATGCTAATTTTGTTATGAACATCACTAAATGTCATGATTTACAAAAACATCACCTCATTGTATGTGACTATGTCATCAAGTGTTGCATATATTCCTAGTTGCATGAAATGTTTTTAATTTTTAAAGGTTCAAGCAGAATGCAACAAAGTTTTAATAGCTGAATGGTTTTGTTTATTGTTTGTTACATGTGTGAAAAACTCTTATTTTCTTCAACAAAGATTTGAATTTAGATGTCTAAATACTTTGCAAATTTTATTTTGAATTAAAATTTCTCAAACATTAGCTTATGAAAACAGTGTTGCTGTACAACAGTTCCTAAATGCTAACTTTATTCTTAGCTGTTTGAAAGCATCCATCCTCACAAAGTCTGTTTGAAGTTTTACTGCTGAGTTACAATATCTGAAGCATTATTGGTGAAAGTTTTTTGAAACTGTGATCTCTGTTGTTTAAAATAATGTTTTTATTTTGTAGTCACCAGCATCTGGATCGAGGTCATGCTCAAGGTTACGATTGCACCAACTTAAAAAGGTTATTCTTGTGTCTGGTAGAATAAATTTTTGTGATATATCAATTAACACTTGATGTGAAAGACAGTGACTTTCAATGAACTAGGTCATTATTTAACTAATGACGTGCAGAAAGATACTAGCCAGGCAAAACAACGTTCAACATCAAATACAGTGAGCCTGTTAAATAGCTACTGGACCATTTAAAATGGTTGTTACAGGGTGGTATTAGGCAATGAATGAATATGGTAAGGATTAAATGACAAAGAGTGCAGTTAATTCGTTACTCTACTGCTAAATTCTGTTGTGATTTACTTTTCATAATTGCTTAATTAAAATAGTAGTCTTTACTGCAGCAACAGTGGGTGATTAACTGTTGGCTGATGTCAGTGTTGTCCAATCTATTTCATTCCAAGACCCTCAGATACTTGAACTCCAGTCTTTGACATCTCGTCGAAAATTCTTTCACGACATGGAAAACGGTTGTGCAGATCTTTACATCATGGTTTTTTGTGTTGTTATTTCTTGTATGGCTTTGCAAGACTTGCTGCATTCTGCTACAATATCTTAGAAATCAGACTGGGGCCTTAAAAGTTGTGGGAAAATAGGCAAAAGCAGTCTTTTTCTGTCGCCCATGTGGTCCGCATCATTTCGCGAAACAGATTGAAATGATTTCATGCAACAGTACTCACATGTGCAGTTTGAATCTCATGTTTCCAGTGAATACAAGCAGGTTTCGAAGTTAACGTTAGCAGGTTTCATGATTGAGAATGGTGCTTGGGTACCTCACACTCACAGGCAAATGATTGCATCTCTGCTGATCCTGATTACTACGGTAGCGAACGATCGCGCCGAATTGGCGATTCAAATTTGTGATAATTGCTTCTTTCTTGCAATTTATTCGTGGACGCGCCAAAAAAATGCCGCAGGCATTTCTCTTCCCAGGCGAAATTTTGCTGCTGCATGCCACTGCTTTAACGTCGATTTTTTCGACAAGAACCTTAATATCGATGCTACGCCTTTTGTTTTAGTTCTAAATTTGAGCTTGACTCAGGTTCTCTTGGTGATTCTCCGCTTCCAGTTTTTTTTCCGGCGCAATTGTGCGTACCATTGTCGAATGATATAATCGATCATTGCCTCCTTTTTGTACATGCTGTCGCCCACGTTTGTGGCCGTATGCACTTTGCGCTTCATTTATGGACTCTTGCTCACTATGAAAATAGTTGTTTTGGAAACGTCATACATTGTTTGTTTTGAATCATTGATTTTTGCCTTTTTTTCTATTGCGACTTTGCAAGACTTCCAGGATTTACTCTGCTTCGGAACTTGGGTCCTAACAAAAACTCACACAACTGAACAATTAGCAGTTTTTGAGACAAGTTGATGCCGAAACCCGCCAGATTTTTTAATACAGTTGCTACCCAATTATGTTTGCATCTTTAACGTGCAGTCTGTCATTTCCTTCAGGGCTCAATATTTTTAATTTTGGCGCTTTATGAATACCACTTATGCAAGTACCACCATGAAAGCAATGGGTCATGTTCCTTACAAACAACTTTCAGTTATTCTTTTTCCGGAACTTCGTTGTTTCAAAATTTTATTTCACAATGAGGGTGGAAATTTAAAAAAATAAACTCTGCCCACAGCAGGTACCGTGGTTAGCATGTGATGGTGTTGGAAAACCTGAGCTCGACAGAAAGCGTAAGCGTTAGCTGTGGCAGGTTTTGCAGTGTCATAGGAAAATAAGTTTCATCGAAATGCGTGTCGCATGTTGTTGTAACTCAAAATATCAGTCTCCTACTACCGTAATAAAAGGACATTTACGTGAAACTTGCTAAATACAGTGTACAGTACAGCTCTTCGTTGTGTTTGAATGGATGTCCCACACATGGGAAGTAGGCTGCCCACGGACTTACCGGTTTGCTGATTTGCAAACAAAATTTTTAGATTTTACTGTGTCATAGATGTGATGAAATGAACTATGTTCTTTGTTTAGATATGCTATAGATGTGATGGACTGACCGTTTAATTATTTATGAGCAAATGCTCAATTTTGCTGCAACTCTTGACATCCAGGTGCGGAGCGAAGGTCAAAGAAAAATTCATTTCTACTCGTTTTTTAAAAGCACAAACTTTTTGGATAAAACGCAGTCGCCCGATCTGCGCATATGCAAAATCATCCGACAGCCACTAATAAATCTGGAAGAGAAACTAGTTACGTTGTTTAAGAGCGCTCTAATTGGTTTGTAGAGTTTCTTCGAAAACTTGCCATTTTGTAATATAAGTGTCACATCGACACTCGACTGTCAACAAAAGCTTCATCCTGTTTTCTGGCTGTGCTTCCTAAAACTAGTTTAACTAAAGTCATTCGGTTTTCATTTTCAGGATTTAGTGCAAAATTAATGGTTTGCAATTATTTTACAGGAGGAAAGTTTGGAAGGAATACAGAACAAAGAAACTGAGCATGAAAGGTAAAACGTTTAGGCCCACGCCTCCAAAGCTCCAATTGAGTCGTATCTCAGCCATGTCCCTATTTTATTTAAAACAAAGCAGTTTGCAAGTCCTTGAAACTAGTGTCGTTGGTGTGTTGCGATTAGTGTTTCCCATTCGGGGCAAAATTAAAAAAACGGGATTCGGGCAGCTGAGAAAAGAAACCCGGGTATTTTCGGGTTTTGAAATGAATGCGATTTTGAGCGATAAAAACTCAATATCATTGTGAAATTACTACTGTTGGTCCCTGCGCAATCTATTAGCGAATTATTAATTAAGTTAAGCGCAGTTTTTCAATGATGTTTATAATACTGACGCCTGACGATCAAATGCAGTCTGTTTCTTAGTTTTGTGACAAATAGACACGTGGCTGAAAAAGCCCTCTGGTTCCACTGATTTGGGCTTGATTGCAATTAAGGCATGGAGCAGTTTTTTCAAGGTTATTTGACCTCTTTTTGTAGCCTCAAAAAGATTCATTTCCTTTTTTACAATTTGTGATCGGATCTCTTTTTGTGCCGGAATAGTTTTGTGGTCTTCACGTAAGGATTACATGATTCTGTGCTTTGATTTCAAATGATTGATCAAACTTTCGGTGCATGATGTACCTGCGTTTGTCCCACGGAGCACAAATTGCACTTTGGTGTTGGTTGAGAGCGTGGTTTTATAAGAAATTGCTCGAAGCTTCTGATTTCCTTTGATTACTAACGTCTTCAAACTGAATGTGTATGATTAAAAATCTACTTTAAGTCGCTTCTAAATGAAAGCCAAATATTTTGTAGAAAGTGATTGCAAACTGAAAAGGAACGAATCGATTTTGCAAAGAATCACAGCTTGTATATGAACTAACACATAACAGCTTGTAAATGAACTAACTACGAAACTACGGCATACCTATGAAAAACTACCTCACGCGGTGGTTATTTAATTAGGTTAGCGGAAAGACTAAAATTTGCGTAGTCACTTATTATGTGCAAAATGACGTCACGATCCATCTAAATAGGTCAATGAACGAAAATATAAATGGACTAACAACGAACGTACGACGGTCACCGAGCAAAATCCGCACCTCCTGCTTCATGATAATAGTTGGAAGTTCAAACGTGCTAATTTGGCCGTTACATGCGCCAATCTCCAACTTCAGTGTTATCAGAATTACTAATATTTGAATGCAACAGCAATTCCATGTTTTTTTTAATATCCGGGTTTGATAGTTGAAAAAGCCCGGATTTCGGGTAGCAGAAAATAGCCAAAAACCCGGGTTTCGGGATCGGGAAAACCCGGTTGGAAACACTACTTGCGATTGCGGAATACCTCTTTTTAATGCTTGCTTGTACAAGTGACAATTTTTGAAGCGAGATGGAAGAAAGTTGTAACTTCTCAATACGTATCTTGCTGTGTGCGAGATTAGATAGTGTGCGCATTGTATACAACGTCATATGCATACGTTACCAATGCTTAAGAACCCTTGTTACTTATTTTTGGTAGTGGATTTGGTTAAACAGGATCTGTCAAATAAAAGCTTTTTTTGTTTAGCATATGCTACGATAGACGTGGATAGCTTCTCAGTACCAGTTTTTAATGTAAAAAAATTGGAAATTTCGTTGAAAAAAATTAGTTCGGTTCATTGCTGAAAAATGTTTTCGCATGCTATCTCCACCTTTAAGCCTTCCGTAACGAACTTTGTTATTATCGAAACGGCAACACAAGTTGTTGAACTTGGACAAACAAGAAATTTTGGTGCAATTGCGATTTCCAAATCTCAAAACGATGTCAAAACTGAATGACAGACAACTGGACGAATGTTGTAAAGTTTGCCCGGCTCGTTTCGTCTTGGTAGAACGTGTTTTTTTTATTACCTGCTGAAAATGTTTTTCGTGCTAGGCAATGAAAATAGTCTATAAATCTGATTAAAGTGGTTGAGATTTCTTCATCTGTTTAAATGTGGGATGCTCAAACTTTAGCTGAGGAAAAACAAATGAAAAATTAGCCACAAACGAAAACGCATGTATCCAGAATTTAGAAGGAACGGTGGTCTTATGCAAAATGCTCGACTAAAGCGTGTTCTCTGTAGCTCTGAAAATTTGTGATGTTTTAAGCTGCCTTTTTGAATATTTCGAAAATTAAAGGAAAAGTCTCAGCGGTTATATTTTGCTTTGACAATAAAAAGGTTGAAGTTCGTTACCTTAGACTCTCAAGGGAAAATAAAAAATGTTTTTCAATTTGCAAAGTGTTTTTTTTTTTTAACTAGTTTGCCACATTTCCTTCCCCGCAGTTATAGAAAAGGTCGACGAACTGTTTCAAGCTGAAAGACATGAAACGAATGTCCACTGTGCAGTTGTCAAGTTGATTTTTCATGGGTTACGCGAAAAATGTGCACACTAATCCAGAAGGCTCGACTTGGTTATTTTTGCTAAATTTATCAACGCTCAAGCAAAGAGTAGTAGACTTTGTTCTTTACTTACAGAGAAGTTCAAGCTACGATTCAGATTTCGTCGAACTGCGGGGACCTGTCGCTGGTGTGTATTTGTGTAATGTGTGTGTGGGCACGGAAATAATCGATCTGTATCATCCCACTGCTGAACTGCACATATGTGCTACTGAAAATTTTTGATCATAGCCGGTCATGTTGTTTGACATCTTCAGCTTTCAGCATAACTACCTCACCTTGGGCAGAGTTGTCCGAAAGTTGATTTTTTTACAGAGTGACAGGCGGCGCAGCTTGGATGGGCATTCCGGTTCAAGTTTTTCTCCGCGAAGCCGGTTGTCACCGTCAACTTTACCTCTGAGCAGATCGTGCTTTTCTACACCATCTAGCTCAGGTTAGCCAATCGTAAGTTGTTATGTTTGAAGTTAACCGTCCGTCTCAGCGTTACCGAAGCTGAACCTGACCTTGTCCACATTTCACTCACCGCTAAACGAAACGGTAAAGCGTTGAAAGCGTTGATGTACGAATGTTAAAGTGCGAAGTCCTTTGCACTACAAACTGTTTCCCCGATTCTGGCACCGATTCTGATATGCAAATGTTTTTGTTACTAGTTCTGCTGGTTCTGGGTTGTTGTTCCACTGCCATAATACTCAGGTCAGGTTTACAACGAAAATGCGCCTGAAAATGCTTTAGGTTGTTGCTTTTGACCGAAACAGATCAGGTTCGCTGCATTGTTACCGTGAAGTTGTGTATGCCTGTTATCCCGTCATTGAATCTTAATCAGTCATGTTGGTGAGCACTTGTGAGATGGTCTGAAGTTTGGACATTCCGTCTGTTGAAGTGCACACATACGCGTCTCGCAGTTGATGGTGTAAATCCAAGATCTGCTGGCGCCCTGTGCAGTAAAATAAAATACAATAAACTGCATAACGCCTTAACGGTATGCGGCTATTTGTTCATGAATAAATGAGGAGGCGCAGGACGTCACTGTCTACGAAATTTTGAAACTATAATAAGCACTGAGTGCAAGCTAATTGCTCCATATTGTGTGAAGTGAACACAGACACAAAGCAGCCAAGGCACATGCCGGCTTGTAAGAATGCTGAAGACGATATTGGTGTGAGAGAAATATGGTTGTTGCGTTATCGTTACCTGGTATACGACTTTGCAAGACTTCCAAGTTCTGCCCTGTCCTTTGTTCCAAAGTGAGTGTTGTAGTTTTATAAAAATATTATCTGAAAGCGTTCAGTCCTACTGTCACTTGTATCTTACACACATAACACCTCACATATGATCAAGTGATAAGTAAACCCCGTAATTTTGGTTGTGCTAAATTGGATTTCCGTGGATATGAAATAACCTCTCCATTCGGTGGTGTTCAAGCTTGGTATAAATTAAGCATTCGCGTTGGAATTCTTCTCAAGAGGCTAAAGACACGGTTGTTTGAAGATGCTGCTAATTGCGAAAAACAGCATTATTACCTTGTGCGCACAAAATGATTCTGTTTGAATAAGATTTCTGGCCTGAGGTTGCGTGAAATCGATTTCCTATCAAATAAATTTGTTGATTGATTCGACTCGCCTTCGTGGAGACTAATAACTTGTGCATGGGTTCAAAAGCCAACTCGATGGGTTTTTGTACGTGGCTGAGCAACTGCTGTACTTGTCACTTACGTCTGCCAGAAGTTTTCAACTTCAATTCGTCGTGGTTAGTTTTTAGACGTAGGCTCAGCGTCGGAGGCGGTGCGCACGCAGGTGTGTGACAGTGCGCTGCGTCTTCAACTTCTCCTGTGCATTACCTCAGTCTTCATAGAAAAGCAGCGTAGGTTAGAGTTTCTTATCCCTTTAGTCTTGATGTCAATTTTTCCTGGGCGACCTGAGTTTGAACTCAGAACACAAGACTCCTGTCTTCGCTTTATTGTTCGGCACAGTTTGCTCTAGATTCTAGAATGTAAGTGAAAATTGTAGTTTATCCTTACTTTCGTGCGTTTTCTTGCAGCCACGAGATCTTGTCATTCTCGTGCAATAGATTTCAGTTCTCAATCCGTCCCTCACTCTATTGGCTCCTCCAGTCCCTCCACTCCTTCCTATCACGTCATACCGCCTTCGAGCGGTATTCCATCTCCGCTCACTTTTTCATCATCGTTGAGTTTGTTCAGTTCGTCCCCGTTACCTCCATCGCCTACAAGAAGTATGTGCGGCCCCGGAAAGCAGTGTTTCTCTCCTTCAATGCAAGTTCCAGTGTCTTTGGCTCGAGCAAGCAGTCGAAGTCCGTCTCCCAGTCCTACCCGGCGGGCTTTTGTGACGTAAGTTGTGAAGTGTGGTTCTAACCAGATATTGACAACGATTGACCGTACGTGATTTTAAAGGACAGGCGTTAAAAACGCATGACTGGCCGAAATCGAAGGTTGTCAAAGTGATTTAATTGGAGCATCCAGGTCAGGATTTATTTTGAAACGATCCAAGTCCTATGCGCTGTTCGTTTTAATGTAATCAACGAAAAAGCTGGTTAAACTTGTTGCTGGATGAATGTGTTAGAATGCAATTTTTTTCAGACAAAGAAATGTTGAAGTTTCGAAAAACTTAAAGGAAACGTTTCATTATTTTTCGTAAAGTTTCGTGAAGAACCTGTAGTTTCAAACTAGCTATTAGATCTTATTCTTGAATGGTCAGTTTAAAGCTATTGTGATATCTCAGCGCCTACCAGCAGAGTTTCTTACGCATGTCTGATTGTCTGTCAAAAAACAAGATTTGAATTATTTTAGGTGCTAACCAGTGGCGTATCTAGGGTATGGCAGGCATGGCACGTGCCATGGGCGCCACTTTGACGGGGGCGCAAAATTGCTTGGCAAAAATTAAAATCTTTTTTGTATAGTTTCTTGAACCTCTATTTTGCGCCCCGTGCTAGGGACGGAACAAGGTTAGATGGCGAGTGGCACAATAAGCAAGTTTGGAGTTTGGCGCCTCCATGTTCTAACCAGGTCTTTCGGAAGCAAATGCACTGTAAAAGAAAGTACTTGTGACATTGTGGGCCTTTTCGGCGTCCCACGTAGTGATTCGGCGCCCGGGAAATTATCCCACTTGCCCCCCTTCATTACGCCCCTGCCCCATACATTCATAAACTACAAAGCTGCATCAACACTGCGCCCTTACCTAAAGCCAGGGCTACCATCGATCAAAAACCAAAAATGAGGACGTCTGAGGAAAACTTGATTTTATTACCTAACATGAAACAATTGTTTCTGTTTGCACTGCTAACATCATATAGTATGTTTGCTTATTTATCTCATGGAATCTTTTGCTTCAGCCTTCAGAAATCTCTTATTCTTGACTTCCTTCTTGGGATTGTCACAGAAAACGTTTTTTTCGCTTGGTTATTTCTTGAATCAATTAAATGTTGAACCTTTGCCAGAAAATCAGCTTTCCTAAGAAACCTAACCAGAGCAGACAGGTTACTGTGCTAACAAAGTCTGATAGTGCGTTACGTTTCTGTGCTGCACAATTTACTACTTACAGTATGTAACGTTACAAAACCTTGGTTACAAAATGTTTACCATGAGATAGAAATGTTCTGTGTATTTATCAGATATTGCTTATTTAAAAATATTACACCACAAAAAATAAGAAAAAACAAGGACGCAAGTACCAGATAAGGACATTTCTTAGAAATAAGGACAGAAATATTTCTAGGACGTAGTAGCCTACATCAAAAAAAGGACAAATCTTAGAAATAAGGACGGTATTGTAGCCCTGCCTGAAGCATTAAGTTGGGTGTGTTACGCCAGCACCACTAAGCATTATGACAAACTGTGGTATTGTGACATGCCATAACACGAGGGTCAGACATTGTGACAGAACAAGAACGCTCGCCTGCCATATCTACGAGCCCTCGTCCTTCTCACGCTGTAAGAAAGGATAAGTCGGTCCGTACTGCTGCATTTCAGGCAAGAAGATATTAGTCAGAATCTGGCTGAGGCGAGTTTAAGTCCATGGCTGTGAGAATTTGACTGTTACGCAAATAACTGCTGTTTAGGTCGTAGAGGTTTACAAATTACTTAAACTACTGCGGCCTACTCCGACTTCATGAAACTTATTCGATAGCCACTAGTGCCCAATTAATAGGCTGAATACAATGCTCCAGTCCAGACACTAAGGTAGAGACCACTGGTCAGTCCTCGAAAAATTAGCAGTTAATATCGTTGTCGTACTAGTTGCGCAAAAAGATTAATTCATGCAAGAGATTTGTTAGTCTTGTTTAGATCTAGCTTTTTCTGTCCAAATTTGGCTTTCTGTTTGATGTCCAAGGCCTTGCGAAAAGGTTCTGACTGTGAGAAACTAAAATCTACGTGTGACAATCAAATGTAGATGGCAAGCAATTGTACGAGAAGAGTCTAGATTGCAAAATGCTTGCTTCATATGGTGTCACTTAAAATTGTCGCGTCCTGAAGTCTTCTTGACATTTTGCGAATTGCTTTGCAGATAATGCTGACGATGGCAGTTATACGGTTTTTACTGCAAGCTGCGAACGATCTTTCAGTAAACTGAAACTGAAACTGGCCCTTTCATACCTCTGGGCCTCATTGATTAACAATAAGTCAGGGAGGGTTATGTGATACAGCTTTGATGAGAACAGCAAGGGACGAAACAGCAAAAGCTTACTTTGATGAAATCATAGACGAGTTTGCTTCGATAAAGGCACGGAAAGTCAATGTTGTTTTGTTCTAATTAGCACTTTTGTGTAAATTAACCGGAAAAGGCTGGATATGTATGTCTCGATGGAATTTTGTTTTTCGAACAGAAGTGATACATGACTCGCATTAAATATTGTATTGCACAATTCAGATTGAATGTGTTTCGTTTTGAAAGAAATTGTCGTTTGCAGTTGCAATATGTTTGTTTTTTTGTAAGATATACAATTTTCTCAGGCAACACTATGTAGACCTATAGACTACGATAATGTTATTATTTGAATATTTTGTTGTTCATCAATAATAAACTAATGAGTATAAAAGTATGTAGTAGTCGTTATGGATAATTTATGTTGTTTGCTGAAAAATTTAAAGCAAAAATAAACACAAATTTTTTGCGTTTTGAAAATTATTTTTTCTTTATAGTTTTGTCTTTCGTAAAAATTGTGCCTATATTTAATATTTAAATTATTAGAAAGGGCGCATATTTAAATTTTGCCATGGGCGCCTTTGCATAGATACGCCACTGGGGCTAACGAAGGTTTCGCAGATATACAGTACGTGCTTATGATTCAGAAACGTCTTATTCGAAGAAAAATCTTAGTTTTAATCGACTTGCATTATGTTGTGCTTCGTTTAGTTTTGGCATCACGAGATGTCTGCGTACTGCAGCATGCCGTTTGTTTTGTTGATACCTCCTGTAGCATTTATAACTGAGGTAATTAAATCGTTCCTTTATACAAATAGCTATTCCGGTAACGTTTATCGACAGTGAACCTTTATGAGTTGAATCAGTACTCCGGTCAGTCATTTTTGTGATCTTCACGAATCTTTTGTGCCTGATTAGCGCTTCGTTGTACAAGGTCTGCTCTGCCTGTTTTTTAATATGTGATCCCGAAGCGTATGTCGCTTGCTAATAGTTCAGAGACTGCAGAGTTCTTCAACCCCAAACTTGCTCATCCGTTGTGTTCCGTTGATGTTTGTTTCAGGCTCTTAGAAGCAAAGTTGATTGGGTTCGACCCACCGATGCACATATATGCCAAACTAACGTGTATGTGTGATCCTAATCGTTCCCAGTTTGTTGAAGTTGCGAACTGCGTCATCATATTTTAATAATTCAAGAGTCACCCAACTGAGTTTGTGTACCACACCCATAAAATTTAGCTTCGGCATCACTTTTTATACGGTTTGCCGCACTTGATGTTACTTAAAAATTTAATAAGATAATACCTGCTACTTTGTGTGTTAAACTTCATCAACTGAATGTAGAAATCTATAAATATGGAAAAATGAGAAGTGAGAAAATGAAACCTTGAAAAAGTTTTGGCAGCTATCAAGTGTCTTTAAGGTTTTTGTTGTTTTACTTTCGTTTACTATACACTCTGTGACGAGCATTCACGAGTGATAGTGGCATATGTTGGCATATATTTAAATGCTTTTTTCTGTTATGCAGTCGCAGAAGAAGCCAGAGTCCCTGCATCATGCGACCAAGCGTGCTTGGCTCCATAAAAAGAAAGTGTAAGTAGTTGTGGTTTCTGATAAGTTTTTTGTTAACAACTGTAAACAGTCAATATTTATTTATGTATGTTACGTCATGTACGGAGGGTCCTCCAACGTAATCGGAGGCCAAAAGCTTATTTTAACAACTTATTTTGCGTCATTGTGATTTCGTTAAGACATGCTTCTTAAGTGCACAGTCTCCGGACAGCTCCGTGTCAGCCATGCTTTGTCATCAGGGAAGCACAAAATGTGCCTACGTTGTTACCACTCGACTCTTTTATTCACCGTTTATAGTTTGCCTTGGGGAATGGCTTCATCTGCGTTGATCGATAGCTTATAGTTTTTTGAAAAGGTAATTCTGAAATGAAGCGTTGTGAATTTAAGCGAAGAGTTGGCATTTCTCAGGCAACAGCTGTTGTTGCTGAGGGTAGAAATTTCACGCCAACAAAGTGTTATGCTCCCAGGTGACTCAGACAACGAAGGAAGCTCGTCGCCAAAACGCATTTTTGCACCGAACCTTGCAAAGAGTTTTTCTAACGTCGCCACAGACGCATCCAGAACAACTTCACACTTGACTGTTCAGCCGAAAGTCACGGTGCACAGATCTCACAGGTTCGTGCCGGTCGTGAATGTGTCTGTTTGTCAGTGCGGTTGGTCCTGCTGATGCGTGGCAGGATGCGCTTGTTTAATCAGCAGACCGATACATTAAGCACTTGTTAAAAGTTTATGATGCCAGTGTGTTTGTTGTCTGATTAAATGTTAACAACTGGCTCTTCGCTTTTTCGTGCCAGCGCACTGTGTTAGCGATCAACCCGCAAGTTGACAATGAATATTGTGGTTCAATGCTTCAAGTCAGGTTTCTATAGGTCGACTTGTGTCTAAGACAAATTTCAAACTTTTTATATCCCAACACGTTTAGTCTCAGTAGAAAAATTACTGAATACTTCTAATCTGTGCTGCGATACGACTTTTTAAACAAGTTTTGTCGGTCGGTCGCATATCTTCAAAACGGTTGGTTCAAAGTGACGCAGAGTTGTAAAAAGGCATCATTTTGAAGCCCGAACCGGGCCCGAGCCTGACATTTATTTTTAAAGCCCGATTTCGGCCCGAAAGCCAAATTTGCCGAGCGAGTCAAAATAAGCGCAACTACGGGGTATCAAAAAAGTAGTGTACGAGTGTAGCTGTAGCTACATGGCTTTATAACATTCAAAATAGCAAACACCTTGACCTAGAACATCAACTTAAACAAGCACAAACTTAGCTTGTTAGTCAATGATAATACTGCGAAATGCAATGTTTCTCAAGATGAAAAGAAAACTATTACGAAATTATCCACGATGGCGCTATATGCATAAAAGGAACTATTTAGGATAAGGCTGTAGGCATGAAAAGTCGGTTTATAGGCCATCGTTTCGTAAAACAAGCCAAGGATCGAGTAAGTGATTGAAGAATACCAAGAACAAACAAGAATCTCTTTTTGCTTCATCTTGCCGGACGCATGTTTTCCGAACATTAATTCACCAGTTTTCGTTTTGAGTTGCTGCATTAGTGAGTGATTTCCTCGCTTTGATTGCTTCGAGTTTAAAGGTTGTAAAAGTTGTATTTTAACATCACTACTTCCAAGGCCTGCCTTTACTGGTCCGGGTGGTTTCCTTTGGCAGCCCTGATATTTGGCTGGCAGGTGTGGGCTTACAGTTATGGTGGATACCTGGTTGCTCTAGTGCCGCTATGTCTAACCCGCGGCCCAGCCGAGTGTTTTTTGGGGCCCAGTTTAGGTTTTCGCTGTATTAAAAGAATCCTACGCACTGACAACCTGTCCTTACTTTGATAATCTTGAATTTGACATTTTTGATGCAAGTGGTGCGCAGTGCCGCTTTATCAGGTCTGTTACCAATGCAGTTAGGATTTGAACACTTTCAGTATGTTAGGTTAAGCTAAATTTAGTTTGCTAATATCAAAGTGAGTCAATCAGTGTGCGGCCCTCAATAATATGTCATTCAGTTTGCGGCCCTGGTCAAGATAGTGACATAATTTTTGGCTCAGTAAGCCATTTGGGTTGGACAGCTTCATTGGTGTTTCGTGCATTGTTAATGCTTGTTTTCAGGCAGTATCCTTTCATGACTCGATACAACGCATTAAGAATGCACAAAATACTGAAGCACGTACCCACTACACAGTCAAAGACTGTTGTTGACTTTGTTCGTCGAAATATGCAAGACAATGCAGGCTAGTGACAGTAAAAGTAGCTCAAAATTTTAGTTGAATTTAAATTACAATTAGAATCATTTAATTTTGTTTAAACTTTCTGTAGACCAAACCACCGCATACATAGACATGGTTTTTACAAAATTAGGGAGTCTGAAACCTTTGGTCTTCGACGCATACCGAGAAGAAAAAAGAGACCGTTTAAGCAAACTAAGAAAGCTGACAGAAGTGAGGAAAATATTATGATTTTCCGAGCAGATAAGGGCGGGAAGATTGATATTCGCAATTAGGAATGCTAATGCTCTTCTAATTTAATCTTTTGATGACAGTACCGTACAACAAAGTGCATAAAATGTTTTCACTTTGAGGAGAATAAGGAGAGAAAACTGAGGAGCGAGAGAGGTCCTATTGGTTTTCCTGGAGTTTCCTTTTGACGCGATGTTTTTTTCTAATTCGGTTCACGAAATTTCTGACGCCGACCACATTAAATGGTGCCGCTGACCACAAGTTCCTCACCCTGGTATAAGTCATTCGAACGCTATCCTACGCGGTAAAAACAAGCTTGTAGTTTGGATTGCTTTTGATAGGGACAATGTGCTGAGGCCAATCTTCCTGAATCCCTGTGGCAGCGAATGTTTGTTAGACTGTCAGTTACACGCTCTGCCGTTTTGCAGTAAGAACGCCTCTTTACAGCTTCGGAACAATGAGCGACCGGTTAAAAACAATTCGGAGAAACAAATTTAAGTTAAACGCCGCGCTGGCGAAGTCCCACACGCTTTGCATACCTGAGTTCACCTCATGTAGTTTTTCCTTTAAAGCTGTTCTGTAACAAAACGCCTTACTTGGTAGTTGCATCAGCGCCCTTTCTTCACACTGTGCAACGGATATGTGTAGACTGTGAATGCGCTGAATGCGCGCAGTTGCCTCAGTTAAAAACGACAGTTAGGATATTATTATCAATGTTACTAGGTCGTAACAGTTTGAAATTACAACAAAAATCAGGAAATATGTGGTCAGGGTGTGAAGCCACCGGCAATGGCCTCAATCATTTCTATTCCTTGATCACACGAAAACCTCAGTAAGATTGCAAAGATGAGGGACTAGGCAGTTTTGTATTTTGAGGTAAATTGTATTGAGGCTTGAATGAAGCACCAGTAGAAAAAGCACCGTCCGACGTCGCACTGACCGAGAAGCCAACACTGCGCTCTTTTGACAGTTTATCATCAAGTTCTCTGGACAGCTCTGACTTAAATGTCACCCCCAGTCCTCCGTGTTCCACCCTGTTTTCATCTCAACAGCACATTATGCCTGCTGCCCTGCCTCAACTTCATTCAAGTTTTCACAGTCAGAGCAATTCCTTGCCTCAGACATTGGTAAGACATAGTGGCAGCTTTGGTTGTTTCGTTATACTCGCTTTGTATTCCTTTCGGAGCATCACGAGTGGTCTCCGGAGTCCATCTCCGCTTGCTTCCGCCATCACCAATCAGGTAGTTTCGTGGTTAATGCTGCATTGATGGCGAGTCAGTGGCAGCACCGCGCCTAAATCGTTTCCTTCCATCCATTAACGCTGAGTACGAGGCTGGACAGGTCGCAAGCACTGTTTTTCAAGTCTTTGTTTATTATTTTAAAGAGGCGTTTATCACAGTATGTTAGGATTGTCGGGCGTTTAAAGCAGTGATCGGTGAGACATAGCAATGTCGGTGTTATTAAATCTTTTTTTTCGGTCATAGACCGAAAAGTTTTTGAAATGACCGCAAAAAATGAAGTCATTTCGGTCAGAATGTCTGAAAATATAGTCTTATGAACACTGTTACGGCGAGTTTTGATACAACTGTGAGACAAATGACCAAAATGTCCCGGCGAAAAAAGGCCAGCATTAAATTAAATGATGGAAACAATGCAGGTTGAATTACGATGAACGGCAAGCTGCTTGTTTGATCGAACACGCCACGTGTTGTTTATTGTGTTTATGTACGTGAAACAACATTGGTTAATCTTTCGCTTAACGATGATTATCCCGATGATGGTTGTTCACTCAAGCACACCCAGGATCAACACAATCGACCGTCGTCACCTGCAAGTTCCACCTGCTCTTCTTCCTCACTCGAGGGTCTGCGTGACCTTCAACCCTTGATTTCTCCGGGGCAAGTTCCACTGCCCCTTCCGAATAAAAATGTTTTAAAGGTAATTTATTGCTTTCTCTAATCGTTTCAAGATGAAGATACTGGAATCCTTTCGTACTTGGCTTGTTGCACTTAAAAAAAGAATAATTTTTAATAATCAACCTACTTTAGCCCAAAGCACCTAAGAGAAATAAACTGCAGTGCGTACATGCGTGGGTACGGCAAACAAACCTGTCTACTTTAGACACCTTTGCATGCAGTTTTGTTATGAAATTTCTACCAAAACGATCTTGTTTAATTCGCTCTCGCATTTTTCATGTGTACGATTCGGCTTAAAAGCGTCAAACCAACAGTATCGCTGCGTCACAGTATCTATGTTCATTTTAAAAAAGACATCTGTTTCCTACAACATGCACCTTTCTTCTGTTTGAGATGAGTGCTGACGCATTGAGGCAAGCGTTCCTCATTCTTGCGTCCAGCTTAGAATGGCTATGCTGACTGGGCCAGCATTTCAACAAAAATCTGCTGGGTTGGCCTGGTATCAAAATGATAGGGTTCAAAAATCACGATTTTTTTTTAATTACGCAGAAACTTACTGGGTTGGCCTGGTCTCAAGATGCTAGACTTAAAAAAACACCAGTTTTTTTGGAAAATCAAACGCTGTGTGGTATTCTTGTGGCTACGATTGCGTATTGATATAGAACATTCTGGTTGACGTGACCCCAATCGGCTTGACATGGCCAACTGATGAGATATACCGACACCTCCGTTTGTTCAATGAGTTTACTGAAAGTATAGCTGAGTTTCCTTGATAAATGCGTTTCGCTTGGATCCAGCCAACGTAATATTTGTCAAAAATGAATGTTTCGTTAGCGCTATATTATTTTTTCTGAAAAGGAGCATTGTACGTGGTAATATTTTTTCAATAGCTTTATACACGAATATAGGTTATAAAATATGTAAATGCAGCGTTTGTAGCGTCGATAGTTACGTGTCAGATCAGTAATGAGCAAACGTTTTCTGAACTTGCGCTTTCGTTAATAAGTTTTCTTGTGCAACCGATTGGTGGTACGCAATCATTTTAACCACCTGCATGGTTTCTTATGTTAGCGTAATGTGTACTGGAGCTGTCAGTTTAAAATTTTGGCTAAATGTGTATCCTTCGTTTCTTGCCTTTTAAGCTTCACTGTCAACTTCGGGAACCTTTTGTAATTTTCCGTTTCAAACAAACCTACAGTCCACTCTGGTCTAATGGTTCTGGATCGATCTCGAAACCGTCGTTGGCGCCTGTTCGAGCTGATTCTGTTTCTGTGCCAATCAAATAGTGCTGAGGAGCCATCCGTACCCGCCCATGCACTGCTTCTATTATACTTTCATCCGAAACCTGTTAATAACTTTTTTTTTTCCTCAGACGTCGGACGATGGTCCCGCAGTTAATAATTCTACAGCGTCGTAACTCGGATCTGGCACACATCCGTTTCAAGCGCTGTCGACGACAAGCGGCAGCGACGGTCGAACAAATCGTTTCATTGGATGCACGTCTTCAACCAGTTGACGACCATCACTACCAAACGCTCCTGGTTTTGCTTTCCGCTTTTTTGCAGATGGCCAGCCTTCAAAGTGCTTCGTAAGAAATCGCTTTGGGTGTTTCCGCAAACAGTGCGAATTTTTTCGTGAGCAACGCTGTAGACCCTGTTTCCGGAAATCTGTTTTGATCTTTGAACAGTGCGTATGTAGAGGTCCTGATCAAGATTCCTCCCCAAATTGATTGGCAGACCCGATTGTTGCAAGTCCGGACGTAAAAATTTTACTCTACGTGAATACAAAATATTTTACCGTGTAAATTCCACGTTGCTTCTTGTGAACTCAACCGGATATCCTACTAGCCAGCATACAATTTGCTGTGTGACGGTTATGTGTTTCTGGCCTGCTTCACATTGCGCTAATCGCTTTTATCGCTTCTAAACTGCGCATCCATTCGCGTCTCGTGAAGACCAGCGATTTTCACGCCACATCAAGGTTGCGTGCGTTTTTGCGTGCTTCACTTTTTGGGCACTGTGCTCTTCAGGCGAGTTCCAGGTGTTTCTCTTTAAATTTAGCGTTGAATGAAATTCAGCCGCTCAATGAAATTTCACTGTGACGTAGCGTGCCCGTCACCTGGGCCGTTACTCGCGACTGAGCTTCTTTTTTCGACTTCCTATTACTTTTATTAAAAGATGGCAGGGCTTGATCCTTGGTTGGCTTGGTTCCTTGCTTTGGTTTTATTAGTTGCAGCACTGGCAACTGAGGGAACCGCGTTCTGTCTCCATCGCTGTTACTTTTTTTTGTTTCGTCATTGACCATTTGCAGCAGCTTTATTTCTTTTTTTGTGTTGCGAGGAACTGCGCTGGCAATTGCTGAATAGGTGGGTTTTCAGTCGAAGTTTGCGTATGTGGAAGCGATTTCAAGTCAGTTATTACCTTTGTCGTTTTTTCCCAGTGCGTAGCATTTAATTCACTTGTTACTTCAACTTTCATTACGAAATGACAATAAAAATGACATTTTCAAGTGATTTTGCTTTGTTATGCTCAACTGCGCATGCTGCGATGCATAACATTTGATGTAATGACGCTAGTACGTGTTTCTTTAATGGTCATGTCTAAGCTTAGATTTACTGATAAGAATGCCGGTCTTTTAACAGCTTCGTGTCTGATCTGTTGCTTTTTGTATAAACTTGACATCATCGGTTACAGTAACGGCAAAAGCGGTTGTGTTCTTTTTCTGATAAAGTTCTGCATCGCCGTATGTCGATTGTCGATTGTGATTTTCCTGCCGCGTCCAGTGCGATGTGACAAGTTACGAACTTCGGTCAGGAGTGCAATGTTACAGTCGTTCTTGGTCGCAATACCTGACTGCATTTGTGTTGGTGCTCACGTGTGAAGAGCTGTTTGTTTCGTTCAAGCGAGCATTTTCGCGACGAAAGCAGTTTTGAGGCACATTTATCCTTAGTACTTTTGCCTAACGCTTCAGCCAAATTTTCCTGCGTTTGATATCCGTCGTGATGCGCTCTTGCCAGAAAGATCTGGAACAGAGAAGCTGAATGCAAACGACGTGGGGCAATGAATCAACAGCTGTAACGGCGCAACAACATGTGACCGCGGTGACGCAACATGCAACAAAGGCCTTTTCCATGGCCCATACTAACTGGAAGAACGAGACATACATTGATTTTCCCAATAGATGAGCTTACTCAACAATTTCCAGTGAGTGATATTCATGCCGGTCACTGTTTAACTTTCACCCAGGTCATCATTGGAAGACTAGCGCCTAGGTTATTGTCACGATGAACTGGTGCTGAACTTCCAACTTGGTGTATGGGTCAAATAGGCGGTTGTGTTGGTAATGCGGGAGAGTGCTCACAGTTAAATACCATGACAAAACAGTGTCTTTGCACTTCCTTTTCTGTGTGTAGCTGTATCGCTTTCTTGTCACTGTATGCTTCGTCGATGTGTTGGACTTGAATTAAAAATGTATTGATGTTACAAAGCACGTGTGCTGTTGTGTTCTTTACGGTGACAGTCGAAGTCACGAACTCCAAAGTTACAAGTGAACATAGGCGGCGGAACCGGGGCCGCATGGGCCTAGGCCCCCTCACTTCAATTTTGAATTTTACCTAAATAAGTTTAGGTTATACAATTAGTATGGGTACATTGTTCGGTAAATCGTTTAATGAAAAAAATGTGCAGATATTTGGCCGTATTTCGGCAATATCATTTATAATTTGGCAGAATTTTGTAAATGTTTGGCAGAATACACCTTGCGCAATCTGGTCATTCTGCTCGGGCTTGCTTACCGCATTGGTGTTGTCGAACAGTGTTGCCAGATTGTGTAATACTACACAATTTTTGTAAAATGGTGTAATTTTTCAACCTCGTGTGAAGGAAAAATTTTGTGCCACACCATCGAGAAATTGGTGCAATTTGATGTAGGCCTAATTTCAAGCGTATTAACACAATTCTAAACAGTTAAATTTTGCTGAATCTTATACGCAGAATGACATATGTGACAGATCAATTGTGTTTTTGTTTTGCATTACATTCGCAGCATAATTGGTATCTTTGCAGACAACTTGCTATATTTGCATTTTGGTATCTAAAAGTGCATTACGACATGGGTATCGATGCCCTTGCAACTGAACTAAAACCATTGAAGAACATATCATTGTCTTTTGTACCTGATACCTTCGAAACTGTACATGATGTCCGCAAAGCTCTTACCCCTAACGCATGGGCATCGGAAAGATTTTTTTCCAGGTGGGGGCATCAGCGGATTTTTCCACAGGTAACCCTAAAAATTTTTCCAGGGGGGTAAAAGTGATGAAATTTCAGTTTTCCTTCTAGAAACTACGAAAACGCCCTTTTTTGCTAAAAAATTAATAAAAAATGTTGATTTTCAAAATCCTGGGGCAAGGCCCCCATGTCCCCCGCTCCCGACGCCCATAATCTTAGGGGAATTTACAGGAGTACTGTACTTCACACAGGGCCGTCGCCAGCGTGGTGGGGAGTGGTGCCCGCCCTTCATTTAAAATCTGTGCACCCCATTTCATGTTTGGACCCCGATTGCTGCTTACATCCAATATTGTAGTTAAAAAATGTGGCTCCCTTCTGGTTTTGGCCCCCCCTGCTGCGAAATCCTGGCGACGGACCTGACTTGACAGCACCAATGCTACAGCAGTGCGGTCATTTTCGTACCTTCGACGGCTGAAGAACTACTTGACAAACAAACTTAACCAATAGCACTGAACCACAGGATGTTTTTGTACATTCACAAACAGTTAATAGATCAGGTTGATCTCACAGCAATACTGCAAGAATTCATAGCAGAAAATGATCGCAGAATCAAACTTTTTTGGAAAGAATGTTGTACTGTAGCACCGTAACATCTGTTGTTACTAGGGCACGTTCACATATTTCGTCATTAGAATTTTAGATATCTATTTTTTACCCCATCATCAGTTTGAAAGCCCCTTTCACCCCTATCTGATGATGTAATATGTGGACCGATGTTCCCTCTAAGGTGCGCAACTGCGCAGTACCACCAGACTGTCTGCGCAGTGAAATGTCATTCTAGCGCACTTGCAACATTCATAATTCGATATTGTGTATATAATATCGCACCATTTAAAACGCTTCACTAGTTGTGTGCAGTGTTGCCACTCTGTTATGAAGAAAAACCCTAGAATTTACCTTAAAAAAACAGAAAATAATAAGAAACCCCAGACATACACAATGTTTTAAAAAAGTCAAAACCAAACTTGAAAAGCACGCTACCGGTGCTTGTACATCAAAATTAAGGTAATATGCATTGTTTGTATCATATTTTCAACTAGCTCAAATCTACTGACATCACAATTTAGAAGTAGGCTAGCAGCAAATCCAATATATAAAGTAACATAAAAAAGCCAGTTAGATCTTTTCTGAAACAATATTTAATGTTTTCTTTTACTTTCATCACAATGCACAAATTGAAACAAGTACGCGATACATTCAAGGTCTTACAGTTTTCTTTTCACTCTAACCATTGCATTCATTGCAATATTCGACTACTAATTTAACATTCAAAATTTTACACTCATATCACAATCAGTGCGCCCATAAAACAATGATGAGGTTCTCAACCACAGCATCTTCAAAACCAAAAAACGCATTCCAAATACATGCACAAGCAGCCCTTGACATATCAGCGATAGATTAGAGGGCTGACCTATGCCTAGTTAGTGCTTAATCTGTAAACCATTATATTTGAAACAATTTGGTTAAGCTTAGGCCTAGCCCTACTACTCACATCTGCACTGGCTATTGACTCTGCACACTACTGTATTCTTGAATGGAAAATACAGTAAAACGACATACATTTACAAAAATTTGACCAGAGTCAAAAAACCCCAGATTTTCAATAAAAACCCCAGAACCCCAGATAGACAGAAAAGCCCCAGATCTAGTAAAAGAACCCTAGCAGTGGCAACACTGGTTGTGTGTCTGTAGTTGCGCAACTGCATGCGCACCAAAACAAAAATTTGCTCGGTGTAAAATTTTCTTAGAGGGAACACTGATGTTCACGCTCCCTTAGCATTGTGCATGTGTTGTGCTTGTGTGCTTACTTATGATTGAATTTTGTGTGAGACTAAGAACAACTGGTTACATTTATGTGCTCAGGTCAGCGTAGCGTAGGTATAGTGTAGATAGGGCCAGTTGAGGGCATATAAAACATTGCTTAAACATGCTGACAAAATTGAATGACGTCATTTTCAATGATTGTGAAAATGTTTTCAATTAAACCCACAAAAATTTTCCATAATTTTTTGACGTGCACTTGTGCCCCCCCACTTTCAAAATGGTTCCGCTACCCATACAACTGAATTGCGTTAAGCTTGACCTGAACTGGTCGGACCACTTTTCTTGAGACTCAGTCATAAACTGGTGTGGGATCTTGTCATTGTTACTTTTGAAAAGTTAGCGCATATGGTCGGTGAAAATAGAATACTGTTTTACGTAGGAGTTGAAACCACAAATTCTCCCAGCAAATGGGAATTTCTGAAGTAAGTGTTGCCAGGCTGTGTGTGGCTGCCTGGCAGTGATGTAGTCGAGACCGCAACCTTCGAGACCGAGACGAGACCTGAGACGTTCGAGACCAAGACCGAGACTGGAGAAAACGGGTCTCGAGACACGTCACGAGACTCCATCACTGTTGCCTGGAGGTGGCGCCACATGTGAATCAAGTGATCACCGGTGCGTGGTGCCCAAGAATAACAAATCACTTGATAGATACCACAAGCGAAAGGTCGAAATTCACTTATCCTTATATAATGATACTGCTGCGTTGTATCAGTGATCACTATCGTTGACGGTTTCCTGTAATTTCAACGCCCCGAACTGATCTCTTTCGCTTGTACTTGCCTTAGTGGTTCGAAGCGATGCAGCGAACTGTAACGGTGACTCAGTTCACCCTGACACATTGCTTCGAAGTAGATAAATGGCTTAAGAGGCCAATAACAGGTAAAACTTCCCCTCCCAACGTTCTTCACGAGAGCCGGACATTTTCAATTGGGGGTTAGTTTTGCAGCATGTACGACTTCAATAATTTAAGGACCGCAGCAGCCGATATATCTGCTCGGACTTTTCCAGACAAAACTAGACGGCTGATAGGTCTAGACCAGTGGTTCCCAAAGTGGGTGGTATCGCCCCCCTGGGAGCGGTGAGAAACTCTAGGGGGGCCTTGAAGCAGAAATGGGCGATTGGGGGGCGGTGAAGCAGAAATGGACGGTTGGGGGGCGATAGGAGAACCAGTTAATAATTACATATCTGTTGTCTTACTAACTTTGAGTGACCAAATATCTTAAAAAACAGTGTGATCAACAAACATGTAGGGGAATTGTGGGACCAATGGGACAATTTTCACATTTTTGCTTCTTTTGGAAAACTGGCTCATACATTGAAAGTCAGGTGATGTTTTTCTTGTAGTTTGGGTTATTCTGCATATTTTAACATAAAAAAGATTAAGCGTCAGACATGTTTCGACAGTTTTATTTGCATTTAAAAATTTTCACTAAAACGTCCCATTGGTCCCCACCCATGGGGACGTTTGCGACAATAGGGTGGGACCAGTGGGACATGAACAAAGTATGATTGTCTCAGGTAACCAAACCTTATCATTGCGCGTTTCTTTATTTTCATTTTAAGAAATCAGTGAAATGCAAATTCACTATGCATTTAATCTTTACAAAATTCGATAAAACTTAATTCTTTTTAGTGATCCACTTCTCATGTTTCATTGGAAAGAAAGGTCGATAGGATCTTGTTTTAACTTGCATGAGTTTCTTGTCAATAATTGCATCCAAAACATTTATAAAAGTCGAATGACAGTGTTTGAAAAGTTGTTTGCATTCCATCTGTGGAAATGTCAAACAAAATTTTAAAATTCCAGACAAGTGTTTGGTTATTGAGTGAAGTGCACGATGGGGCAAGACTTCAACCATATCACTAAGTTTGACTGATGCTATTTAATTTTTTTCTGAAAATTAAAATTATTTTTTTTATCTCATTATGAACCAAACGTCAAAGTCTCCATGTGCAACAAAAAAATTAACTTTTACTAGAGCGTACCAACGAAGGGGTGTTTAAATTGTGTTGTTCAGTGAATTTCAACTTCAACAAAGGCTTCCCATTTAGAATTTATTTCTTCATCATCTTCATTATCTGAATCAAGCAGCATTATATCCTCACTTTTACTTCCGGAGGATGAGTGCTTCCGACGTCTTGAAAACAACGTTGTTTTGGGAGGCAACTACAGTCTCTTTTTTTCTAGGGTGTCAGTTAGTATGGTGGACTTGGATCTTTCTGTTGTTGCTGCCTTTTGCAGTTGAGGACACTTTTGGATGCAGAGAAATAAAATTTAGGAATGTTTCTGCTTCTGACATTTTTCTCCAATGTCAGGCGCCTGTGTGAATCTGCTGACATCTATCAGAATGCTACTTTTTCTGTTGTAGAATGTCAGTCGCGACTGATTGGAAGAACATATCATGTGTGATCATATCTGGGATAAGAGGGGAAGTTGTGGCGGCCAGAAGATGGCGCCAGATGTAAATAATGGTCACCACTAGATGGTGCCCATGAGTAACAAGTCACTATGACAGTCACCACAAGCGAATTATCGTAATTCTCTTATCCCTATATAATGATAGTGCAACCTAGTAGTAATAGAGTGAACTCAGTGAGGGAGCTCTATTGCTGCTGGTTGCTTTCCTGTTAGTTAATGTCCCGAATTGCCATCTTTCGCTTGTGCTTGCCTCAGTAGTTCAAGGCGATGCAGTCAACTCGTCAAGTGATTACATCATAATCCGCCCCGTGCAATCTGCAGTAGTCATACTTTCCCCAAAAATATGCGACTCTCATTTTAACCTCTTTGTTACCAGTCAAAACTGAAAGACACTGACCTCACTTTTTTTACTAAAAATCAATAAAACTAGGTTTTGATCATTCAAACGTCACTGCAATTGTTGTCTGCAACGAAAACACATGTGAAACATCTAACCAAGATGTCGGTTCCACAATGTGAAAATGAGAAAAAAGTAACAACAGGAAGGTGCTGTTTTCCCAGGCTTAAATTTGTCAAAGTGTCCCACTGGTCCTACATTTCCCCTATGCATGTAATTTGTAAACAAAAACTTGTGAAATGCTAGGAGATAAATTGATGAACCGCAGTTTCCATCACTAAAGGTAAGCTGCACAGTAAAACTGTCCTCCTCTATAATGAAATTATTATGATTGGAATTTTCGTCAGCTGTACTTCTGGCACGGGTAAACTGCTACTTAAATAATGCCCGTTTCGTTACAATGACTATCACCGGTCAGGTTTGAGAATGCACGCTTGCACTTAGACTCAGCCTGTAACCAAAAGCGTGAGCTAATTTTGGATGGAGTGGTTTAATGATCACAAATATAATAATAACCTTGTACGAGTTCAATTCGAAAGTAGAAATGCAATTCATATTTTTTACAGATAGTGTTCGGTGTCAACAAGAATAAGTTACCTAAAAGGAATCGAAAAGATTCTGGAAAACAGAAGTGTGTTTCAGAACGCTCTTTAGCTTGAGCAGCGCCAAGGAAATCCAGGGAGAGAGATGGTAGAGCCAGTGGACGAATGCAAGTGTCACGGCCAAGTTAAAAAACTTTTAAAATATGCAGATTAAATTCAATCCTGGACTGCTCCGAACTCAAAATTTAGTAAAAATGTGGCAGAGTGAGTGATCAAAGGACACCAAAGGGTTTAGAAGTGTTCTGCTAAGTTTAGGCAATGTGGTGCACTCGGATAATGATGAAGAGAGTTTGTACGCCTGTTGCTGCGCACAGAAGGTGACTGTCAAAGGGTGTCATAGATACAGTATCTTGGCTGTCACGGTCCACAGATATCTTCACGAAGTTCAGTGAAGTTAATTTGCAATTGCAGCCCTTGCAGAGGCGAAATGTGGACAGAAAAATGGAAGTCTTGCAAGATCTCTAGCCTTTACTAACACCCCATCAATTCTTCAATCCTCGGATATGTCATGCATCGCTGATAAGTCTTGTGGTGTCACCGCTATTCATGATATAGAGGGATCGGAAGCTGCTCTGTGATGCATCTGTCGTCGACTCCTACTGTGATGCATCTGTCGTCGACTCCTACGCCCAAACCCATATTTCAGACAGTGCCATCAGCAAAGGCTAGG
>Ga0210059_1001619_pt1 | contig 34276 bp, 19 predicted proteins | sample Ectturendosymbi2_FD_188042 | JGI IMG/M metagenome (GOLD analysis project Ga0210059, IMG submission 188042) | Ecteinascidia turbinata endosymbiont from Florida, USA - Sample 2 (SPAdes) (version 2) | ecosystem: Host-associated > Tunicates > Ascidians > Unclassified | place: Key West, Florida... | reverse complement strand
GAGTACTGAGTCCATACTTGTTTGCTGTTTATTTAGATGATTTGTCCAATGAACTAAACAACATTAAAGCAGGGTGTTATATTGGTGAAGTCTTATTAAATCACTTGATGTGTGCTGATGATATTTGTGTGTTTCGCCCAAGTGTACGTTGGTTGCAAAGAATACTAGATGTGTGCCAGGCGTATGCAGAATCACATGGCAGTATTTTCAACTGCAACAAAACTGTTTGTATGACGTTTAAGGCTAAGAGTGCGAAAAGCACTGCCACTCCATTATTAAAATTGAGTGGTCAACACGTAAAATTTGTTGACCAATACAAATAACTGGGGATTTTATTGGATACTGAGCTCTCAGATGACAAAGACATTCAGAGACAACTCCGATATCAATGCTGTGCAGCAAACAATCTGCGAGCCTCTTTTTCTTGATGTTCAAATGCAGTTAAAAAAGTACTTTTTCGTTCCCTTTGTACGCCCATCTATGCATCACAATTATGGTGTAATTTCAGGAGGTCATGCATGCAGAGACTGCGTGTAGCATATAATTTTGAATGCAGTGCTCTATGCAACCTTCCCTGGATAGCGAGTGTTAGTAGCCACCAGGTGCAATGTAACATTCCTGTCTTTGAGACCCTGTTACAAAAAAACATGTACCTGTTTCTCGAAAGATGCAGAAAATTTAACAACATATGGTCACGTGCTTTGATGCAGTCAGATTGTTTGTATTCGTCTCTATTCTTTGAACACTATAATCGCGTTTTACTCTGTGACTGAGTGATCGAATTTTGCTGTATCCGTTTGATCGATGGCATGTCACGCCACAATGCTTTCGCATTTTACCTAGACTCGACCAATTTAGGAATTGGCGCCCTACTCCGCAGTAGTGCTGTAACAAGTGTTACGTGTTAGCTAACTTCAGTGTTAAGAATGTGTCTGTAACCCTATGGTTCTGTCTTCAATGCAGTTGCAAAAAGTGTCTGTAACTCTGTGATTCCGCCGGATTCAATGCCTTGTGCTACGTTCTGTATTGTCTGTTTTTATCAACCTGCGTTCTGCAGAGTGTGTGTGTTCATACTATGGACTTCATGTCTGCTCACAAACAAATAAATTAAATTAAAATTGATAGCCGCAAAATTACTTGTGATACTGTTATCAAAAGGCATCTCCACCTCAGTGGCCACTCTTTTGAAAGGTCAGTAGGGGAAAACCCAGTAACGTGGCGCGACCCCAACATTTTGGGAGGCGCCAAATATTTTTGCCCCAAGCGAGCAACACTATTTGGTGTTAGACACCGCCTTTCTAAGCACAAAACGACAAGGAATGCTAGAATTTTTGGGCGATCATGACCCCTTTGCCAACCACTAGCTACGTCAATGGCAGTCCCGCCATCGTGACCCCGCTTTCCTGCGTCCATGAAGAGTTCACGGCGTGACACCTCGCGACAAAGAACGCAGCTGTGACTTTCGCAAAGCTCTGATTCTGAATGTCAACCAATTCTCTTCCAAATTAAGAGATCCCAGCTACGGTGATTTGGTCGTGTCCGTCCAAAAAATCGCGGGAAAGATTGGCGATGCAAGTCCTGCAGACCCCCCCACGGGAAAACGGCCAAGGGTTTGCCCAGGGGCCAAGTGGAGTGACTATATTTCCGACCTTTCTTGGCATCGTCGTTGGCGTGAAGCTACCAAGACTGTCTGATATTGAGTTGACCGTGAGGTATCTTGAGTCCTCCTAGGGCTGCTGTGCCCACTACCCTCCCCAGGCACGAAAATGACTGAAACAATGAATATTCGAAGCTCAATACGTGATAACGCACCGATCAACTCATCTTCTTCAATCAGTGGCGTACGCAGAAAATTTTCATGTCGGGGGTTCGCATTCAGGGGCATATGGTGGTCATGAGGATGCGCTAATGTCTTGTCGGATACGAGCAGTCGAGCATAGAAAGTGTGCGGCTGGGCTGTCTAGCACACACCCCGGTTTGCAAGATCGAATCTTGGTAAACTACACAAGAATTGAGAATACGCACAAAGTACGTAAGGAAACTTTCAATTTTTTCTTATGTATAGAGGTCCAGCAAACTTTTAGTTTTCTTTTTTCCCTGCTGAGACATTATCAAATGTATGAATCCTTCTATGTTAAAAACTGCTGTTTTTGATCTCGTGGAACAGTTCTATCATGCTACGGAAATCGGTAGTGTAGTTAATGCGGTCAGCATTTGCGCTGATCAGCCATAGCAGACGAAACAAAGGCAAATGTGTCGGATAAAGTGGACTATCGCGGAACACAATCTTAAACATGCATAGTGGACGAAAGTTTGCAAAAAGTGGTGAGATGGTGTCTGGATGTGGACGATAACCCAGATTCCCACCAAAACCTAATTATTACGTTTTGGCCCATTTACAATGTTCCTTGAAATTTGCATGCAATTATTTATTTCGTGGTATTTGTATTAAGTCGACACATTAACAAGCAAAAAGCATGTGAAAACAATTAAACTCCTTTGCGCAGGCAACAAACTTTTTGTAAAATATCAAGCTCAAGGGGGGGGGTTAACCCCAAAGCCCTCCCCTTGCGTACTCCTTTGTTTCTAACACATAATTACGGTAGAGCGTAATATGGCGTTTGTAGCTGCAGAACTACCTACGTTTTCGATTAAAACATCAAAATATTTGATTAAAAAAAACTACTTAATTTCAATAACATCAGGCCGTGTCCCCTTAAAAATTTTTCCGTGGCCCACAGGTTGAGAAATCCTGGTCAAGAGTTAGCCCAGCAAAACTGCGATCTTCGTTTCGTCATAAAGGGTAACTTATGGTTGAAATACACTTTTCTTCCGATCGCTACTAACGTTGTGTTACGTCAGGCACATATGAAGCTAGTCAAGCCATTTGCACCGCATGCTATTGCGGGTCCGTCAGAAAAGGCTTAATCCGTCGGTCCTTCAGAAAAAGTTTTAATAGGCATTTAAACTTACAGGATTTTGCGATAAAACCCAACTTTTGAAACGCACTACCTTATTTCCTTTAGTCGCTCTAGATTTGAATGATTTTAATATTTTGAAAGAGGACATACAAAAGTCTGCTGTGCACTCGATTGATGAGAACGTCCCTTTTGTTGTCGAATGTGACGATCTGATGTAGCGATATCGGTCGCGTTGGCCCAACCAGGGCGCCCTGTGGTCTTCCACTGCATAGCAGTGAGCTCCGTTACCTAGCAAGAGAAAAAGAAGCGACTGCTGTAATCGAAGCAGCTCGAAAATGGAGCAACTTTGTTGCTCGCCAGCACTTCAGTGATTACAGATCAGCGGTCGGTGGCGTTTACGCTCGACAATCGTAAACGCACGGAGAACAACGAAATTCAGTGTTGGCGTCTTGAACTCGCTTCGTGCAGCTACTCCATCCAGTAGCGCCCTCGAAAAGCCAATATCAGGCCTGACGCCTTGACTCGAGCGTTCTGTGCAATTGTGTCTGACTCAAACCTTGTGGAAATACACGATAGGTTATTCCATCAAGCTTTGGAGTGGCGATGATACTTTTTTGCAATATTCTGCAAGAATTTTAGCGAACGTGAGAAAAGTTCGAGTCTGGAGATTTCAGGTCTCGGATTAAATTAATTCTTGGCCTTTAAGTTTTAACCAGGTCGCGACTACACCACTCATAAACAGGGTTCTTTTAAGGAAAATATTAGGTACCCGATATAGACCTGTAAGGACCCGATTTTCTCTGATTCTAGGGGCCCGATGATAATTTTCTCTGATTCTAGGGGCCCGAATCGGGTCCCTAAAACGCCTTGAAAAACCCTGCTCATAAATATATTTCAACCATCAGTGTCACACTAACACTGAGATACTTAAATGGAAGTATGAAAATGACCGAAGCAAATCGGCGTCTGGTAAACTCTGAACAGGTTAAACGACGGACCATTGAAGACCGAAGTTGTAGCAACTCCAAAAGGCTTTCGCCACTCTCGAAAGTTTTTTTGTAGTTTGAAGCTCATACTGCCTCGTTTTCGACCATTTACACCAGTGGCGAGGAAACGATTTATTATCACGGGCCGCATGAGTTGTGCATGATCGCTGGCGGGCCGAAAAATCAATCTAAGAACATTCTGCACTGAGCAAGTGTTTGTTTTGTTGCGCACTAAGCGCATGCAATTGCGCAACCATGCGGACACACACAGTGAAGCGTTCCAATCGGACATGCGATATATCTACAGCATCAAATTTGGAAGTACGCGAGACTGAAATAGCACTGCGCAAATTGTCTGCTGGTACTGCGCACCTTAGAGGGAACGCTGGCTTTGAGGAAAGAGGGACTTGTCTTGACTTACTGTTTGGAGATAGTAATTACAATCAGGCCCGTAACCAGGGGGGGCGCAGCCTCCCCTAGAAAATTTTTCGCCCCACTGGAACATTGTGTTGGATATAATTCCAACCATTGGGCACAGTTCAAAAAATTTGGGCCCCTCTCAGAAATCTCTTCGCCCCTCCTGGCGCCATAAGCTGGTTACGGGCCTGATTACAACTACCTGCTTATTATGGAGCTTCGTTTTGACTCGTTGTTGTATACTCAACTTGCGATACGAAAATTCTGATGTCGGCCATTTAAAATGTTCACGCGGACCGCAGGTTGCCCGCCCTTGGTTTACACTCGCCGCCAGTAACTGGCCAAGTTTTCTTCAAAATAGTCCAGGAATGTTTCGAGACTGACACGACCGCTGGGAAATCGAATCCTGTGCAGGAAACACTGCTTTGGTTGTACGTCACCAACTCAGTTGCTTGTGTGGATGAGTCTGAAGAGCCACACACGTCATCACCTGCTGTCTGACCGCAGAGCAACTGCTCAGGCAATTGCAAGCTGTGCATCAGATCACATGTATTTGTTGCACTGGCTCTTTCTTCTTTGCTTGAAAAGCGTTTTTTTTCTGTAAATTTAAAGTCACGACCGACGATTGTAGCAAGATAACACTTTTAATGTGTATGTGTCGCAAAGCGAGTAAAACGAGAAGATTTGCAAAAAAAACATGTTATTATTGCACAGAATAGGACTTTTAAGTCAACGTTGGTCATGGCAAGCAGGGAGTGAAAACCGCCACTGGGAAGAGCTTGACGTGGCTCGACCAATGAGATGAGAGTTGGAAGAATTTGACGTCACGCCACTCAACTCCATCTATACGTACTGAGAAAAAAGTGCAAGTTACGACTTTGGCTGTTATCGTGAATAGACATCACTACTAAACAACAGTTCGTCGACGCAACTGGATCGTGGCATGTCGTACTTGTGACAAGCGACCGAGGCTTTTTCTTGAGATTGTCACGACGTTGCACCGGTTGCTATTTAAAGCAGGGGTCTACAAACTACGGCCCGCGAAGCCATTTCATCCGGCCCGCAAAGGAAAAATAATATAGCTACGGAAATTTGGTTGATTTGGTAGAAAGTAACATATCCCTAAACAATCACATTGTGTAAGATGTCCGGCCTCGCAATGTTGAGTAATAGCTTACGTGGCCCTCGGACAAAAAAGTTTGGAGACCCCTGATTTAAAGCCATTATTGAATCAATACACCCAGGTAGTCTATTTCCATTGTATCAATCTCACAGCATTAACAATCTGGGAATTATGACGTCACAGAACTTGGTACATATGCTTGCCAGGGTGTACTTTCAAATGTAGCTAACTATGGGCAGGATACGATGCGTACAATCGACTGCGACCAGATCACAATGCTCTTGCAGTACTTATCAAAACTACTTCTATGCTGGAAGACATACTTGATGTCCGTCTTTGGAAACTCTAATCTTTCACAGGGTACGGTAGATTTTGAATTAACTTCTTGAAATTGGCATACTTGTTCACACAGCTGGTGCACAGCTAAAATGCACCGCGTTTGCTAACACATGGAAGAAGGCATTACGTTTAGCAAAGGTGCGAACTTATCACGGCCACTCCAAACGTAAGGAAGTATTGCTTCTGCACTCGGCGCTACAGTCGAGCATATAAAAAGACAAAATAGTTTCGACCACAGTCGCTTGTAACTTATGTCCCATATATTTTAGTTCACTCTGTCTTTTCCGCAAGTTCGGAAATGAGCGGATGTCAGTGATCACAAAAGTTCGATTCAAACAACAACAACCGACCTTTCAGTAAACTGTGTTGATGTTTGGATGAGCAGAGCAGACGGTTGATGTTTCCAACGATGTGTGGTTTCGAATCCGACTCCTTTTCTTTGGCTTTCTTGCCGGGCAGTCTCACTGCGATCAAGCACAGTGCAAAGCATGAATTGAATGGATGAGCTTCGATTCAAGGGGAGAAGCAACAAACTGCCAACAAGACTACGTCACAATTCCAACACGCAATAACGGAACTAAATTCTTCTTACAGATTTATTGAATTGCAAACACGATTTTACTGCATAGTAATATTTAGCGACATATTCCAACCAAGACATGAACTCGAGTGAAAGCTTTACCGAAAAACAGAGTTAAAAATGCGATAAAATTAGAAAAATACAGTAGAATTGGAGTTATACTTCAACATATCAATCAATGCCGGTGGTAATAGTCAATGGCAGAAGCAAATGCCGGACAGTTAGGAATGCTTTTTGGTTCCCATTTTGCATCCCCTCATTATAACGACGTTACCGGCAACTTTAAAAAAGCGCTTGCCTTCGTTGCCACATTCAGAGCCAACAACAGGTTTGTACACACCAAGGAGGTAAGAATAAACTTTGCGCTCCTAAACAAGGGTTGCGGAGTAGGAGGGAAAATGTCCGACCTTACAGAAATTTCCAACTCCTCAACACAATGTGAGTGAAGTTTGTTCAGCCAATCAATGGAAATCGTGGTACACAGCAAGATTAATCTGTTTCAATAAGTTTCAAAAGAAAATTGTACCGTTTCAACAAGCACGCACGAGTTAGGAGCCCTAACTTATGAGTGCGATGTAACAAGTGATTCAGTTGGAATTCCGGAGTAGGAGTCGGATAAAAAAATCCGACTCCGACTCCTAGTGTTCTTAGGATTCCGACTTCACCCAAAAACCCCGACTCCTTCCGGAACCGACTCCGCAACCCTGCTCTTAACATGATGAAAAGAAGAAAAATTTGACCCATTTTGTTCCGTACGGAAGCAAGAATGTTTCGGGGAAACTTATTTTCACAACAAACAACGTACTGATGATTTTCTTTCCTTTTGTGACGACATCAAGCCACAATCCAGGTGCTTGAGTCTGCTCGCCAATGGGAGGCAAGCGCCTCACGTGGAACGATTTGAAATTCGACTTGAGCGTGTACTTCGATGCGTCACGCTCTTTCCAGTAATCCACTTGCAAACCGAGCTTGACGTCAGATCCGGTTGCTGTCAAGTTGCTTCCGACATTGGAAGGTGAGCTGATGCTGGAATGGAACAATGGTTGGAGAAGTTAGCAAAACACAAGGCTGTTCTTCACTGGTTGGCTGTGAGTCTAATTTCAAGACGAGCAGAAAAACGTAAACTGAAGTACGAAACATGCAACAAGAAACCTCTTTTAACAACTTTGCAAACAAGTCTAAGAAATTATTTTCGTATCATTTTGCTCATTAGACCAACGTCCAACGCACAAAGACAACAGTGACGTAACAAAAAGAAACAATGCTCGTCTGAACTACACATTCTCTGATATTAACAGCATCTACACCGATGGCAACACTGTCCTTGACATGAGGTCATTGATTGCACAAGTGATGTCACATACTGGGGAGGGGGGAGGCATTGTTGCACATAAGATGCATTTTGCTAAAGTCAAAACGTGAGAATTTTCATTAAAAAATGAATCACAGACATAATGACTGTACTATTCGATGTATAACCTCATGAAAAAGTAAGGGTTGTAACATTTATCAACAATAGACCACTGCCAATCACTTGCTTCCACGTGTCAAACTCTTACGTCGTAGAAACCGGGCCCGACATTGACGGAGTGATGGGCGGTGATGAGGCGCTCGCTGCTGACACCTGCTGGCAGGTTTGACTCGTAGAACTGGACACTGAGGGCAGTGTAGCGTCGTCCTTGTCAAGTTCGGAAACAGCCAGAACGTCAGTTTCACCAACTTTGACGTCCTGAAAGACATCAACAGTCGGATTTAAATATCGCAGTTACAAGTTAAAAGCAAGCCTCTCATGAACATGACTAAACAAACGATGTAGTCCAACTTCAATTCATCTAAACATGGAAAGCAGACCCGTTATTCGACGCCATAAACAACCCATTTGTGAACAAAGCAAGTTACTGATACACTTTTTCGCCTGTTTTTGCTTACTACGATAATTTGCATTTCTTACCGATATGAAGGGCAAGAAAGTCTGTGCGTTGTCTTCGTCAGAGCTGCAAAGACAAATTGAAATGAACAAGTTGAACAGTTTGTTCTGTAACTGCAATAACAAGTGGAAAATCAGTCGTCGCATAAACGATTCAATGACTAGTTTATGAAAATATAGTTCACGACGGTCGGTAACTTTATCGAGAGATTTGGTTTCATCGAAAATAAACATCAAGTCCCAACAGAACCACCGCGAAAAGCAAGACTGGGGCAGTTGCGCGTTTCTACGTAACGGTTCCGGTCCGCTGATCTGGAGTTAACTGAACCACAACGCTATTTTGTCAGGTGTTTTAAAAAAGTCTTAAAACCTTCACTTGGTTCACACAACTTTGAGATGGTTCCGACCCTGTCTATCTAAATCACCAACTAACTGCCTCACCAACATTGCGTTTGCAAAGGGCTGTCCCATATTAACTGCTTGGCTCAACAGCAACACATAACCTGGAAAACGTTGCTTGAACCCAGTATTTCATGTCCTTCATACCAAGCTGTTAATTTCCGGGTTCGAACATGGGCGGGGCGTCATAACAATTAGTTAAAGAATGTCATTCCGGCCAATGTCTAGTGCATGAAGTAATCCCAGCAGTCATTTCGACAGGTTATTTTTTTCAAGCAATTCATACGAACCGCTCAGCAGGCTGTATGCAAATAGTATGCTTGTATGCCACATATGCAAATAGTATGCTTGTATGCCACATATGCAAATAGTATGCTTGTATGCCACATATGCAAATAGTATGCTTGTATGCCACATATGCAAATAGTATGCTTGTATGCCACATATGCAAATTGTATGCTTGTATGCCACATATGCAAATTGTATGCTTGTATGCCACATATGCAAATAGTATGCTTGTATGCCACATATGCAAATAGTATGCTTGTATGCCACATATGCAAATAGTATGCTTGTATGCCACATATGCAAATTGTATGCTTGTATGACACATATGCAAATTGTATGCTTGTATGACACATATGCAAATTGTATGCTTGTATGACACATATGCAAATTGTATGCTGGTATGACACATATGCAAATTGTATGCTTGTATTCAAACTACATGTTTGTATGCAAATTACACGCCTGTATATCAAACGAAGCCATTGACTCGCGGGCCGTAAGTCAAAGATCAACAACATTTTTCTTTGAAAACATAGACAAATGTAACTTTCAAACCTGTTCTGCCTGAAGGTCAACATGGCCTCGGCGATGGCGAGTGGCAGAGTGCAAGTCGAATCCAATAAATACTCGAAGCAGGTGGAAGTGATTTGACAGAACTCCGTGCTCGCATCTGCCCCGTTCATCGAGAACGTGTTGTTGTCGGGCAACTTGTCTATCGTGTCTTTCCAGCTCGTTTCAAAGAGGGCGGCGTAACGAGCGTCGGAGGAACACAAGTGGCGCGCGATGCGGTTTGGCCCTGCGGTCAAAGGTTAAAGGTCAGCGTGTTTCACATTTTTCAATGATGACGCAAACACAGGAGAAAGGAGCTGATTTTCATCTGAAGTTCACAAAAAGCGTAAATAATTTACTTCGAGCGAGTAATGACTTCAGGAATAACAAATACTTTGCTTTCAAAGCAACAAGGCTTTCAACAAACTCTACCCTGTAATGAACAAACTGTGAAACTGCATCGCCCTTCGAGAGGCAAGAAACTATCGAGACAGACAAGCGAACAACGACCTCCTAAACTTTATATTTTTGTTTGATTTACTGTCGTCATTATGTCGCAACAAAGGTGAGAACATGACAGCTTACCAAGAGGTAGGACGTAGAAGGCGAAGAAGGTTTGCCACTCCGACGGTTTGCCAGACAGTTGTTCAACGTACTGTCGAAGAATTAAGTTCAGCAATTGTTCACCCCCCAGCACCGCCACTTTGAGGGGTGAGGGCGATTGCGAATTGCTGTTTGTGCTGCAAAAAAGTCGCAAAAAGAAACTTAATTAAAATATTAAATTCTATCATTTGCTGAAACATGACACAAAATATTTAACGCAAAAAGATGAGGCAGTGAGAGTGGGCAGTGCGCTATGTTCATCTTTTGGGTGCTTCCATCTCAGTTTTCCTTCTCTTGAGCTTTTACATGCGGGACTAAGAAAACTTCACGCATCAGGATTTTCTGAAATGAAGCAAGTGAAGTTTACAGGACCGGGTTGGTGCGTGGACCATGTAAATTACGCAAAAGCGAAGTCATGAAATGTCCGCTTTGGTTTCGGTTTACCTCCAGGGGCATTCATCAGTTGAGGATATACTGTATATTAGGCCGTCCGAGGTTCAATAGATTGGAGGGTGGCTGTGATTACTGAGCATGATCGGCATATTACATCGCAGTCATCATTTTGTTGTTAAAAAACGATCTTTTTAGTAAATAATTTGTCTATCAGTGAAGAAAGTGTCAAATAGTGTGTATTTTTAATCAAAACAAAGCAGATTTCTGACACACATTGTGACCATTTCCTGAAAAGTTATCAGATTTTTGAAAGAACTCTCAAAAATTTCCCTAAAATGAAGTGAAGTGTCAACAAAAGTCATCACTAGTTTTGTGAAACAAAATATTTAGTGGTCACCTCGTGGCCTGAATTTTCATGTCTGTCTGTCTGGTTTTCTGAGGAAGCAGGAAACCGATCTTCACTCTCAGTCCCGTTCACACCTTGTTTCATGGGCGCGCTCGCTCACCGCCGTCCATGAATAAATAATCATAGAATAAAGGCGTGTCGAAAGCTGATGCACAGTTCATGGTTGCCAGCACCTGTTTTGCATCAAGCTTTGATGGCCAGACATGTTCTCCACTGTCGACATTTCCACCAGCACGCAAGCCGTAACTGGCACTTGTGCATTGTTTGAAATGCTACTTTATGTCTGTTTTTAAGCCAACAGTATTGACACCAAAACTCAATGCATTGGAGCAGAAAAATAAACGTTCAAACATGACTGAAGGCAGGTTAGTTGCCCTATTTTAATATTGTCGTTGGCTTTTTGGAAACAATGTGACAGCATCATAAGCGCGTTGTGTCTCAGATTCGCCTTTTAATTAAATGAATATTGATTTATAGTTTGTCAGCAGTGAACCAAAACCGCGGAGATATTGAGCGTCGCCACGTCAATACGCACACATCATTCCACGATGACATTGAACCCCATGACGTGCTATCTGTTGTCTATTTTTTCATAGACCCTGCTTTCCATTACAAGATGTTTCCAGAATACTAATTCGTGAAGACAAACAAACTTTTCGTCTCCAACTTGCTTGTAACCTGTTTGGTTGTGCAGAGGAAGAAAATGCATCACTGACCCTTGGCACCAACGAAATTCAAATTAAACTCCCAAATCCCTTTAGCCAGGTCAACCAAAAACTGATTTCAAAAACATAATCGTGAAAATGCTTCTGTCCAAAACGGGAGTATGTCGCAAACAAAGGACTCTTGAGCTTCAGAAAGCTGCTGAAATATTTATAAAAACTCAAGAACTACTAAAGAAATTTTGCAAACAGTAGTTTTTCAGTAATGAGCGAGATGAAACTGAGCGTTAGTTACTTTCCCAACCTCATCCAAAGAAAAATCAGGCTCAATAATGAATATTACTAGTGATAGGAATCATCTTTAGTGATCTCTGCCTGTTTATTTGCTTATCAATAAGCAAGGGACGGCAACAAAGCAAACAAAAACACAACAGGTATCAGCACAAAAACTGGTTTGCTTTTGCAGGTCATCACTCGCATCTATGCTCATTGCAAGAAAATCTATTTTGACGTACGTTCTGGTTGTGGATGAATTACACTATCAGCTTGAGCCTTCGCACAGGGGACGGGGAGGACACAATATCTTTTCCCCCCAATATTTTGTGATAAAAAGTAATGTAGTTTAAACATTTCATGGTTACATCACTGCTGAAAACCCCCAACACAAAGACAGGGAATAAATAAGAAAAATGGACATTATCATTGGATTATATATACAGTACATTTACTATGCAAACTGAATTATGTATTGTGCCTATTTTATGTACTTCAGGGGTCTCAAACACTCGGCCCGAGGGCCACATGTGGCCCGCAACGCTTTTTGGAAATTTTCAAATCATCAATATTTAAGTTATTTAATTAATTTACCGGTATTTAAAAGTGCTTCTACAGCGAGTGAGCAAGTTCCTTGCAAACCAGGCCCGCGAGACCTTTCTCGATTGTAGAAAATGTTGCAAAAGCTCTATCTCGAATAAGTAATTGTCTTTCCAGAATTTCTACCACACTACAACGAAACCTACACATCGAAATGAAGTAGTCTTTTGCGGCCCACGGCAAATATTGATAATTCGGCCCTTTGAGCTTTCTGAGTTGTGCAGGTCTGTTGTAAACGAACGTGAAGAAGGCGAGAGATGATTTCCCTATTGCTAGCTACACTAACGATACCTTTCGCAAGAAAGAAGTTGTGAAAGCTGTTTCTGGCAAGGTTAAGGTACCGCCATTATTGCGTCACAGAAATAATGCGGTACCGGGAGCAATTTGAGTTTGAGACCCTTGATCTACTTTGAAACGGACAAAAGTTTTGTGTACCCAGCAAATACCTCGTATTTAATGTCAACTACTATCACGGTACTATGCCACTTCCAAAACACGAGGGGTGCAGACAGGGGGGTACTTGGGCCATGGTCCGCAAAATATATCATTTCCATGATTTGCCTCCCATTTCGCCAATGTTGCAAAAATGTCGGACTACGGATGGGTGAACATGGCTACGTCATCACACAAAGTCTGTGTTTGTCCCGCCCAAAGTTTTCCAGTAAACTCGGTCCACCCCTTTGCAAGTAATTATAGGAACTGCAGACCTGTCAAGAACGTCACACACAGAAGAGTATACTTCATGCAATTCCTTATCAGCAAACTCTTTATAGAAGCATCAATTCAATAAACGCATTAACATTCCTTGAAGCGATACTTACTATTTTTGTATTTGAAACACTAGGAAGGTGAAGACAGTCTGCACATCAACAAGAGACTGTACGCTGACGCATGGCACGTGACCAGGCGAGTTGTGTTCGATCAAATGGAGGAGGACGTTACTTCGCCTGTCGCAGCCATCAACGATGAACACTGTCTCAAGAAGGTTGTCGTTGAACACTGACATGTCGAGGAGGGAGCCGGTAAGCGATGGACGACTCTGTGCGGATGATGACGTCGTTAGTGATGACGTCGGGGCATCAGGATATTTAGGCGATCGTTGGCAAAACCAAAATTTTGAGGAGGTTATGGATCCCAAAAATAATGCGTATGAGAAATACTATATATAGGTTCATATACGGCTTTAACGTGGAAAACTGACCAATCTACGATGTGAAAATTTGGAAAACTGACCAATCTACGATGTGAATTTTTTTTCTCATTTAGACGCATTCTTGCAATAATCCAAAACGTCAGAAAACACCAAAAGTAGCCAGAAGCGATGCTCTTCCAATACACGCTTTGCAGTTTCCTGTCAAGTCTATAGATCTTAGTTCCATGCGTCAAACCCACAAAAACATGTTTTGTAGGCGGAAAAGCACGTTCATCAATCGCAGTTGCCGATGCGCAAACCAGCGATGAAAAGAAAAATAAAACGCTTGAGAGAAAAAAAAGCTGGAGAAAAGCCTCCTCCTCCATGCCTTTAACATTGGTTGGCAAGTGTTGGGTGCAAGTTTCGAATAGTGACAAAGGAGAAGGTTATTAAAAGGCAACGGACAACTACGAAAGCCAACTTCGCCACAACAGGAATTCACCACTTTCGCTTCTTTGTTCACGGTTGGCTGCTCACGGGCAGAAGATGGGCGGGACGTCACGGTCGAACGATCGTCATGCTTGGCATGTTTCACTCTGGGTGAATTTGGAGCAGAAGACATATCAGGGGAACCTGCCAAACAGAACTGTTATTCAGGAACATTTCGTTCAAATGAATTGTTTGGAGCGTTTCCAGCCGTGCGAAATATGTGACGTCACAAACATACGCTTCGGTGACGTCACAAAGCCTGCTTCAGCATCGAGCGAGGTTTGTGTTCGACTGTAAATTGTTTGAGCCTGCGAACCACCAGCAGCAGTTGCGCATCGAATAAAAGTTGCAGCAACTTCTGGTCGAGCGCAGACGTCGTTTTCAAAGTAGGCCTTGTGACGTCACAAAATAAGACGCTAATCGCCGAAACACCCATTAGACGCGGTCCGTGCGCATCTGGCGTAAGCCTGTAGGTGAGGTGTCGTAGCGACGTAAATAAAGAGAAGGTTTTTGTTTCTTGTCAATCAATTGCGGGAATCAAATCGATACAACAAAGCTGTGGGGATTTTTACGAAAAAGGAAAAAGTGGTTGAGGTTGCGAAATGAATTTTCATAACAAGCAGGCGTGCCACAGAATACGAAAAGATTCCGGGAGTGCCACGCAGGCGTGCACTCGGCCACCGGGTGACAGCAGTTTAATAACGTTATCAAGTGAAGAGAATATGTCAAAGGTTTCAACAAAAATCGGATTTCATGCGAACAAGTGATGGACTTTTTTTGCACTTCACTTATCGCTTCAAACGGAGATCATCAAAACTTTTCAGTTGCTTGCAGTTGGCTCGGTGTCCCTGGACAAGTTAATACTAACTTGTAGATTGGGCAGCATGGACGAGTTGATTAGATTCAGATTTGGCAGAATGTTCAGAGAGATTCGAAAAACCTTGTTTCTCCCAATCGCTCGGTTCCCATGACTTCATCGCCGATGGGGTCGACGCAGCGCTGGTGCCCTGGCAACGAAAACATTTTTGTGGCAACCGCAGGGTTTTTCTTTATGAAGCAGATTGTAACCTTTGAACAGCAGCGCACAACCTGCGGCCGTCCGGTCACATGCGGTTTTCGGCGCATATCTATGCGCCCGCACACATTTAATATAAAATTCAAATACACGTTATGCGGCCGTGCATTAACAAAAACTCTTTGCCTACTGTGTATGTGGATAGTTAGTAGAAAAAGGGACAAACAGACGTGTGGAAGCAGGGTAGGCTTACTGCGTGGAAGCAGATCAGAAGCAATGCAAAAACAGAAATGTCTTGAACTCATTGGCGGCCGTAATTCATAAAAATAAATGTAATGCGGCCGGCAATAGAAGAACTTGCGCCTTAGAACAACTGAGCGATAGTACAAATGCAGACTTGCGAAACAGTCGAACACAAATGATATTCGGCTGCATTTTAGAAAAGCAGGCAGCAAATCAAGTTTCTATGATGATGGGCATGAGTAGCAAACGAATCGTTGCTAAAGACAACAACGCAGCAGGGTGCATAAAATAAAGCGGCGCGACCAGATGACAATTTAACGACATCGAGGTCTGTTGTTCAATTCACAAAAAACATCTGAAAAAACTAACACTACGACGTCACAAACCTTGTCTTCTGTTGATTCTGTGTCATCAATGAACGTAACAATGCCTTCCGTGTGGTGACCAGTCTGCAACGGTTGAGCAAGTTTGGTTTTGAAAACATTTTGAAAAACATTATTAACTTGACTGGTTCTGTGCGAGAAAGAGCTGCTTTCAACAGAAACAGTGAGCAAGGACACTTAATCTACAGGACTATGGTTTCAGCGACGACATATTCCCTCAGCCACTTGCCAGTGTCATTATCGTTCGTCGAACATCTTGCACGGTCATAAAATCCAAGCTTAGCTGCACTGCAATCCAAGCAGCACTTCGATTGATCTCCTTCCGGAGCAACAGAGTGCAAACAACTTTGACTAACAATTTAATGAGTTGATGGGTGATTGTTTTTACGACCAGTCAAACCACTGAACAGACAACACGTTATTTTATCCAACCCTCCCCCTTTCATCACACACTAAGTTGTCATAAATTGCTGGTTTTATTTACTTCCCGAAGGTAACTTAAGATCACCGGAGACGTTGGGCAAAACAACATGATTTCTGCAAGTAGCGTTACTGTTCAACAGGCTTGTCCATAGGAATGTCATTCCCATGGAAAACGTCCCATGGCATGGGGCAGCACACATTTGTATTTCCAATGAGACTCAGAAATAGAATGAGAGTGTCAGAATGTTACTGAATTGTCATACTTCGACTATACGTCTGAATTTTAAAGTCAATAAATTTTGTCGTTTTGCATGTCTCTTTGTACATGTAGTCCTATTTAGTAGATACTAAACCTAAACGTTCATAAATTTAATAATTTTAATTGAATTGTATTCCATATTAATCTTACAATAATGTAATGGGAATCCCATGGGATGGGACAGGCATACATTGCTATGGGATGGGACAGATAACCTGCTGCTCAACATATAAACCAAACAGCCCTTCGCAAAAGCCAGTTTTAATTCTTTGTCATTCCTGCGCCAGATCCTGTTTCTTTAGTTAATGGCTACTGCATCCAAATCAAGGCCAACTCTCGACACATTTGCACTCGTAATCACAGTTCACTGTCCACAAATTATTTTTTTTCTTTAAAAAACGCCTCCAAGAGAGAATTGAGAACGACAGCTTGAAATAATCAAGCGATTTCGAAAACTTCAAGTGAACACTCGATCCGACGTGCATAGGGTAAACGGCTCTTCAAAATAATAGTGAAAATCTTCAGCTTCAAATACTTGTCACCACCCATTATATTCATGCGAATGCATTTTTACTGTTTCAACGACTGGGGATGGCACACTGCAGATTTAGCTGAAGTAAGTTTTCAACGTTGGAATTGAGCTGGGATAGTTTTTGTTAACATTTTAAGGTTTTCTTCACAACCCAGCAACAGTGGTTTCACATCAATAAAATATAGTCTATAGTTAGTCAACAAATTATGGATGGCTGGCGAAATTTACAAAACAATTTTCGACTGGTGTGAAAGAGCGAGTTTGTATTGTGTGCTCCACTACTGTTGAAACCTCTTCAAAAAGTTTAAAGCTTTGAAGCTTTAAGTCCTGGTAACTTGATGTAAATGACACTTTCGCCAAATTTTAGTTTCATTTTTCTAGGAAAGAAAAAAAGGGATCCCATGTTGTTAGATGGTAAATAAAGAAGTCTTTTTGCTCTTTGCATCAGGATTTCGAAAATTTAACACACATTCAGTCCTTCAAAGTAAGCAACTGATAGCGACGGGCAGAAATATCGGTTGAGAGTGGGGGAGCACAGCGAGGAATTCGGTGTTTACGACGGTTCGTAAAAAACAAACTGCGCATGTGATGGACGATTGAACTGCCTCAACGTTACACAGGCAGGAAGCGTTCAACCGTGGCAAGAAGCGTTCAACATATCACGAAGCGGTCAACCGTGTCATCTCTGCAGCTTAGGCAAACGTGAACCGAGAGGAAGGTCAGTGAGTGAAGTATCATCCTGTGCAGGCCCGTCGTCAGGATTTAGCAGCAGGGGGGGGCAGAAACCAGATGGAGGGGCCAAAAACCAGAAGGGGGGGCACATTTTTAAAATACTCTATTGGATGTATGGAGCAACCAGGGGGCCAAACGTGAAATGGAGGGCACAGACTGCAAATGGGGGGCCGGGCACCACTGGCCCCCCCGCTGGCGACGGCCCTGATCCTGTGTAGTTGTTTACCCGAAGGGTTCATCAATCCATGCTCTGGAAAATGTTTGTGCTTATAAAATAATATCGTTCTTTACACAGACACACCAAATACAATGCCACGGGCTTCAAGTTTTTGACCTTGACAGAATCCTTCAAATAAATTGCCCGCCAGAAGAAAAATAAAATTTCATCTTGGAGCAACTTCACAATGGCCCTCTTTCATATCAGTGCAGTGCATCCCAATAATTTTCCAACAACTGCTTGAGAGATTTTTTGCAAAGAACATTTTTGCTCTGAAAATCCTCGGGCTTAAGTTCACTGAAGATACTTTCCAAAAAAAGACAAGCAAAGCAGAAAAAGTTGTCCACGAGGGCCAGTTAAAGTGTCAGTGGAGCCACAGTTTAACCGCCGCATTTTCCAAAAACCTAACTTGGCAACAAATTTGTAGCTTTACATGTGACAAGAAGCTTCTCAGGAGAAAACGTTATAAAGATCTAAAAATAACGCGCAGCATAACCTTCCAACCTGGTCAGGCGCGTTTTCTTTCAAGCTGCTGATCTCTGTTTGTGAGCTCGAATGGGAGATGCGGTCGAAAAATGGTCTGGAAATAAACATCGACAAGCGTGTTACAGTATGTGAGTAACGTGAATGGAAAGCAGTTCAAACAAAAACAAGTCAGCTCATGACTAAAGAATTCAAAAACCGTGACCCGGAAAATGGAGGCGGCGGTCGACGGAGAAAATCTCTTGCGGATGACCAGGTATACCTTTGATGAAACTATAGCGTGAGTTGTTTGACAGAGAAAATGCAAGTTGCCGAACTTGTCCGTACAGAGGCTCCCACCCATACTGACATGAACGCTGCCTCTGAACGGGACAGCCGTTAAAACAAACCGGAAAGTGTTTCAAACTATTCATGAATAGAAAATAATGCGGAAAAATGTTTTGGAATCTGGCGTCAATTTTGAAACACGTTTTCAGCCTACGATGTCAAAATTAACATCCATCAATTTTCACAACTGACAACTTTATGAATGAACAAAGATGGTAACCATTAGTCATTGGATCAGACAGACTATTCGGACACTGTAAAAGAAAAAGAAAAAAAAAACATATCAAATGCCTTCAATCGTTGTTCAAGGTGTAGTTCAAAGGTTGACCCGTGGGCTCATGTCTTTTTTAAAAACATCTTTTGAAAAGCTGAGCCGCACTTTCAGAAAACAAATGAAAAGTAAATAAAAGTGTATGTAATTCAGCCATTTGTTAAGGTTCACAGATGCAACACCATTCAACAAAATTTGTCTCATAGCAATAACTACCTCAGCTTCGGTTTTGGCGTTGAGACAATGCTGACGTTATCATCTAGTTCTGGGCAACTGTCGCTCAAGTTGAACTCGTCCAAGTCATCGTAAAGGAAGTCGTACTCGACCTGGTCCGCCGGATTCTGGTCCGTGTCGGGTTCCAGATCCGGTTCAAGATCCTGCGGCAAATCGAGGCGAGCAACGTGAAGCGCATGGAGCGTTCGCCTTTTCAAACGAAAAGTTGAAGGTTCGACCCCGCGGCAAGGCACGCCCGACCACAGTAGCGCTCCATTCCCGATCACGTACGTTGCACTTTGTGAGTGACACAAAAACTAGGATTTCATCCTCCCTTCGCGTGACACGAAAACATGGGCACAAGCAAATTGAAATACAAAATGACAAAACCGGTGAAATCGGTGACGAGTAGAACGGCGGCGAAAGCGATTGCTTCGAATCAGCGGTTGCGGAATCATTCACTTTACCAAGACTCTCAACCTTGAAAGTTTGATTGAAGACCTGGAATTCCCCGCAACGTTGAAAAATGGCTTTATTTGGCAAGTAAGAATCCAGAAAAGTTTACAATAGCATATTTTCGCACCATCCTGCCCTGACTTATATTAAATTTCAATTTTGATACTGTAAATATTATCAACTACGTTCATAAGAAGTTACCAATGGTTGCCCAGAACAAGCCCCTAACTTACACCCACTGACCCCTCATCTCAATCAGACAGCACAATGTCTCAAAATAAAACGGAAATTAAAATCCGTTACTTCGTGGTCGTGTCAACAATGCATTTAGATAACGCCCATTTCCAAGGCCAATTAGTCATTCACTAGAAGTTCTTGTTTAGCCGCACTGGGTTTCAAACGTTGTCCATGAGTCAGTCACAAAAACCCTTCTAGAAACCAAACAATCCAGATTCTAACCTATTCCGTCCACACAGTTAAATCAACACACACACACCTCATCGGCTACTTGTTTGAACTTCTTCAGCAGTGCTGCAACTTTAGTTTTGATGAAGTTCTGTTGCCTGGACGACGAGGACATCCTGGACTTGCGGCTGTTCTTTCGCTTGCGCCGTCTCCGCTCCTCCTCACCGTAATCCTAACCAGTCGAAGAGGCAGCAGCGCATGAGCGACCGGCAGCAACATACACTGACTGCGCACTTCACAGAACTTACAGCTTCTGCTGCTGCTGCTGCCCGAAGACATGGCAGCACAGCACAGGTACACTGCGAGGTTTATGAAATATTAATGGGCTGGAGATGCAGTCTTTCGCCACTGAGATCATGCAAGGTCTCTAATTTGCTCTCACCGGGCGTGTGTTCGATAAAGCGAACGTCTGCGCGCAGACAAGCGATTACTGTTACGTAATAATGAAGTTCGCCGATCGACCAACCGGTGCGTTGTCGCTGCCGAGCTCCTGGTCTGTTGATGACGTGTCTTCGTCGTCATCGCTGTAACGGTCGGCTGCGTCGGGAGAGCGATCTGCCGACAAACAGACGTCACGTCCGGATCGCGAAGTCGCTCGTGCGTTGCAAATCACGTGGACAGGAATTATTTCACGCTTGAATTGCGGAGAAACTTGGCCGAAGCATCAGATTTACAAAAGTCCTATTCGATTTATAACTTTAACCAAGTTACGTCTTCACAATCCTTAAAATTCTGAATCATGGAAAGAGAAGTTCCATCACAGACAAGTTTTAACTAGGGTTAACAAATTCGCCGATTATTCGCACCGTGTTTACGTGCAGTGAGATCTGATTTGGTAATGCATTTTGTTAATGCAATACATTGTCAATTATATCTGTGTATCGAATGACTGCTTGGGAATTTTTAACACAAGACTTAATTTTCTTTTGTAAGAAAAGGAGTTAATAATTAATATCAAAATATTTTATTTCAGAGTAAGCCGTTAATTCATAATAAAAGAAAGGCCAGAGCATTAAGGACTAAATCGTTACGGGAAGAAGAAGAAGCATTGTGTGAGAATTTATCAAAGTTATTAAAATTGGTATTACCGTCGGCCATAGCCGATTATTCAGTCAAGAAGCCGATAGCGATTAATCGGGAAAATGGCGATTACCGATTATCTGCGGGTTGAGTGGCCCTAATCTGGTTATAACCGTTTGGTGTAAAACTTGTTTTAGCTGTTTTTCAATGCCAAGAATAACTCGTCGAACTGCACGCAACAAGGTAGAGACTCAGCTCCAAAGATTCGGTCCAAAAACTACTTTGAAACTAAACCAGCAAAGAAACCCGAAAAGAGATTATTTTCGTAACACATTGAAAAGTTCAATGCGCACGGTTCGATTTCCACATCAGACCATACTCGCCAACCCACCTGGGCCAGCGTGACCCCCTGTTCTGTCACTTTCCACGTCCGCATCGATGGGGAGGCTGCTCATTCGCGAAACAAGCAGCTGCGCGGTGAGGACAACACTGTTGTCCTCTTTCGACGCTGTGTATAAGTCGATCAGCGACTCATCAGCGATTGGACACTGGATGATCTTTAACGAGGTAAGAAAAACGAACGTGTTTAATGAAATACCTTGGTGTGTGACAGCACTGGTACAAGTAAGCTTAAGAAACAAAACGCGGAGATGCAGATAGCAAACAGATAGCAATAGAGTTATTTATAATGCTTTCTTTTAAATGTTTAATCAAAGATTTCTAGATTGTCAAGCTTCCGGGTGTTCAATGCCTGCCTTTTCCACACAATGACCACAGCGTCCTGTTTAATGCATGACGTGCCTGCAAAACTGCAGGGTGCCATCGGGTCATTGGCAAAGTTCAACACAAGCATAGACGACCCTCCACTATAAGGTTGCAATGCAGTCCACTCATTGCTTTTGTATTTAGTAATTATTTAGGAAATTGAAAAAAAAGTTTTTTGCAAGTTCTACACAGTTAATAAATACAACAACCTCTACTCATGACTTCCACACATCAACAGCAACGACCGGCGAACAGAGGACAACTGTTGCGGTCGCTTAATGCAACGGCTTTTCCGCATTCATTTTTCTTGGGTTGCCATTACTACTTCCTCGTTAAATCAATCCATGAATTGTAACGCGTAAGGATTGCAGAAAACCAGAAAACCCAACAAGAGTAATGTTGCCTTCTCGCTACAACAGCCTACACTGGAAACGCGATTCCCAAATTAAACAACGCATTATGGTCAGCAGACATTCTATAAAATTAAATCCTCAACATCAAAACCACATAAGCTGTAAGTGCTGAACTCGGCCTCAAAATATGTATGCATTTTACAACTTCTTTTTTTTCACTAACCCCCTCCACTACCATTGTCTCAATCAATCATCGCACGACCCACAAATGTGGCAAACACCGTAATGAAGCAAAAATATAAAAAAACACGCATTCCAGTTGTCACAGGTTACTCGCAAATGTGTTTCTATGACCAAGTTGCGATGTTATAAGTTTGTCCTAAACCTTCTTACGCTCAAGCAAAGACCTTGTCGTTCACCTTCTTGAATCCAACAGCATTAAAACAAACACTGCGTCTACCTGACCCATGTCAATCCTTCCAGCAGCCAAAGTCTTATATCCCAATATCGCTCGGTTTTTGTATCGTTTTTTTCTTTGCAGCATCAGCTGTAACCGGTTTTCATCACGTTTGATAAAATGGGGGTACTGCAATAAACACAAAGCATGTTGTGTAATATGTTTGCGCAAAATCGAACAAATGAAGATCACAGCACATATTCAAAAGTTATCAAAAATACAAGCACGCCTCTTACACTGCACTTTTTCTGCCAACAAGACTAATTTTGCAGAAACCAACCTGAAGTGAAAACGTCAGTTCGACGGATGTGTCTGCGGGAATGGAACTCGACAGAAAGATCTCGTTGGACCGGAAAAGCCTTTTTGAGCCCTACACATGTATAAATGAATGTATAGGCATTTTCGCAATCGCAGAATGATCAAGTACAGCTTAGGTCGCCTGCGCTCTAGACTAAATTGGAAGTTATAGGATTTGTAATCCGAAATTGCAATTACCTAAGTACGGGGATCTTTACTAGTGGCAGAACGTTGCAATGAAAAGACTTCGCATCACAAGTCGAACACGTTTTACTTTGCTCTAATTTTTTGAATCTTCAACATGACGTCTCAAAAGCGTCGTACAGTATTAACACTTGGCATTTGCACGGTTGCAATACTAACGCAACTGCTATCTTGTGTATGCTTCGTTTAGGACATAGTACATTGAACATAGATGGCCATTACAATCAGATCTGTCAATGTGATGCTATTAAGAAAGAAGTTCACATGTTCCTGAGTGTCCTTCCACCTGTGGGTCACGCCGAATGTTGTTTACAAATGTCTCTAAGATTCTTGCCGAAGAAAATGCGTTTTCCCACTCTGAGTTTGCTGCATTGAATCGAGCTGAATTGGTCGAAATACTTGTCTTCGGACACCCTAAACTGTCTAAAAGTCCGTCATTGCGCTTGTTTGGGCAGTGACGTGTCTGCTCTTGTCCGGAAATCAACCCTTTTAAAATGACCCCACCGTTTGACACGTTTTCTGTTTACACTGTTTTAGCTGTGTGTATGTGTATCATTTTTCTTCTGTGTTAGTCTTTGCGTTGCCAATGATCTCCTCAGGCCTTGGCCTTCATTGGCTGTTTGTTAATAAATAATAATAATAATATTAACACTTAACTGTTATTACTTGGAAATAGTACCTTCAATAAAAAAGAGAACATTGGTTAACTTCCACCACCCAGTACCACGAGATTAGTTCGAAAAGCATTGTTGACACAAGCAGGTATAACATGCTGGGTTTCTTGTCAATGACACAACATACAACCTTCAAGATTGATTCAAGTAAATATTATTGGATGACAAAATCCCAAGGAAATTTGCAAACAGAAACCAACCAACCCTGCTTCAACACCCAATCTAGCATGGAGTTTCATGACACCAATTAGCACTTTTTGTTCAAATGCTCAACACAATGTGTTACACTGACTCACAGCCGCAATTCTAGATGGAGTTGCCTCGTGCGACCTTCAGGTATTCTTAGCTTACTGTATCTTGTTTTGTTTGATCAAGGCATGTAGTTCATAGGGAGCATGTCACATGTCTACCCTGGGTCAGTTCACTGTATTGTTAGTTTCACCTACAACGTGCACCACAACCTAGATCGTGCCAACCGCATTTTGCACACGTTGCATAATTTTGATTTGCCAAGCTTCCCAAGCGAGCATGATCAGCATGTTAGGTAAGGAAACTGTGGAAGTGCAGAGCAAGTATTCCTGAAAAAGCGTCTGAAAAAAGTGCTTATTCACAAGCCACACTTCAATGAATGCTTTTGTACTGCATCAAGGCTATTTGCAAAATTTTTGATGACACAGTTTCAGATACGCTTATGGTAATTTTCTATATGTGGACTACACATGTAATGCAATTTTTTTAAAGCAACTTTGTCACTTTACAAATTTCTAAACCATACCATTAGAGACGAACTTTAAGCACTTTGACTACACAGTTCACACCTCTGAAGTGCATGTTTTATGGTGTTTGAGAAAATGTTCACCACTCACACTTCGTACATCAGACAGAAATCAATCACCCAGAATGTGATTGATTTTTTTTCCTTTCCAATGTAAAGTAAATTTGTAAATTTTTTCCTTTCCAATGTAAAGTGGGCAGCTGGGTTTGCAATTTTAGTTAGATTTTCTTAATTGATAACTTTACTGTTTGTGGGTTTTATTTTATTTTTTCTATTTATACTTCATGCACTTCACAGAGCTGATGATGCCTACATCGTAGGCATCGTAGGCGAAATATATACTCTGTATGATCTTAAAGTGTCTGATTCTTTGCTGAGAAAGGATTTCTTTCCATAGACATTGTCACCCAGAATGTCTGATACATTCCAAAATACAAAATGGGTTGTACACACCCAGTGTCTCAGAACTGAAGGTTTTGTTGCAAAACAAATACTACACAAAGCTTTCAGTTCATATCACACTGTCTGCAAAACATGCATTATTAATGAAGCGATGGGCAACCAAATTAATTTCTACTGGTAACATCGTACCAAATCTACTACTTCACACAACACTCAAGCTGGTTAAATTGCCCAAGGTACCAAGCACACAGTCAAAAATCACTGATTAGCTTTGAATAGGTTATAGTATTGCCTCAAATGTTGACATGCTGCATAAATTTATTCAAGATAAATATATAAGTTTAGGTATTCTGGAGTAAATCCTCAGACACTCACTTAACTCTAGCTTTAAAATCAGGGGTGATAAAAAAACACAAAAGGACCAAAAGTTGAAAAATCCTGTTTGAACCACATAATTTCAATTGTGTAAATTGTAAGTTGTACATTTTTATTTTGAACTAATGACGATACAAATAAAATAGCAAATTTATTTATAAATTGATAAGATTTTAAACTTGCAATTTTACCAAGGTTTTTAGAATTACCTGCAAAACAAAATCAAAATGAACAAGCTACACAGAGCATTATGAAACATGGATTTGTATGCCAAATTTGACTCCAAAAGATAGTTTATCTATTCTTTACTACATATTCTTGAATCACAAAACTCTGACAAGTAGTTCAACACAGCACCAATTCACAAATCCAATGCAACAGATACAAGATTTCTATATGTAAAACACAGCAATATTAAAGACAGAGAACAGCTTTACTATTACCTGAAGCTTAAGAGCAATGAACACTGACTGCAAATCCTTATCCAACTCCCGCACCAGCTTTAACTTGCATATAGACAAACTGCACACCCTGCACAATGAAATGTTTCATCATAAGAAATGATGTTCTGAACAGTGCTATTTATAGAATGTATTCCAGTAACGAGGTGGTTGCTGTTTCAAGTGTTTGTTATACACTAACAAAATATAAATGTGAAAATCTATATATAGGCAAAGAATCAAAATACACAATTGTGACCAGCTACAAATATTTAAGATTTAAACATGTCTCATAGTTTAAAATCCCACTATCAGGAACATGAAATTTCGCATTTAAAAAGTTGAGACACATAGTATGGTAACCAATGAAAGTAACAGAAGTTGTGGTAGTAAACCCATTTAAACTTGTTACATTTGAGGAAACAGATGAAAAAAATCATCTACTGTCATACAAAGGGAAATCGCATATGCCATGATGTGTAACTAAACTATGCTAAATACAACTTCAAAAATGTTTTCTAACAACTGTTCTGTAATCAGAAAGCAAGGAAATGTTGATTTGTCATCCATGAGAGACATTAGCTGATTATGCAACTGCAAATTCAAGCACGAAAATTCCCTGCTCTGAAATTTTGATCATGCCAAAATTTCAAGTACAGTTTCCTGTTAAATTTCAAGTAACTATAAACTTCTGCTTGTATTTCCAAACATACCCTTAAGTTAACCAAGGACTTGTTGGCACAACTGTGTCACTGGTCTAATTTCTTAACACCTGAGAGCAAAACCAACAGAATCGTAAGTTTACTAAGGTTAAATCAAGGGTGCAAAAATGCAGTTGTGCACTGGCGTTGCACAACCAAAACGTAAAATTTATTGGTTCCTATTAAATTTCATGAAGAATTACTCTCACTTTTTTGTGCTTTGTGGCTTTGTAATTTTTTTCTGTTTTGGAATGTGTGAGTTTATGTTAATTGTGTATTTCTATTTATATATTGGTCTTGTAAAACACATCAATCATGACATCTTGACCAGATAACCTGAGGGTTTGTCGATATCTGAGCTTCGGAAAAAAATAACTCACTATACACAGCAAAGACTATATTTCATGTTTTGCTGTCAAATGTAGTGCTTGCCAAGTATTATTTTCTATTTTATTCATCTTTCTGTGAATATGTGTACTTTACTCACCATTGCTAGATGCATCTCTCTCTATAATAAAAAGGTTTTGTACTGGCTTTGCACAACTAAAGGTGTGTTTTAATAAATACATGAAACTAGTCTCCCTGTGCAAATATATTGTGATTAATTTACTTGCATATGTCACTGCTGTGACTTACAATTATTGCTGAATGATAAGTGCAAGTTTGAATCATCGCAAAAGGATGAAAGCAGAACTAAACAGGAGATTCCTCAAACAGTTTGCTGCAAGGCTAAAGCTTGTCTTGATGATTATGTGTATGTGTGTGTGTGTAGTTTTAACATTTTGAAATTCAAACTGACATCATATGTTGGATTTTGGTCACACGTTTTCTACAGATTTAACATTCTAAGCTTTGTTAGAATGTGCATGTAATAACTGTCATGCATGATATGTGCAACTTGTTTCATACATGAAACCATTGCCATAGCAAGGTTAAGGTCTGACCACCACATTATGAAAATGGCCAAAAAACACTGCAAACTATCACGTAACATGGATCTATGTGGTTGGTTAGGCTGAACAAAATCATCATGCCGCGTAGGTCAAGATTTCTGGACTGAAAGTTTTGATCTGGCTACCAGCCACAACCTTCTTGCAAATACAAAGATCTAGGCTGCTTTTTTTCACTGAGACATTTCAGTCATTTTTTTGCTGGGACAGTTTGGTCACTAAGACATTTGTCATTTGTACCATAGTAGTATTGAAACTCGCCATGACACCATTCGTTATTCTATATTTCTTACTGAATTGACTTTGAAAAAAATTTGTCAATGACCGAAAAATAACTGAAAAAGACTAGTACCTATGTATACTGTAAAGAGAAAATGTATACTGTAAAGAGAAAAGTATGTATACTGTAAATAGAAAAAGCAGATCATTGGAGCAAAACACAATTTTCACAATTGTGGCCAATTTTTCACAATTGCAGGTGACTGCCTGATAGCCAGCACATTGTTTCCAACAAAAGTATTAACACTTTGAGAGCCAGGGTATGATATATTCATACTTCGATTTCGGCCTAAAACCAGCAGTTGTCAATTGCCTTACCAACGCCCTAGCTCCTCCGCCGATTGCGCAAGAGAGCAGTTCAAGGGCTCAAACGAATTGGACAGTCTTCTAGTCTGCACTCAAAAAAATATTTTAGTTGGGGTTGTGGTTTTTTGTGAGTGACTTCATAAGTGAAGTAGTTTTTGGCCCATTTTGGCTCATGTTGCCTGGCCTAGGGCCAACTGCTAGGCTAAACTATTTCGCTGAAGTTTTCATTGGAAACTAGGCTCGAGTCTGAGTCTTTTGAGCCTTTGATTGACTTTCTAGCATTTCTGGTTCAAAAGTTATGATCTTAAATAAACAAATTAACTACTTATCTAATTAACTAATTAGTCAAAAATTTTTACTAACTTAGATCATAACTTTTGAACCTGAAACCCCAGCAGGTCATCCAAAGTATCAAAAGACTCAGATTGTAGCCTAGAATCCAATACAACTTCAGCAAAATACTACCATCTCACGGTTGGCGCCCAGGGCCAGGAAAAGTGGGCCAAGGTGACCTAATAGTCCTCCACTTATGACATCACTAACAAAAACCCGCACCCCTCAAGCAAAAATTTTTTTTTGTGAGTGCAAACTACAAGACTTGCTGCGTCTTTTGACACTTCCACCAGGTCCGTAACCCGAACAGGACCGGAGATATTCCCACGCAAAGCCACGTGCAATCCAGCTGTTTTTTGCAAAACGCTTTATTAACCTGGACATCGAAGTGTTGTGACCAAAGTAATTTCCATCAATTAGAATGGCATAAGCTTGGTGTAAAAAAACATCATGCAGCATTACTTGCCTTGGAATGCAATTAGAAGAAGATCGATCAATGTCCCATGTGGCAAAGAGGTTCATGGGAACTGATGCCTGTACATTTCCACTAGCACGGTTCATCCTGCCAGGTTCAGAAAAGAAAAAGGTCTCAGCAGCAGGAGACTGAATGAATCATCATACAGGAAAATAATTCAACATAACAAGCATTTTCTAAATATCCAAACTTTTGTCTGTGAAAGAATAATCCACAAATCTTCATCACTTTCAAAAGTAATCATTGACACCAATTTGACATAATACAAGAACCAATACTTGCAACACGTTGTTGCTTGAATAAAAATATTCTAGTTTCACCATATTTTGTTGAGTTCAATGAAGCAATGCCATTGCAAAATAGGAAAAGGAACAATGACTGTTGATGAACAAATTGAGTAAGTTAACCCAGTCCAAAAATGCATTTAAAAATACAAATTATTATATATGGAATGCAACAAATGTGTCACAGATGAAGAGTTGGGGATGGGCATTTAAGAATACCAAATCCAGAAGATTTCGGATCCTAAACTACCTGAATCCAAAATGCTAATTTAAACCGGGTAATTGGATTCAGTTCAGATATTCCACAACATCAGCGGTGTACTTGGTTCCACCACATGAAAGTTAATGTGCACAAATCGACATTTTTTCAGTCCATTCACATGCATTTTTCTCTTGCACTGCATGGTAACAGCACCAAGCACGCACACACAGACATATTTTCAGTCCACTCCCTGCATTTTTCTCTTGCACCACGTGGGCAAGTGAAAACTTAGCACTATTGTGCTTTCACTGACATCTTGCAGTTCACCACATAAGCTTTTTTGAGACACTAACACGTGCGGTGATTTCTGCAGTGACTTTAACTGACTACATGCATTTGTAAGTCGGTGAGTGCATTGTTTGTTGCATGTTTAAAAATCAGTTGTAGTTGTTTTGTTAACGCGTCAGCTAGAAAAGTGCCTTGAGAAAGGAAATCTATAAATAAGCAGTTGCCTTTGCTTCCACAAATGGCCATAAAAAAACTTTGTATAACTTGCCACATCAGCTTCTTATAAAAGATATTTCTCTAGCACATAATTAACTACTACCAAGTTGTGATCACAGTTAACATGCAGGCATTTGGAAAACCTTAATGTATTGCACTACATTGCATCACTTCACTGTTATTACGGGCCCCCCTTGTGCCGTTGGTACTCAGCAGTAATGCTGAGCAAGTATTAAACGCTGCCACTGCAGGTTTCTAATGCAGATAGTTTGGAACAGGCAACAGCATTTCAATTCAAACGTTGTGTACGATTATTACAAAACAATCACATCGCTCCACATATCTGCTACCTGACACCGTTAGTATCTGTAGCTTGACAATGAACCGAACACGGAGAAATATAAAAATGCTTCTAGATGTTCTAAAAACCCTTGCTCAAACAGTTGGTTTGTCAAGTTATACCCTTTTAACTACACAACATTGCTTTTGACAGCAAGCACTGTTTAGCTGGTTCAACTAAGTTTTTCTTCATCTTGTGCTTTTTCTGTGGTTTGCTTCATGGCTGAACCGATTTCTGGTGTCTGTTAACAAGATCTCATGGGGGTCACAATTCATAATGAGAGGATTCGTTATTTACACAAGTCGGCGATCAGCACGGAGCTACAGTTCACAATGAGATCAAAGTCTACCAGTAACAGAATGAAAGGCTGTGAACTAATAATCGCGTTCCTGAGCCGTGCTGTTGTTTTGGGAGACTTTGAAAACTGAACAGTAATATCTGTTGGTAACAATTGAGAAGGTAGTGGTATGGGAAGTTCCTGCAGTGCCAGTGAATGTTATGAAGTTAACAATAAGTAAAAGTTATCAAGTGGACAAAAGCATTGTTCGTAAGTTTCGTCACAGTACAGAAGCTAAATCTATGTTAATGAAAGCCCAAGAAAGAGAAGGAATGCCACGGCATACTTTGATAATAGTTTAAAAAACACACTGAAGCAGCACATATCTGATGCTGGAAAGATTTCTAGTGCAAAAAAAGCATTTCTTCTGGCCTACATAGAATTTGAAAAGTTCGGCATTCAAATGCTAGAAAGTCGTGAATAGGCAATTTTGCCAACCGTTGTGGCTTTACCAAAAATCTTTGCTGATGTTGTAAATTTTTGTGAAAAAGAAGATTCTTGTATATCTGAGGGAATACCAAGTGCAAAATCTATTACGATCACTTTGGAAGAGACTGATTGCAAAGGAGGGGTTGAACTGAAGGAAGCACTTCAGCAGAACATGAATCGATATTTTTACGGAGGGGATGTTCAACAACATTTCATTGCTATCAAGAAAAGTAAGCTACATGTGATTGCAACTCTGGTGGATCCAAGATTTTAAAAAAGGATTTTTTTCACGAAGAGAAGCTGATCAGGCAGAGTAATTGCTGGTTCAGTTGGTTGCAGCAGCACTAAATGAAGCAATTAAAAACAAAAGCCAAAAAAGGAATGAATCTCCACTCTTATCTATAGAAGGATCAGATGAAGCAGCTACTGACATAAAATATCAAAAAACAGACAGTGGTTCTGCCAAGGCTAAATACTTTGCTTTTTTAGATGAGGTAAGTAGTTGCTCCAATGACAATTCATCTCAATCAGAAGGAGATCCATATGTCAAAGCAAAACTGATGGTGGCTATGTACTTGAATGAGCCAAAAGTGTAAAACCAACGTTTGCCCGTTACGTGTGTGGATGGGACTGTGCCAGAGATATCCAGAAATTGCAACAATAGCTTTGAAATATCTTAGCGCACCTGCAATGAAAACTTCTTAAGCAATTCTTGCTCATGATGGAAACATATTGTTTTGATATGGTGTAATTAATCATACTTTGTAATGCCATTTTGATATAGCTCCCTATCTTACCAGTGAAATATTCTGCTTAGTGGTATGTTTTTTCTGGTTACAGGGGTTGCCATCAGTGTAAGAACTTAATTGCTCACCGATACTGACATATTAACAACCTTACCTTATGTAACTCAAAAAACACATGTCATATGAGAATATTATATTATATAAGGTCATATGAGAATATTATATTAGAAAAAACACATGTCATATGAGAATATTATATTATATAGGTACTACATTCAATTGGGTACATAACCTTTCAACATTGTCATTTCACCATGGAAATATACTTTTGTCATGTGAATTCGACTTTCTGCAATGTCCAAAACACAAACTGTAACCTTAACCCTGGCATTGAAGTTGCACATAGTGAAATGATGGCATTCAGAAGACTTGCTTTACATTTGCTTCATTTGATCTTGACCAATACTGTCTACCATATGCCAACTTCAATTTGTTATAACTCAAAAATGAAACATTTTACGTATTCCATATTTTGATATAATGTAGGCAACCAATAAAGCTACGATAATCCAATGGTCATCAGCATTTTTTAATTTGATCCACGAGGTCAATTTCAAGGTCAAAATATAGGTCAAAAGGTCATCACCCTAAAATTTACCCAAATCACAAAAATGATGTCAGACTTGAACTCCTGGATTTTGCCCCTTTTCAAAGATACGTTACTTTTTCAGATTGGACCACTATTTCAAAAGATATGGTGTTTTGAAGTTGGGCTCCCCCCTTATTTTCTTAAAATTTTCAAAAAATTAACCCCCTATATCTTAGAAACCAATCATCTGATCAACGAAAAATTTTAGATTTGAGGTTTGGGGGCTGAAACAAACATGATGTATGCCAAATTACATTAAATTCTGAAAGGGTAGGGTTGGGAATTGTCTTTTTTTGGGTGATACTGATTTGACATGGAATGACCCAAACATGTGTTTGCAGAACTCAAGAGTAAATTCACTTTCTGGCAAAAATATATTTGATAAAAAAAGAGAAAGCTTTCATTTTGAGAAAAGATAAAATTAAGACAGACATGTTTTTCATGTTTTGCTGAAGGAAACAGTAAAGTTGGTCCCTTTTAGAAAGTTTGTTATTAAAAATAAATCCTTTAATTTGCAACTTGTAACATTTATGTGCTACATGACTTTGGATTAGGTTGTTATTGTCAAATCATCCATGTTTGTGGCAAACAGTGTAAATGGCAACACTGACATTTTTAAACACGGGGTAATGCTTAAGTATTTGGCTTAGAGTTGCAATTAAAGTACAGCTTTGGATGTTTTTCATGGGTATTAATTATTGTGTCTAACCTTTTCTGACCTCAGTTTTACTTTTCAACACAGCCAACCTACCAAGAAGATCAGTATAGGTATGAAATCACCAACACTCACGCATTGATTTTGTGACACTAACCTTACAACACTTTGATATATACGCTATATATATATGCCATTAAACGCCACATCACCAACCATCTTCTTTAACCCACACACATGCCAATCAACCTGCATTATTATAACCAAAAAATTATCGAAAAGTACCAATAGGTAGCCTCAGAGGCTACAGTAGGCTAGAGCTAAAACCAGTGTTTCCCAAACTGTGTGCCGCGGCACACTGGTGTGCAGCTGAAAAGGCTGAAGTGTGCCGCGAATGTTTTATGTTTTGACAAAACCTTCTGTATGTTACATCACTTCCGTTACAAAGTTTGTGAAGAGTAGGTTTTCATAAGGTAGGTGTGCCGCGGCCAAATCTAGTATTTATTATAGTGTGCCGTAACTACATAAAGTTTGAAAAGCGCTGGCTAAAATGCCGTTCTCCAATGGCTTTAGGATTCTGTAACTGTAGGATTCTATTTGAATAAGGTTTGATAGGGTTGATTAAAGTTAATGGTAGTGTTTCATTAATATCTTGTTATTTACTGATTCTTGTTCCTGTGATACTGAAAAAAGTCTGATTTGCCCCTGCCAAACATGCCAAGAAAATTAGATGTCATCACTCTGGAGAATTTACATGCTGGAATAATGGATGTTAAGAACTGTGTGAATGATATTCTTCAGAAGTTAAACATCATAACATGTTTCAACAAAGAGTGCACACTCTAGAAATGGAAAACTCCAATCTCAAACATGAAAATAAAAAACTTAAGTGCTTTTTGGATCAAGAGTATCGTAAAACAGATGAATTGGATCAATACGGTCGTAAAGAAAACATTCGTATTTATGGAATTCCTTAGGACTTCGCAAATGAAGAAGATGATGGAGAAAGAAAGCGTTTGGAAATAGCTGCAAAACTTGATATTCCCATTGATGCAACACATGATCTGCAACGAGTTCACAGACTAGGAAAGAAGCCTAAAACAACAAAAGCTAACCCAAGAGGCATTATTGCACGATTTGTTTCCTACAGAAAAAGACAAGAATTCATTAAAAACAGAAAGAAACTGAAAGGTACAAAAATCAGTATCTGTGAAGACT